>JGI24021J15306_10006439_pt1 | contig 14131 bp, 12 predicted proteins | sample Ectturendosymbi1_FD_15306 | JGI IMG/M metagenome (IMG submission 15306) | reverse complement strand
AAGGGTGGATGTTAGAATTTAGGTGCCCGAGGCAAACTATCAGAAAGGGGGCCCTATATTTGACACATGCTATACAGAAACTTTATTCTTACATTTTATCTGGGAATTTGCTTCTTCGTGAAAGTCCATTTCACATTGTAAATTATTTTGAATTGTTCTTTGTGTATACATTAAAGTTGTTGAGGGGCCACTTTTGGCACATTTGCGCATAATTTTTGCTTTATTGTGACAAACATATGACTTGCTTCAGAGCTTATTAAATGTGGCTCTAGAGCGGTGGTTCTCAAACGGCTGACACTGGACTCACTAAGGGAGGGATTTTTAACTCCTGGGAGGAAATTTGTTACAGGGAAGAAATAGGGTGGAAAAGCTGTGGATGAAAAAACCTTAAGGTTTTATTATTTGTTTATTCAACACAAAAATCTGCACAAGGGTGGTTTAGACCGGAATGTCTACGGTACGCAAGGACAAGCTGTAGTGGCTTAATTATAAAATCTGTTTGGCTAATAGGCCTAATCGTCATTGATTCTTCACAGTAGGTAGTGTGAAAATTTTGCAATTATCTTTTTTTGTGATTTTTCTTGTGAAGAATTGATAGTGTTTGGGTTTTTAAGGGGGGAATGTGAAAAAGACTTTGAGAACCACTGCTTTAGAGTGATCAATAAGCTTTTTAACAAAACAATGCAAAAACTAAGTGTGAAACTCTCGAAAGGGGGCCCTCATGGCATCTCTGAAAGAGGGGGCCCAAGGCGACCGCCTCGTTCGCCTCCCCTATTACCCTCCCTTGATTATATGTATAGAATGTTTTCAGTCCAAGAAGTCAATATTTTGCTAAATTTGTCATATGCAATTAAGCGAAGATTCTCAATTGAATGCTTTTACATTAGACTGCTGTAAATTGAAAATCAAGGTATTTTACAGTCATTCATAACATTACGAAACCACTCAAGCAATGGGGCCAAATTGCAGCAATTTCCAGATATTGCTTGATTGTATCGTTATGAATGGCATTTATAACATTATTACATCAAATTGACCTGTTCTATAAGTTGCGTTACCTTTTTGGTACTTGTGAGACAAAATGATTTTACCAGTGTTGCCAAGCCTGAGGTTTGCCCATGTCAGGGGTTTTCGATGCCTTTCCGGTTTTTTCTTCTGAAGATCTGTTTTTTTTACGGTTTAACTGCGTAGCGGTGATTTAAGATAGGATATGATTGATTAAACTTTATTTCTAGTCTCATCTTTCTTTATCTTGTTTTATCAAGGTACTTTAGTCTTCAACATAACTGATGAACAAGCAGCTGACACCGCATAAGTTGTAAATATTAACTAGGTCAGTGGTTCTTAACCTTTTTCTACCCCTCCGCCCTTTACGTAATTGTCCTTTGTTTCAAACCCCGTGACTTAAATAAGTTGTAAAAACAAATGTATTTATTGGTAAATTAATGATCATACTTTCCGTGTTGTTGAGTGCATTAGAACTCGCGCTCTAGTAGTGCCACCCCCCGGTTAACAACCACTGAGCTAGGTGCAATGAGTCCAAGTGACAGAGATACTAATGAAGCAAGCCCAAAGAAAAAGATAAAGTGGTACACACAGCAATTTAAGGAAGAGTGATTGAAAGATCCAGGTCTCAAAGGTTAGCTACAGAAAGACACTGGGAATGAAGCTTTTAATCGTAAATGCTGTCAAATCACTGTTAGAAATACAAACAAATCAATGTCACTGGGATATAATAATTCCGATAGACAGAAAAGTTCATTAGCATAGTTACAATATATATTCACTGGCACGTTTGTGACTTACAGATGCGCAGATATGGTGGAATAATGGAAAGATTCACCTAATTTTGTGTCTACGTGGTATTTTCTGTTAAAATCTAGTTTTTTGGTGAGTCTGGAGTTTTCCAATAAATCTCATTGGCAGCCCTGGGTTTGGTATCTATTCACTAGCCATCGGGGAGTGTACTTGGAGTCTTCTTTTACAAATGTGGGAAATGATTTGCGCATTAATTTAACTCTCATGTTGACCAACTGCAGTGGAGAACGGTCATTTTCTAAACTTAAGATGGTAGAATGAACAAAGGAGCACCTTCAGACAAAATGAGCTGAACAGCCTGATTATAAAGAGTATAAGAGCATAAATTATATGTGAAACAGACGCCATCAGTATCATAAACAAATTCGCTATGGCAAAATCTAGAAAATGCAATCTTAAGCAGTAGGTTTGCTGGTTTTGACAATCGACTTCGACACTATACTGAGACTACTGTCTAAATATAGTAATGATCAAATTTGTTGATGCATGTGTACTGTATTTGTGAGCTGTACAGTGATGTATTCCTTCTTGGTAAAAATATATGTATGTACGTTTTTGGCAAAAAAGGTATGTAACCCATAATGTCCACCAGTTGCTAATTGGGACCAGGTTTTTCGTACTTGCGAAATTCAGTATGCCTTATGGTAGTCACATGGACGCCCACAGAATTTGTGATTTAACAGTTGTTCACTTGTTCAAGTGTATTTTTAACTTGGACCCCGTGCTGTTAATATGCTACAGACCTCGCACCACCTTAATCCGACACTGGTTTGCCTTATTTATTTGATTCTGTTGAGGAGCTTGATTTAATGACCTTGCGATCCCTCGACCCCCATAATAATGAACTTCTCGCGTGCATGAAGGTCTAAAATAGAAGTAAGGAAAATCCACAAACAGTAAAGCTAGCCACTAAGAGAACTTAATTGAACAACCAGCTGCCCACTTTACNCAGGATAACAGACACAGGCCACAGTAGAAACAACCAAGCTAAGGAAACAATCAAGTGTAAAGTGAGGTAACGAATGAGGTATAGTNGACTGCAGCATTTGTTGCGCTGCAGGAAACGTCAGTGTTATAACAAGCCTCCGATAATAAATTGACACAGTCTCGCAGCAGTTCAATGCAAATGTTGTGATATTTGGCCTCAGAATATTTGATACATTTTGGCAATATCATCTTTTGAATGTCGTCAGAAATGTTTCCCTCTCAACCAGTGAGTGCTGCGGAATGAAGGCATCAGAGGCGAAATCATGTAAAAGGTAAAGGCCCAAAGGCAATGTGAAAAGCAAAAGAAAGGTCGAAGTCAGCTCCAACACAAAAACCACTCAACGCGTGTATGAAAATGAGGCCAAAAAAACGAAAATATGTTTGAGAAAGTGTTGCATATTTTTGGTGCAGGACATCAAAGACGACGGAATTCATTCTTGGAGATTAAAACATTTTAATTCGCCAGCCTACTGCAATTACTGCTTGAACATGCTTGTGGGAGTTGGAAAGCAAGGTCTCTGCTGCATATGTAAGTATATCTGTGATTCTAAACCAGTGAAGCGGCAACTCACGAGTGTCTGATGCACCTGAATAAAGTTACTTAGCGCCCTCTTGAACGCTGGGCTCGGGTCAGTTGTTTTCATTCGCGCCTTATCGTGGTGCCTCTCCGGAGTCAACGCATAAATTATACTTCCTATCGCTGTGGCCTGCTTCAGTAACTTACCATCAAACCATGCAAATACAATAGCTGAACAATATGGCTGAGCATTTGTCAACTAGACGGTGAAGCAAGTTAGTGATTTTGCAAAATATTTCGATTTTTTCAAAATTCAGATCCAGTTATAAATCAATACAATCAGATAAAATCGTTAGGTCAGAAGGAAAACATTGATGTCAGTGTTTGTAGAACGTTGCGTATTAACAACTAGTGTGTTTCAAATAACATAAAATTTCCAAGATGTTTCGATAGAATTGACATCAAACAGAGAGAGCGCAAATTGATTTTATTTACACGTTCAATAAAATAACCCAGACGTCATCGGGTCAGCTTAACATGGGTCAGTTGCTTCGTTTGTTCAACTGCTACAGTCGTGAAGGACAAACAACAGTGGTAGAATAAGAGAAATCGTGAAGGCAGAAGAAAATAATGAAGTAATAATAACAAGCCAATAATTTGAGCGAACAACAGGCTACAACAGTAAGGACAAAGAGATCCTATAACACCACAGAGAGCATATAACAAGATACACAGAGAACAGAAAATATAGCAAGATAATGCGGATCATTTTTTTGAAAAAGAGAAAGAAGTTGCTTTCTGACTTAGCTGCGAAAACTGCTGAGACCCAGAAGCTTGATATGCAAATCAACCATGCTTCTCAGTATTGAATTGATTTTTTACCGAAATTTGTATTTACTATTGGTTGAGATTTGAACGTTTTCTAATGTCATAGCTACGTGTTTTTATTAAGGATTCAAATAGGTTGTCAAAATGTTAGGTAAGGTTTTGTGATGGACACTGGACAGAATGAACGATTGTAACTAAGGTTATTTTTGCCATATCATCCATGTTAATATTTGAAGCGACTTGCACAAACCTGATGCTGGAATCCGCTGATAACTTTTAGGTTGGTCATTAGTCGAACGATTTTCTTCAGCGAAGTTGCGATCTGTCAAGTTTCTTGAATAATTGAAGCATGCGCCCGGAACTGGCTTCTTCGACTCCACGCAGTCTGTGCAGATCAGTTTGCCCGATCTGGTTCATATGGTGCAACTGCAACCAAAAGCTTCTTGCATGGTTTACAACTTTGGCCTCAGATTGAGATTTGCAGATTGATTGATGGAAATTTCAAGTAACTTCTTACACAGTTTTTGTAACAACATCATAGTTGTCATCGTCATACAACAACTCCTTAGAGACCTGCATGCTATTTACATTGTGGCCTAAATGAAATTTGAGGTCTGGGAATTTGTGCATCATTCTCAAGCTGTCATATTTTTTGTCTCAGTTGCGAAGGACGTAGTAACTTCAAAGTGAACATGCTTGTGGGAGTAACTGTACAATCTGCCAACATTCCAATGATCTTACAATAAAACTATGCTTCCGTGTTTCCAGCGCAGTAAAACTTTCTAGGTTGAGTGTGTGCAAACCTTTACAGAATGTAAACCAGTTGTTTGATGACAATTATTTTTGGTTAATGATCATTAGTGTAATATTTGACTTAACTACAAATAAATTTTNAGCCCTACAAACGTTCAAACGATATTCAGAAGCGTTTTAGTTCAAGGGTAAGAACTCTGCCAGCTGGAAGTGACGTTTTTGTTTTTTGTAAACCTTAAAGTAATAGAAGCTAAACGACTTTCGGCGTTGAGACCAAAATGCGGTGTATTTTGTGCAACTTGAAAGTGCTCCTGTTTGACTTCAATTCTAAAGTCAGAACAGCGTACAACAGCCTCGAGTGAAGGCGCCTGACAGCCCGCGGCACAGATCGATATCAATGCAATTAATGTTGATGACATTCACTGATTGAAAAGCTGGATTTTATTTTTCTCGGGTAATTGCATCACTGTCCCGATCCATTGTATTTCCTGCCACTTGGGTGTTTAGAATATATTGCATTTTTCCCCAGCGACCAACTTTGATTATCTGTGCCAGTGGTGGAGCAATCACTAACCAGAACAAGGATGTGCTTATCGCACCAGAGCCAAACGGGGCACCACGCAATTGATAGAAATGTGAAAAATGAATTAAAACGAATGAAGATCTGCAACAAAAATGATATAACTAGTGAAAATTCATCACAATGTTCTGTTTCTTGATCTTGTTGCACCCTAGACTTGTCTTTAAAGTGTGCAACAAGGGCCACCGCTGATGCAGTTCACTCTGACCTTTGTCGGGCAATAAGATCATTAACACTCTCACATGTGGCTCTCATGTTTCCTGTAAAACTGTAACGTCATGTCTGCGGCGAAGAAAATTTGTGTAGTAGGAACTAAGCAGGGTTGCCAGTGTACTCTAAAGCGAAACGGACTAGATTTTACCTGACCCGTGGACATCGGAAGGAGGGGCAGGGGGTGCAGTGACCCCCCTGGATTTTCAAATTTGGCATTTTCCCATCACGTTTTTAGCAAAAAAGGTTGATTTCGTAGTTTCGAGTGGGTAAAATTAAATTTCACCACGTTTGGCCCCCCTGGAAAAATCTTTCAGGCTACCCATAGAAAATCCATCATTGGCCCCCACCCTGGAAAAAATCCTTCCGACACCCATGACCTGATCTGGAGCTTTAATTTCTTGAAGACTCATATGCGCTAGTTTTGCACTATTTAAGAATTTCAGCTCAAAAACTAGTGGATTTTCATTAGTTTATTTCCTGTTTTTATGAATTTATTTCGTTCCACTTTCTTAAACATACATGAGATTTTCAATACACAGGAAAACAGATTCCTTAGTGACGTAAACAATTGCCGTTTTACGTCAACTTAAAATATAAAACCTGTTGCATTTCTTATTTCTGCAAGCTGCAGCCTAAATTGTGTATCTGGTCAGACTGGTCAACAACTAAAAGAGACTGGGTCAATGTGGAAAGGGAGGGGGACCAACGTTGGTCAGAGCTTAAGACACCAATGAGCCTTGATCCACCACTGTTCTGTGTCCATGCATCATTTCATCTTATCTTGCTGCAACATTATGTATCTTAAACAACATTATGTATCATCTTTGTTTTGATGATGGTGCCGTTTTCACTCTGTGAAAAACTGTTAAGTAAATGGCAAGGTCGAAAATGTTTGGGTGAATTGATTATATCAACTTAAACTACGGCGATGCTGCAGTTTAGAAAATAATGTTTTTTTAAACTGTGGAGCATAAAACTGAGACAGAATTATCAATTCATGGAAAAGAACGAGGCCTTAAAATTGTTCATGGTTTATTTCGAAGCATTTCGCATTGTTCGTAATCCATTGACGTAGAGAAGTTACTATGAAGTAACAAACGAAAGCAAACCTATTATTGCTTTTCGAGCTCGTTTGCCAGTGTCAAGCGAAATTTCTGACCTACTATTGTTCTTCAGTTGTTTTGCTTCTCAGAGTAAAGGAATAAAGTTTGGCGATGTCGTTTTTGATATGTGTTGTGGAAATTAAAACTTTTTGGTTAGATGTCAGATACCTACAACAAGCTACAGTACGGGAATAACTATAACCACTGAAATATATCGGACTTAGTCTTAGACCTCAATTATTTTTCTTTTTCTAACCCTAACCCAGCCATAACCCGACATACTTACCTAAACACCAAACCCTATGCCCCAATCATCACTTTCCTCAACGCATTTGATATGTTGAATAATACTCTGTGCATGTGCACATGGCGTGAAGTCAGAAATTTCGCTTGACACCGGCATGGTATGAAACAGAATTGATTGCCTCCATTCTTATGCGTTGTTTTAGAACTCGCTAAAATTTGTGCCGCTAGCATTCGACGATATACAACAACAATCAAACAACCATGGAAAGCTTTGTTGATACAAACCTACTATGGCTCTGAACCAATACAAAAACTCTGCTATTACTGCGTTGTTGCTGGCCGTGCCAAGTTCATCCTTGTGTTTATGCGTTTTTGTGTTAGAAGTTAACAATACGCCTAAAAGCAGTTCGTGTGTTTGGTTGACCTGGACGTTTTCTTCCCGATGTCAAGCGAATTTTCTGACTTGCAAAATCGCTGACTTCACGCCATCTGCGCATGCGCAGAGTGATATTCCAGGTCATGTATTTCGCAAGCGGTTGGCTGTTCACTGAGATGTCAAATATGTTGAGAACTGATGATCAGGATTTAGGGTTAGAAAAATAAAAATAATGGACATCTAAGACGAAGTCAAAAATTTTAAGTGTTTAGTTATTCCGAAACGTTGGCTTATTGTGCACTATCTGGTGTCTAATCAAAAATTTTATTTTCGCAACAAACATAAAAAAATTAATCGTCAAGGTTCATTCCTTTACTCTGAGAAGCAAAATAACTGACATGCAGAATAGATCAGGAATTTCACAGAGGTCATAATTTTCACTTGAAATCGGCTTTGCCTCGAGAGCCAAAAGCACATGTTGTTCTTGTCACGTAAGTAGTCGAGCTTTCCAAGTCACCGAGCAAAGTTTTGTAAGTCATTACGTCCATCACATTGTTCTTTTGTTGTTGCGAGCTTATGCTTTGAAGTGAAAAAAATAAACATGAATGCCAACCGCAGCGGGCAAAGCAGGGGTTATTTACACGCTTCGGATTTCACAACGAAATTGAAACAGAAATCCTTTTGCTCTAAATTAGTGATATCGAAAAATGTGCAACACTACGCGTATAAGTGGCTGTCACTAGTGCATCCCAGGCCGGATTAAGGGGGGTGGCAATTGCTCCAGGCCCTCCGCTGCAAGGGGGCCACCCGTGATGACACTTATTTGTTTTAAGTAAAATACTCGTTTGAACAATTGTGATTCAGAAGAGATGCAAGAATGAAACTCTATTCTGATGTTGCGTTGAGTATCATTAATGATTTCTTTGCAAGTTTGACTTTCTGCCATTTTTAGTAATCACTACTGAATACATATATTTTCGTTTTTGTTCAATGCAAATATATTTGATTTTGCTTGTAACTTTTTCCTGACAATTGTTCCAGATACAATCAAATGTAGCAGCCAAAAGTGTTCTGTTGGCATGGGGTCGATGATCTACTCGTGCATCACACCTACTGCACAAATGTCGCGAAAGCGGTCCATGCTATTTGCATGCCAAAGCTAGTTCTGCTGTGGTTGCTGTTTAATATCAATGATTCCGTAACTTCTTGTGCCGTCTGGAGGTAACCGCAGCTGAACTGCGACCTTTCTTTCGTCATAAAGGGTAACTTATGGTGGAAATACACTTTTCTTTCGATGGCTACTATATTTGTGTAACATCATGAACATATGAATCAAATGAAGCTAGTCAAGCCATTTGCACTACATGTTATTGCGTGGTCCGTTAGAAAAGGTTTTTGATCAGTCACTTTGTAGAACGAAAGAGCAGAAAACGAGATTGCAGTGTTTAGCTTGAGCGATGCCAGAATCTGTAATGTCATCAGCAGCTAAAAGCGTGTTCTTTAAGGAGAAAAAGCGCAAGGATCTGGCAGAGTTAGCTAAAAAGTCGCGTTTGAAATGTTTCTTTCCAGCAAAACTTTCAAGCAGCAACGTTGAAGCAGTACCGTTAACCAGAGCACCTGAAAATGAAGGTGAAACTCACGGCATAAGTTTCGAAGCAGCTTTCACACTCAGCCTGGCTGGCCATATTGACATGTTATTTTTCCGGTGTTTTTGCTTGTTATCTCTGGTTTGTGCTTCTTATTCGGTTGAATGTTGTTTCTTGCCGAGTCACTCTTGGCGTCCCAATAGTGATTCGGCGCCTGGGAAATTGTGACCCCTTTGCCCACCCTCGTTACACCCCTGTGCACCAGCACCAGGGTTGCCAATTAAAGCGGAAACGCATTAGTATGCGATCGTCACGAATGTATCTCAGAGGCACAGGTAACCTACAGTATGTTCAAGTGAGGGTTACAATCAAAGTCAGCTTACATTAATTTTTAAACACCATTTCGTGCGGCTTGCAATCAAAAGCGGCTAATAATCGAGTAAATACGGTAAGCACATAATCGACTACCGGAAAAAGCAAACGAGAACGTTGCGAATCAGTGAAAACAGAAATTTTACAAACGATGACGTCATTAATTAAGTCATAGGGGCCCTCCAGTAAAAATTGCCCCGACCCCCCTACCCTTTAATACGGTCCTGCAGAGGGAGGCCTACGAATGGCGTCCGCCTCTTGTTTTGAAGCGACAACAGCACCAACTGCTTCCTCATGTGGAAAAAAATGTTGGCGACTTCACTGTCATTATTGTCAACTTCCTAACGGAGGAAAAACTCCAACTGTCCTTGAAATGTCGCAAGCCACAAAATGTCGCAAGCCACAAAATGTCGCAAGTCACAAATGTCGCAAGCCACAAATGTCGCAAGCCACAAATGTTGCAAGCCACAAATGTCGCAAGCCACAAAATGTTGCAAGTCACAAATGTCGCAAGCCACAAAATGTCGCAAGCCACAATCCCGTTTTGACAGAGGATTCTCCGCTACGTTTGTTGGCACTATGACCTCACACACTAAATTATAACCTCATTGACCTCACACACTGATACCTGCAAGAGGGTCAAAGTCGTAAGCATTTGTTTGCTAGAAAAGTTGCAGACAATGCCTTGTGCTGTGCAATGCATTGATACATTAACTGCAGTGGTGCGGGGCTTTGGAGATTTCTTTTTTGCTTGTATTTGCCAAATAATTCTGAAAATGTAGATTTGTTTTCATTCCCGTAGCTCGCAATGAGATGCCATCTGTTACGTGTCAAAATATCGTTTACTGGCTACCGCCATACGAAGTGGAGCTCCTGCAGTGGCGTGCAGAGGGGGGGGCGAACGATGCGACAGCCCCGGGCATCCAAGGCAAGGGGGCATCCAAAGAGTGAAACTACAAAAGTCAAACTGCTGTAACTACATGATTTTTCCTATTGTAAGGCTACTAACACATGCTGCAAGGATTTAATTTTTCGAAACTTGTATTTTTGTCAACACTAGTTTTTACGCACTCAAATGCCAGTAATTCTCACTTTCTTCAATACCAGGGACCTATGCTCTAGGTGCGTGGCGCACAACCGATCAAACTGATAGTGATGCGACTTTTTCCAAATCGTGCTATCAAGGGAAAATCACAAAAAAGGATTGAAAGATAATTATGGACGTCTAATTGATTTTCTGAGCCAAAATTCAAAATTTTCGGCTTGCTTGATTTAGATGACTTTTTGATGCATCACTAATTTCCTGTTTCGTTTTTCGATGCGGCAACCCTGGGTGCGTGCTAATACAGCCGCACACATGTGCTTGCAATATGTGCATCGTTTCGAGCTTCGCCATATGGCAGTTCAGGCGGATTGATCATAACGGCTCACACAAGCCCGTATCTGTTCCGTTCTCCCAGTAGTTGTACATATCACAGCCACATAATAAAAAACGAAACTTTTCTTGCGTACTTTATGCGCATTCTCAATTCTTGTGTAGTTTAGTAAGTTTCAAACTGACATTCCTGGGTGTCCGCCATCCCAGCCGCACACCTTCTCTGCTCGACTGCTATTCGACGAGACATTCGCGCGGCCTGATTTTTTGTGGTTGTGAACTGCTTTGACGCAGCAATGAGTGTGTTCTACTCCTCTGTTTTAACACGTTGCCGGATATTTTTGCAGTTATGAACTGTTGAGTCTCAGCAGAGTTGAGTGCTGCTGTGTTTTACTCCGGTCTCCTAACTTGGAGCGCTGATAATTTATGTTCATTGCAGTGACACATTGTACAACAACGAGTAAGGAGAGTGCGTGTAGAATAATATGCATGTTGTGTCAACAAACTTCGCCAAAACGTTGGTTTGCAAACTTGAATAAGACGTCATATTGTGACGTCACCAACACCGTATTTCCAGTCACAATGACCACCACACGCCACTGCTCAATACCAGAGTTTGGTAGAGGGGCATCCAATCAAGCAGTCGCCCCTCTGAACGCCACTGTGTTACTTGACTACTTTCTAAAAGCAAATGCGTTTTATGCCACGCACATCGACGTCTGATTGCATTGAATTCCATCCATGGATGAATTGTTTGTGTTAAGCGATTTTACAGGAAGGTTTTTCGATACAGTTTGCAGATATACCGCTCACGAACGCTGTGTCAATCGCGTGCCAGCCAACTGCATCCAGACCTACGTTAAATCAGCGAAGGACTCAACGGTGAGATGAGCTGAGATGAGACGTTGGGGCGGATTTCGCTTCCGATTGTGTGAGGTTCAGGATAAACTAAAAGACATTCAGTTACTTCTGTGCTTTAAGTGCAACCTTTGCAGGGTTGCCGGAACATCGGTAGGGCAGGGGGGACAGTAAAAAAGTTTAAGGCAATGGAGACTTATGAAAGACAAAAAAAATCGTTACCAATCACGCTTTCTACTGTTCAACAACAACGTTGACCTCAGAAATAATAAAAGAAACTATAGAAAATTTGTTCCAATTCGATCTTGATAAACTATAAAATTATCTATAAAGACACCTCCGCCCCCGTTGTCCCCCTTTTGAAAAGTCAGGGGTCAATGCCTCCGTCCTCCGGTGTCCCTGCTTACCTCTTTCAGCAGTCACTGTCTCGCTGCATTACCTGCCAAGATGTATGCTTTCAACAGTCACATGCAGCAAAACACCAAATATCCTGACTTGAAGTGAACAATACAAGACTTGTTGTCATGCTGCTGTTACGTAATAAAGACCAACTGTAGAACAATCCGCTCGCAAGTTGTGCAACCAGCCTCTGCAGGTAGAGGAGCGAACATGAGTGAACTGCGAGCTCACCACTGCATGACACCAGAACAGTGAACCTGGCTCTTGTGCAGTGTGAGTGTCGTACCGGCTAATAAACTGTCATTGCAAGAATCAAATCAATCGGAATTAAGCTGCTGACTTCATGATTTGCAGAAAATTTTGGTTCTTAGTCCCAAATTTCACGGAGTGGAAAATGCCCGTTTTGACCCCCTGCGGACACCCGTGGTTTTTACGTACCACGAGTTCAAAACTGCTTGAGTTCAGTGTAAAACCACACCCATAATAGTCATTCTTTTCGCATTTACATGTTCAACAACAATGTTGACATCAAAACTAGTAACACAAATTATTGAAAACCTTTCTAAATTTTGTGTGCGCGAATAGCTGCAATAGATTTGTTTCAGGTCGATTTTGGTAAATCATGAAGTTATTTATGATACTGTTATGTAAGGACACCTGTGCCACGTTGCACCCCTTTCAAAGGACAGGGGGGAAGTGCCCCCGCCATGCACCTCCGTTCCGGCATCCCTGAACCTTTGCAGAATGTATCACTCTCTTCGTTGTAATGCAGAAGCTAAACCACCTGTGGATCGAAGGAAATCATGCAGGTCCATGTGAAAAGTGCAAAAAGCCAATCAAATGCTATCAAGGACTAACTGGTTTGCATTGCCGTTGGTGTCAAATGACGGTGAGCAGGAACTGTAAAGCGCAGAAGGTTGACAACATTTTATTGAAATTTGCTCAAAATATGTTGGTGTACAGCAAATAAAAAATGATTCATTGTTTTAAAAACTGTTTTCGTTGTTTTTTTCGAAAGATTTTAGATCGTTCTTCATCCATTTTCAAATCGGAAAAGCAACGATAAGGAAATGAAAGCAATTCAAAATCGAAAGGCTCTGTGACGTAAAAAAGCCTATATGACGTCAAAACGCTGAAAACAAACCTAAGACTGCCAGTGAGAGTCTGTGCATTCATTGCAACACTGGTTCCCAAAGTATGGGTCGCGAAGGGTCAAAAAATGGGTCGCGCCGAGGCGATCCTAACCTGGGTCAGTAGATTGCTGACGTTGAAAACGAACTTAGCAACTTACTGCCAAAAATCATCCATACAATCATTTGTCCAATGTAACACTGACCGCACGAACATGTAAGGTTGTAAACTACACTGCATCGTTCTAGATGTGCTTGATAATCCTTGTACTTGAAATGGTCTTCAATTGTGTGTTCCGCCGCCTCAGCGCTGCTTCATATCCGTTTGAAAATCAATGAGGAATAATCCGGAACGTTTCAAGACAAGTCACGAATAGTTTTTAAAAACCTTTTTAGCTTTGGTGAAATTCATTGTCGTTTGTATCAAAGTGACTGTGTACATAAAAACTACGATTGTTCTGTCTGAAGGTAGTTGATTGTTATATTTCTGTGCTAATTTTTTCAAGAATGCAGCCGTTAAAGATACAGTTTTTGCTAACAAGTATCTTCACAAAGATATATACGTTAATTGCAGTTCCACAACAAATGTGCTTCCCACATTCAAGCCGAATGCAATCTTGGAATAATGAGGCCACACATGCTCCCTCCCAGTTGTATCTGCCCTGGTTTGTTGGTAAGTCTTCTTTTTCTGCTGAAAAATGTATCAACAAATGAATTTGATTTAGTAGATAATAACTGCCATCAAATACAGGGTGTTTCACAATTGTTGAAACAAAGCGGCAGCTTCTAAAACCTTTATCGATGACCTTATTTATTTTTCTGTTACCAGATTGTCATAGGGAAATAGTTAACCTTTCTATACATTAAACATAAAATAGTCTAATGATGCCTTCGTCGATGGAGCAGAAGATCTTTTGTGTAAAGACATATTACGAAACGAAGTCTTTCCAGATTGTTCAAGCAAGGTTCAGAAGGAAGTTCAGCTTCAAC
>JGI24021J15306_10006437_pt1 | contig 14132 bp, 9 predicted proteins | sample Ectturendosymbi1_FD_15306 | JGI IMG/M metagenome (IMG submission 15306) | reverse complement strand
AAAGCATAACTTTTACAAACGATGACGTCATGAATTACGTCATAGGGCCCTCCACTAAAAATTGCCCCGGGCCCCCCTACCCTTTAATCCGGCTCTGTTTGCAACTCTGCTTCACACACCCAAGTTTCACAGAACACAAGCTTAACTTTGAAAGCAGACTTGGAATATCTAGGAAAGAATAGACGCAAACCGGGTGATCCTAGTTTAGCGCGAGCCGTCTGCTTGCAAGAATCCTAGAACGGGCCCTGATTTCATGCTGCAGGTTTCCACCGCCTTTTTCAACTTCCTATTTTGAGTGTTTGTGTCTGAAATTATCGGCGTACATTATTCCTACGACCAATTGATACCAAACTTTTGGTCAGCGAAAACATTGTCCACCCGAGTGCGTCACAACAGTTTTTAGTCATCAAGTTTTCAAATAGACAATTACTCAGATATAAAACATCAGAATATAGAACTCGAAGATGATACTCACCGTGCGAAATTTTTTTATCATAGTTTATATTTTGCAGTGTGTAGACTTACTGAGCACAGCTTAAGTTTGGCTGTTACGGCAGTAATGCGGTGCATGTGTGATGTTCTTTAAATTTAATCGCTTCTTTCGCTGCAATTCCTTGCTAGTGTGGTTAGGGATAGAATCGCTGCTATCACATCTCGCAAACCTTGACTTCAACTGTCACGTTGTGCAGCTCCTGCGCGAGACAGACAGCAGTTTGTCAAATGTCTGGTTGCCGCAAATGTCTAGTTCGCTTCCGTTATTATTTATGATAACTACAATTGTTCGTATGTTTTAGCAACGAAAGAAAGATTTTATAAAAAAAGAGGAAGAATGGGAAGCAGTCATAATGGAAGTGGAGAAAAAGCACAAAAAGGAAATGGATGAGCAGAAAGTGAGAAAAAATCTGTTTTCTTGTTTTTCTCTAAAATATATTTGTTCCTGATGAACAAATTCTGCTACCGCCATTTGCGTATGTTCAGGCTTGATTTCAAATTTTCACGTGGGTGGCTTTGTTTCTTGCTTACAAACTGTCTCCAGTATATGTAAGTGTTGAATTACTACGTTCCGTCACCTTAGGTGGTCCAAATTGCATCTGCAGAAATAGCGCTGTATTATTACGGCAACCGGTAGCTTTGCGTGATTGCGGCCAATTTTGCGAATTTTCACGAGCTTTGTTTGGGATCCTGGCAATATTCGAAGTGGATGTGAGTAGTACAGTCCTACGCGAGTCGAAAATTCTTGTCCGCTCCTTCCCTACATCCGCAAATTTTAAACCCGACCCGCCCCGCAACCGCAGAAATTTGAAAAATCTTTCCCGCACCTGCCCCGCGCTGTTTCCGTTCCGTCCCAAACCTGCACCTGTCACGCAAAACCACTAAAACCTCATGCAGCGTGTTTCATCGCTAATGGCAATTGATTCAGTGGTTCGTTTCAAGACCAACGGACGTCTTCCAAAAATCTGTAAAATAAGAAAGTGAAACTTTCTTTTCTGCTCATGTCACCTTCACATGCATTGAGTCAACATTCAGTAACCCGCACAATTTTTTTTATCCCGCACCCGCCCCGCAGCAAGTTCAACCCGCGCCCGTCCTGCGCCCGCACCCATATCTCTGCGGGTTCCCGCACCCGCCCCGCAAATGCGTGTACCCGCAACCCTCGCGGGTTAACCCGCCCCGCGCAGGACTCTAGTGAGTAGCCATGTTCATTTGAACATGTTGTCGACAGGAGTTTGTTACCGGGACCAGATATGATCAAGTAGCTGTTATTGGTTTGCAGATTTGAAGATAAAAAATGACTAACATCACAAATGACAAGTTTTTTATTTGTTTAACGATAATTTTGCAACAGGCGATCGCCTGAATGGTGCAATTTTGTCCTGTCCCGTCGAGATTTCAAAGAAACAACGACGCAAGAAAAATTAACAGCAAGCATTAAAGAAAAAGTGTAGAAAATCATAACGAGTGCAATCAGAATCTATTGCAGGATTTCAGAGAGGCGCCAACAGCACTAAAAACTGCAACTGAAATACGGATCAACGCATCAGGTACACCAAGTAAAAGCAACAAATGAAACGTGGCCCAAACGCTCAAAACGTTCAGCATATGGCGTTTGGCGAGAATTCCACGAACATAATTATAAAATTGTGCACGAATTGTGCTGTGAACATTGCAGTGTAAGAGAGGGTGTATTACGGTCTCAACATCGCCGCACACACGAACACGGTATTTAATTATTTTGTTGATAGTCCACGGGCTCTGAACGTACAAGGTATAGGCGTCAGATTTGGATAGATTCCCGACAGGTGATGGGAACTGTTTTTTGATAAGTGATCATAACAATTTAGGCAATTCATGAAAATGGAGTGGCTGGCTTAGGATTTGATTGCGAGCGGGAGAGAGTTCCATACTAGACGCGCTGCGGGAAAAGAAGTTAAAGACCAAGGATATTTTCAAAGGTGGAATCTGCTGAGTGAGCATTTCGGTTGTGGCAGAAAGCATGAGCGAATTCTTTGAACGATCTGGAAAAACTGGCAGGAAAAGGGCAGGACGCCATTATTAAAAATAAATTTGGAAAAGTAACGAAGCAAAGATATTTCTCTACGAGCTGCAAGCTTGTGAAGCTTAGATCAGTCAACACACCGTTAAATGATGTAGTTCTACGACCTCCTCATTATCTCAGCGGCGGAAAGTTGTGCTTTATCTGGCATTCGTTTGCCACCATCAGAGCAGCTATCATAAATAATGCTGTCATATATAACCAAACGCCGGTGATATGTTTGTTTTCTAAATCGTAAGGAGAGTGTGGTGAGGCACAGAATGGACGAATGAACGAAGACTGTTAATTTTGATCATCACTTTCTGATAGAAGTGTACATTGTGAGCATGGCACTGTGACGAAACAGTAGGCCCAAGCATGTTTTTGTAGAACGCGTAGCTCTGTAAAGTAGAATCGGTGTTAAACCTAAACCATCCGACTGTTCCTTTACCGCTATGACTTGCCCGCCTCAATTTGCTTTATAGGCTTTATATTTGGGCAGTGGCTAAAGAGAGTTATCGAAGTTGGAGAGCGCTTTTATTAGACAAACTTCACTTCTAGAGCAGAAATCAGTTACGGACAAAATGTCACCATGATCTGATGGGTAAAGAGCAACAATAGTTTCTTCGTTTTTTTCATTGCCATTTCTCGTCGTTCTTTGATGATTTTAAGTAAAAACCATTCATGGTGCTCCTTTGTGAATCTACGCTGCGAATGGAGTTTGTTTATTTTTACGGATCAATGTCCCTGACGACGTTTATTCGAATTTCTGAGCCGTTACTTGCGAACAGTTTGAAACGCCACATCGTAAACGACGAACATGTGACTTGTAGGCGAAAGGACTCAACATTTTCGTGAATGGTCTTTGGTAACATGGTAACTTGTTACCGTTGCGCCGTCTTAGATTTGCGCACTGCAAGAAAAATGCCGTTTGTCCGCTTATAATATAAAAAAGCTTTAGGGTTTGATTGCGAAAGGATTTGATTCCGAAGCCCAACATGTGCATTTAGTACTTTGTTTATTGTAACAGTCGCGGCTGTGTTTCCAAATGCTTCACTTTTTCACAAGGCGTGATGTACCTATTCGCGCTCAACATACCAATCCGTAAAAGGGAAGTACGGTCCATGTTCATGGCTACCTTGGAAAAACACTTAAACGAATTTCTATCACTAGGTCTGTGTAGAAATAGTCAGGTAATAGTACAGTAATGCGTCACCTCAAGGAGATAAGAAAAAAGTGACGATTTTAGGCGAAGTGACGAATTATGCAAACAGGTGAAAACTCTATCATAGCAGCTGGTATACTTTATCATAATAACTCGTATACATAGTGCGTTTATTTGCAATAAAATACAACTTGATGATGTTATGGTTATGGTTGTTGAATAAATTAAACTCTTTTAATTCCTCTACTCTACCTAGACTCCTGTATTTAATCTAGCACCTTTTAAATCTTTAATAAACTTTAAAGACTTCCCGCGTTCTCTCAATGGGGAGTCGGGTCGCGCTTCGCACCTCTTGCATAAATTCGATGAAGAAATTGCGAGGTGCAACTATTCTCAGATAAAGATCCTTAATTTGTTTGAATTCCCAAACGTGTTAACTGCGTAGACATCAAAAGCGAAACTGCAAATGACGGATTAGCCGAACAAAACGCTCCTCAGGGTTAGAAAGAGGTGACGAATTGAGCGAATCGACGAATTAGACCAGTGTTTCTCAAAGTGGGCGGAATCGCCCCCAAGGGGGCGATTTTGATTGGCAAGGGGGCGAAAAAAACAAATGGGACGATAGGGGGGCGAAACAACACAAAGAGGGCGAAAATGCTCCGGCACTAATCGATCATTGAGTTAACATCAGTAGCCTACTGTTGTGAGCTTCTTGCAAATTTCAATTTACTATGAATCGTTGGAGGTTGTTGCAAAAGCAATTTATCTGTTGAACTTTTACTCTGGATCGTGTATGTGCCCGACTACAGTGTGGGTTATTTCAGGGTTGCAGAGCCGTCGGAAAAATGACACAGCTCCGGTTCCGGAGATTTTCTTTTCATGAACATGGCTGCAGCTCCGGAGCTCTTGGTCTTCATGAGTGTGGCTCGAGCTCCGGAGCTCTCTTTTTTCATGGCTCAGGCTCCAGTTCCGACTTCTCTTCGTTTTCACACATTGATATTTTAATTGTCTAGGTGTGCCTCAAATTGAATGAAAAATGAATTAAATCAAGTACACAAAACTACGAGAATATTCCAAACCTTTTTGAGTAATTTAATCTGGTAGTTTTTTACAAGCAGCACTCATCCCAGGAGGAAATCAGCGAAAAAACAACACTTACAGGTTCAGACGATTCAGAGAACAGTTACAGTACTGGCAGAATTGTAATTAAAGATAACCGTAATATACATAATTTTTCGAAAGGCAGTCGCTACTTTTGCCGTCAACGCCTGAGGACCTTGTGTTATTTCTTACAACCAGAATCAAGAAAATGGCTGTTTGGAAAACTATATTTGTGTCCGAGCATTTTAACACAGACCAAGTGTTTTGCACTCGTTGAATGCTTTGACTGTGGCAGTCGTGATGATTGCAGCTAACAGTGCTACCCGGAAAACCATATAAAGAACGCAAAACACATAGTCGACTCTCATGTGTTCTTTCAAACACGCACACACAAATGCGAAGATATGTTTAAAAGCCCTTTGTTCAAAGAAGTATTCACCTCTGACTTTTGTAAAATAGCTGAAAACTTCGGATTTCTTATATTTTGCACTCATAATAAGCAGTGATGAATCGCAGAGTAAAGCAGAATTTAAGCTGTATGACTTCTGCCCAGCAAAGCTCGCGCGCAGCTGAACCATCTTCTTCTTGTGCGCAGATGAACTGCGATTTGTTGTTCGCCTTTCGATGCAAAATTTTTGCATGACTTGTTTCGAAAAACTGAGGTTCTATACTTTCATATTCAAAAGTTCAGTTGAACTTGGTTACAAGTGTAAGGACTTTGAAAGTAAGTTCCATAGGGCTGGGACAGCATATTTCCCAGTAGGCTTCATCACTGAGACAAACATGCTCCATCAGACTTGGTGTTAACACGTTCCTGCTCCAGTACACCTTTTCGTGACACCAATGTTCCAACCAAACCTACCAAATGTGAGTTTGGTACACAAAAATTCAAGATTGTGGTTAAATTGTGGCTTCATCACAGTCTGGAAAACACAAGCGCTGTCGCGAAGTTCATCTGAACATCTGATTTTCATACATTTTTTATGACTTTCTGAAAATAACTAGAGATTTTTTTACATTTGCTGTAAAAACAATTTCTACCAGTTTTCATTTTTCATGACTATATACGCCAAGGGTCTCCCGTCTCCCTTTTTTCAGAGGGCTACATAAGCTATTACACAACATTTCGAGGGCCGGACACCTTACGCAATGTGACTGTTTCGGGATATTTAACATTCTACCAAATCAACAAATTTTTTGTGAATATATTATTTCATCATTATTGACAACTGGCTTCGCGGGCCGGATTTGGCTCACGAGCCGTAGTTTGGAGAACCCTGGTATACGCAAGAGCGCTTGCCTGGATGTCATTGAGTTGTAACACAAGTCAATAACACACTGATATTCATTTACTAACATCTCTGTCTACTCCAAAAAAATCAACCTGATTTTTTCTTGTTTGAAATTCTGTGTAACCACCCAAATGTTAATGACCGTATACATCAGCATACGGCAAAAAAACTTTTTAGAATTGGTTAATTTTTGTACAAACATGGACTTAGCCGATCTTTCGACCGGAGAGGAAAGAAGTATATGAGAAATGTAGCAGTTCAGATGTACCCTGCCACGACTCGTACCGCGAGTTACGACTTCAAATGCCTATCGTTTGGTCGAACGGTTGTAAGTGCAAATTTTCAAGGTTTTCATTGGCCTGGTAATTTAGTTTTTGCTTCGACCTGAGTTAAGATTGACACCCTGAATTTTAAGCTCCTTTGCAAACGAAAGTTGTCTAGAGTCTAAACCAGGGGTTTTCAACCTTTGGCACATTTGCCTGTCTGAAGGGGTACGTACATTTAAGGTTAGCAATAGAAGGGAAAAATATATTTATAAATTATTTATTTCCAAATATTAATACATATAACTTTGAGACATAATAACGGAGTCTACCTTTATAGTTCTAAAAATCTAAAAGGGTTGTTTAAAATTCAGTGGATTTTTGTCATTTTACTCAACCTTTTTTCATAGGAAATATTAGGTGTACATGCTCATCTGATGAAATAATGAATGGGGTACATGACCAGAAAAAAGTTGGGAATCCCTGGTATAGACCAACGTCTTTATGAATAGGCGTATTATGAGAAAGAGCGAAAGATGTTTACGTCCTAGAATGGATGAACCACACAAAACATTTTTGGAAAGAAGTTCGAAAGAACATGACTAGTGGAACAAGTATGTCCAGGTGTTGAGCATGTATGGGACAAGTAGGTTCCGTTAATAAAACGACTGGAACAAAAAATGCACCGAAATCACTTTTGTCAATATTCTACTTACAAAACACTAAATTTTGCCACATAAGCAACTGTAAAAGGATACTCTTATGACGAAAGCACTTTTTAACTGATCTCCACTCGTGCACAAAGCCCAAAAGCAAAACGGATGTCCAATATGCCTCCTCTCTAGTACTACAAATTATTCCTCAAATGGCTGCCATAAAGTGGCAAAATGAAACCGAAAAATATAATTGTTAGATGCGTACAAACCAATGTTTCTAAAGAGCGATAGGAATGCAACGCGTGCTAGTTTTCGCAGTCAAATGTTCTTGTAGACATGCTAAGCAGTCAATGGCACCTGTACGCCCAAAAGTCGCGAAAGGGTGAGCTCGCAACACGACTTCTGGCATTTTGTTGATGTTACCGATGTTCATGCGTTACTGTGTTGGTCGTCAGCAATAGTTTGTTACGCGTAGATACCTGGGAATGAGGGTTGCTCAGCTGACGACTGCCGGCGGTGAACCTTGAGCATTTCTGCACCGGTACACTGCAAAATCTGAAGCCTGTCTGTTTGCAACTTAGGTTTTTGTGGGCTCACTGCGGAGCTGGCGATTCCCCCCTATACGCGAGTAAGAGTTTTTATTTGGTAAATCAAAAATACCACTTGAGTAATTCTTGAACCAAGACATCCATGTATAAGTGCAATTATAGTAACAGCAATTTAAAAATGCGCAGGGATGAGTTGATCCCATCCTACAGAGAGAAGACATTGTTTTCGATACAAGAAAGCTTTAGTACAGCAATAATGCTACAAAAACAGTGCTATTTTAATCAAATTCGATCGTGCTCTATTATATTGTAGGCTTATTTCTTTTTGCACGAACAAATCTTCAATCATTTTTAACGCGTTTGATGCTTTGTTCGTAACTTTCCAACCTGCTGCAGTACAAGCGGGTGCAAAAATTCTTAATATTTCAGAGACCAGTTGAACAGTCTGATGATAGTGGTTAACTGTCTTCGTGTAAAGATGTGCAGAACGGTAGCGAAGAATGCTTACTAAGTCGGAGACTGGGGTGGATGACAAAAAAACACAACAAAAATAACGCAAGCTGTCGCACGCATAGTAAAACGGATTATTTTTTCTTGCTACAGGCAGTAAAAGAACCTATGTATAGTGACCCTCTGCATTTGGCAAGTTTCTTGGCAGACGATCAGATTCACTAAATAGCTGTCTCATTACTGACCGTCAGCTTTCGTAAGCGCTGTTTCCACCAGTGTTGCCACTGGGGTCAGTCGCGTTTACACCAGATTGTTGCCTTTTTCACCATCAGGCAACATCAGATTTTTACATTACAGCTTAATATAAGCTAACTACTTATATTGCCAATACCTAACATAGTGCAATAACTCACGTTGAATCCGAAAAAGAGAGAAGTATCGTCATTAAATGGAAAAGTTGGTTATTTATGCGTAACGTAAATGCTATTCCCAACGCTATGAAGAGAGCTTCTTCAGTTTAGAACGATTACCATACACACGAGGGTGAGAAATTGAGCAAAGAAACTTAAAAACCATGAATCTAAGTCGATGATGTCCTCCTGAAAGTACAGAAAATTTGGGAAAAAAACAACAGTTCAGTCAGCTTCAGATTTTTTGCAAAAACATCAGACATCAGAAATTTCTCTCAAAACATCAGATCTGATGTTAAACCATCAGAAGTGGCAACACTGGTTTCCACGGCCTTGCGAAATCCGCATGCTGATTTTATGTCATGCTGAGCGTGACAACACGAAAAAGAAGGTTTGGCAATGGCGAGCATGTGCCGTTAGTTTGTCAGTAGATTTGTCACAAGATACTTTACAACGCTCAAGATTTACCAGCTTCAGTAAAGAAATCCACGAACAATTGTGAGTATCTCTGGCACGTTGTTTCCTCACCAGGAATCCCTTGTGGGATGTTGAATAACAGCAACGTTGGAGATAAATCTGCTTTTCATCCTTTCAAAGGCTAAATGGTTCTGTTACCACCCGACTAAAGAATGTAATCATCTAGTGGAGAGCCATGGAATACATGGCTTAGTCAAAGCCCGGCAATATTGCTTCTATCTTTCGCATTTGTTTTGTCCAGCTACTTGGGTTATTTTCGTAAGCAAAGGGTGCTTGCACCATCTGGACAATAGAGAAGCTTTTCACTTGTAAGTTCAGCTTATCATTGAGTACCGCATAGTTCCTGTATGCACTGTCGCTCATCTAAATTGCAAACATAATTCTAATCAACAGGAGTGTTGATCCGCTGGAACACGCGTCCATCAAACTTTGCCCGATTATGTTCGTTTAGAAAATCGCACTTCGCCTAAATTCGTAATTTCGTGTCTTTGCTTTGCGTTGTTGTTTCGACTGCAGAGCATAATGAGAACCAGCAGAATGATGACTGCTGCAGCTACCATTGCAGAAATCGTAATCAGAGCTATCATCCATTTAGGTAGCGGTGCTGATGCGCTTTTGTTGACATGGTTCGTCGTAGCCAGTGAGGTCTTGGCCGTGCTGCTGACTTCCTGCGTTTGCGATTTCGCAACAGTCATTTCTCTTCGCACCTGCTGAATAACTGCTGAGCAGTAGTCGGTGCTGTTCTCGGAAACTTTGACGTCTTCAGTTGAATTACCAGTTGCTTTGGCCGTTGCCGCAGTGCTACCTCGTGTGCTGCGACTTGCCGTTGTCTGCAGCGTGCACTGAGGGAAATCGCCGTCTGTCAAAAGCGGAAGTTTTTTGCCGGCCAGTTCTGGAGGCTGGCTGCAAGTGATGCACAGGCGATTGAAGATCGCGAATAGGGCGCCGCTTCCCAGCGGTGAACAGTGCGCCTGGAATGTACGAATAAGGGTGTGTCAAGCGGGTTATTGCAACAAAAATATAGTGAGCTGGTTTTGTTGGAAACCAGTAAAAAGCTCAAATGGCAGCATTTGTTCTTGCACCAGACGCTAATGAACGGAAAGCTGGATTTAGGGCGGGTCTCCTGGTGACGCGATCAACAGCCCGCATGACGGCGGCTTTGACATTAACTCGAAAAGCTTCTCACACAGAAGTAAAGTTTTTCGACAACTTACAGTTTATTTGGTTGTTCCCCTTGTCTACAGTTAATTAGGTGCTTAGTCGTCGATTGGGAATTATAATTCGATGCGACTGTGTCTTGTCATGTTGGCGAGTTGAATGTGCAGGGGCGATGGTTCGCGTGAACATGGAAATGAATGCTGATTTGGTCAGTTTGCAGTTAATTGAATTGATCCTGGTTACGAAATTAATCTACGCCGCCGTGCGATAACTACTTTGATACTTTGTCCTGACGCGGAAGCACGGTTACTTCAATCCAAAAATATCGCTTTCGATAAAAGTTTGCACGTGTATAAAAATTGAAACTGACCAAATCAGCAAAGTTTGCTTGTGTATAAAAATTGAATTTGTCTGGTTTCTGAGACTAGCGAAGAACAACGACCTGTCGTCTTCCAAGCAAATTTGGAGCAGTATTTTTTTCACAACAAGCTCTTACCGATTGGTTAATTGCGGCCAGTATAAAGGAGAAAGTGGATCGGAGTTGACACGTACAATTCCACGGGTTAGCAGCGTCCATGATCGTTGCGAGGTTGGGTTTGTTCTGGAACCACCTGGAACACATTGAAGGAGTTGTGTTTTGCTCTGCAGTTGGCGGGTCGTTTGACGAAATGTTACAGCGATTTCATCCTTGCATTTTGCAGCTTAGCGCAACGCATCAGGGCAGCGGCTGTCGATTCAATTTAGATTCTGCTCAGTCCAGTTTCGATATACACGCTTTTGTACTCCGTTCGGAGTGTCACGAGTGGTCTGCGGCGCCCATCACAGCTTGTTCGCGCCGCGGGCTTTCACAGTGAATGCTGTACTGGTGGTGAATCAATGGCAACACCGCGCGTTAACCAGTGCTTTTCACCCACCCATCAGGCCAGAGCACGAGGCTGGATAGCGCGAAATTACCTTTTCTCAAGTCTTCGGTATGACGCGACTGGGAATCAAACCCAGCCTACAAGCTTTGGTGGCACATGCCCAAGCAACTGTATCACTAACAGGTCAGTTTTAGATTCTGCACACCTGGAAAATTGTGATAAGAGTCCAACAAACAAACATTTAATGCCATAGATTGAAGCAGCGTCGCATCTGAACACGTCGGCTTCCGTAATAACCGCACAGAAATGTTTTTTTTGCACCCTTGGGAACCTGATTGTGATTAAGTTGGGCAAAAGGATGAAATCATTTGATTTGCATGGAAGATTGTGAAGGAGATAATATCAAGTTTTATCTGGGAATGAACTGGAATTCTGTTCCGGACGGAAATTGGACTTTTTTTCAGTTCTGCCCGGAATTGAGTTTATTCCGGCAGATATAAAATTCTTTTTCGTTTACTACCTTTAGTTTTTCATGTTAGCAGATTACTTATGGTTCTGTTAAATATGGTTGACAGGCGTGGGCGTCGGAAGGATTTTTTCCAGGGGTGGGACCAGGGGATTTTCCCAAAATGTTTCTTGGGGGGAGGCAAAAATGGTGAAATTTAGTTTTTCCCACTTGAAATTAAGAAACAACGTTTTTTCCTGAAATTTTAAAAATCTAAGTGGTGCCTTCCCCCCCCCTTTCAGACGTCCCTGTTAGCAGGACATTTTTAATGCAAAATGGCAAAAATAATTTTAAGCCAGGCATGGACAAACTATGGCCCGGTAAACTTGTCAATCCATCAAGCTGAACTTGTCCACATTTTATTGATAAAGCCAATCCATTTTTTTCAGTTCGTTGCAATCTCCATATTCCCCGTGTACAATGCGTATTGTACTGTACTCCGCTCCACGTTCTCACTTTGCTCTTCAACACACCTTCACCCCTTTTTGGTTCCTAATAATGCCCTTTGCACGACCCTACTTGATAAAAACGATTATTCCAAAACCACAATCAACCCAACGGCTGCTTGCTGTGCATTGATTTTGCAGCGCTTTCAAAAACTTGCTAAACAGTGAAGGTGTACTGTCAAGTCGTTCTGTAACAGGTAAGTGAACAGATAACGCCGAGTATTTAATAAGAAATGCACCTAGAAATGCACGGCAAAAAGTTGTTTCACTAGAGTCTGACCAATGTCTGTATGTCCTTCATGCTGTAACCACGAAAGCGTTGCATTTATTGAAAAAATGTAAGGTCAGCCGTCACTTTGCTATGAAGTAACCTGACTACTTAGACAGCAGTCAGTGCAAAAACAAGAGGCTACTGCTGAGAGGTTAGCAACTAATTTGCAGACTTTGAAAAAAAATTATTAACCAACAACGGAACAGGCTTTACGGTCTGGCCGTTTCGGTCACGGGACTTATCAATCTTGGTCATTTCGGTCGCGAGACATTTCGGTCAGACTATGAAATCTTGCAGAAACCTTACATGTTCACTTCTTAATGCAAACGTACTTAAATCAATGAAAGGTTTTGTTTAAAAAAACTACAAACATGATCCAAGATACAACAGTTAATCAGTATCAACATATTATTTTCATTACCATCAGCAAGCAACTTAAATCAATATCGACATTTTGCAATTCAATCCAAATACTTGAAACTCATAATTACGATTCAGATTTAATCGCAATCATGACTCCTCAAAGGGAGTTGGTATAACACCAGCCTATATAATCATTTCAATAAAAAAACGAAATCAGTTGTTTATGTACAGAAATGTCATGACCGAAATGTCCCCAGACCAAAACGGCCAGACCGAAAAGTCGCGTACCCAACCAACAAACTGCGTTTCAAGAGTCACTCGTTCGGTGGAATTGATGACATGTACAACCCAAGCTGGTTTTATTCTCCAGGTATATTTCACACTAGTCATTCGCTCATTTTCCCACATTAGCCATACTGAAGGAGGTCAACCAAAACGGGAAGAAATGCATCAAGTCACTGGAAGACCTGCACAAAGAATTCTGCTGTCGGTTTTCTGATTGGAAAAAATTTACCTGTTGGTTCAATTGGTGGTCTGCAATTTGTCACAAGACTCTTAAACAGCACTACAAGAGCTGCAATCGGAAAGGATTGATCTTCAGCGTAACCCTAACCATGGGCGTCGGAAGAACTTTTTCCAGGGGGACCGGTGATATTTCCAAGGGGAATTTTCTCGTCGTGCATTCAGCATCAAGCAGTGAATGTCAGCTTTTCCGAATGACAGTTTAGCATCAAGCAGTGAATGTCAGCTTTTCCGAATGACAGTTTAACCCTGCAGGAGTATGTATGTGGCAGAACCTCTACGAGAGAGGATGGTCGTTTCGAAAAAAATCCAAAAGAAGCCCGGGCTTAGGGTCAATAAATTGCCCAGTCGCCAGTAGACCACACATCGCATCTTCTAGAGCAGGGGTTCCCAACCTTTTTCTAGCCATGTACCCCTTCAGCATTCTGACAAATGAGCATGTACCCCCACAGCATTTCAACAGATAAGGATGTACCTAGGGAACGACCGGGGCTCCGGCCCCGGCCGAGGATGGATTTTTTCCCCGGCCCTGAGCAATCAAAATAATTGGCCGGGGCCGGGGGCCACAGATTGCTACTTTCGTTTTAGCTTTTTCAACATTACTTTAATTTTTTTGCACGGTTTTTGCTGTTTTGAACAGTTGAAAACACTTGGTCAATGGCAGGCACCAACATTTAACTGAGTTTGTAGCAAGTTATACCCTTCTAAAACCCTTCTAACTAAACAACATTGCTTTTGACAACAAGCACTGTTTAGCTGGTTCAACTAAGTTTTTCTTCATCTTTTGATTTTTCTGTNGTTTGCTTCATGGCTGAACCGATTTCTGGTGTCTGTTAACAAGGTCTCACGNGAGTCATGATTCACAATGAGAGGATTCGTTATTTACACAGGTCGGCAATCGGCATGCAGCTACAGTACACAATGGGATTAAAGTCTACCAGTAACAGAATGAAAGGCTGTGAACTGATAATCGCGTTCCTNCGCCGTGCTATTGTTTTGGGAGACTGAAAACTGAACAGTAATATCTNTTGGTAACAATTGAGAAGGTAGTGGAGTGGTACGGGAAGTTCCTGCAGTGCCAGTGAAAGTTATGAAGTGGACAAAAAAGG
>JGI24021J15306_10006436_pt1 | contig 14133 bp, 13 predicted proteins | sample Ectturendosymbi1_FD_15306 | JGI IMG/M metagenome (IMG submission 15306) | reverse complement strand
TAAGTAGTTATATATATATATATATATATATAGCATAGTTCACATTTTCCGGAATCTTGCACATTTTAGTTGAGATTACTTTTCAGGCTATGCATGATTAAGCGAAAGCATGGCAAAGCTTTAAAAAGTCCAATAAACCGCTAGTGCCGTTACAGTTACTACAACAGTGATGAACAAATGCATGTGATCGCGTCTACTTGCATTTTGAAACAAACCAAATTGGCCTGTTAGCGATGGCCTGCAAAATGTGACGAAGCAGGCATATCTTTTGGAGACCGTGAATCTACCATATGAAATCTCCACTTCTCTTACATGTTCAAGATTCAGTGGATTTGTATGATGATAAAGCTGATTTAATCATTGCGTTTGCACCTTGTGATGACTTGCATTCCATTTATTAATTAGGTTTTGTTTTTGTTACTGTATTTGCTTGATCTTCTTCGAAGCTAAATATTTGTCGTCCGCTATGAAATTTACAAATGAAATATTTTGGGTGTGCTTTGGTTTCAGCACGATGTAGTTAATCATATTTTCCTACATTATTTCCAAATAGATGTGTGGCGCATTGTATTTTTGTTGATTATGTCATATTATCGTTCATTATTTCTCATGATTTCGGAATTAAACATGCGAAGCAATATTTGAAGAAATTTGTTTTTTCCTCAGATTTTGCGAACAGCTGTTTGTCAATTTTTTTTATGCAGCAGATGTCCTATTTTTAGTGCAGGCATGATTTTCTGTAAAGTTGAGGCAATGTTTTAATAAATGGTTAAATCCTTTGCAGACCATTGTGAATCCACTTTATCAAATAGAATTGAATTCAATGAGTGAATTGCAATAGATTGCTTTTCATTCAATACAAACAATATCCCGGCACCTGGAAACCAGCAGCACGTACTAACCGAGCAAACCCCTTGTCTCGTTTTGCATTGTTCCGGTGTCGCCAGTGAATTGCAGGCTAAGAAGAAAATTGGTCGCTGATATGGAGATTGACTGTGAAGATGGAAACGTTGCCTGGTAAGTTCCATTTGCATAAGTAAAGCTGACTTCTTTCACTGTGGTTTCAACTAAATTTCAAAAAAATATTTTAGATTTGCATCATGAAGTTTCAAAATCAACATCTCGCGGAAGACCCGTCAATCACGTTCTTACCATCCGTTATGTTTGAGATTAGTTTACCGTCAACTATGACGAGCATGCCACTTCCATCTGGACTCTGAAAATCCACTTCAAATTGCACCTGAAGCAAAGTTGGTCGGTCAGTTCCTTCAAGCATTTCATGTCACGGTTAGGTGTAAAATAGCGTTTCTAATCAGGATCTGATTAACCAATTGTACATATACTACACGCAACTCACTGTTCCAGACTGATTAGCGGCAAGATCCTTTGCAGCAAACGCAACAAACACTGTGGCATCAGAAGCACTTCCGTCATCCTTTATAGCCTTTTGAGTACGAGCTTGAAGCGAGAAAATTCTGGGAGCATACACCATGTGATATTCACCCAAGCCATTGAATGAATAAAGTACTCCATCGCTCGTGGTGATGTGAGGGTCGCCAAAGTTAAACGCTGTACATTGTTTACAATGTTTTTATGTCTAATTTACTCAATGGCAATAAACATTGGCTTTCTGCATCGATTGTAATGCAATTACTATTCATAGTTTTGAAAAAAGCCAAAATCTTCTGTAGGATGATTGCCGAGAAAGCAAACAAAGCTGCCTTCATGCTGCTAATACCCAATGAATTCGAACATTTACAAAAAAGTCACTTCCAAAATTTGAACTTAAAAGAATAGTTGCATTTGTGATTTTAACCACATTCTGCCATGATCGTACTTGGCTGTCTCCGCACATATCCTTCGCAGGTCGCTGCTGGTCGCATTTGTCTGTACAAGTCACAGAAATCTTCTGATTGACTTTCAACGCAGCACAGCCTTCTTGGGACTAGATCATTTTCTGCAAATGATATTAGAATGCTTGTTGATCTGTGAAGCACGTTAGTTGTAAACTGAATTTAGATATTTCTTTTCATTTTCATATTGGTTTGGAAATCAGTTGGAAACAGACTAACGCACTAGGTTCTAGACTCAATGTTGCATATTTAATTGGCAAAATATTTGCGAAACATCACAATTCAACGCCACGGCATTTCAGTTCAAAGTCGTTGAGATTACAGTTCTTTGGCAACTTTTCTAGATCCTGGGTTCTAATGGGTGCGTGAAAGGTACGCAGTAGGAACGCGAGCATGGCAGCGACGCATTACTGAAAAACAGGGTATTGGCATAAAAACAGTTCTGTTTTTTTGTGAAAGCTTATCTTTTGTTCGAAACAGATTGCGATATATGTTTTTAAAAATTGATAATTATTCAAGCACGACCATGAATTTTTGCACGACGTGACAATGTACACGTTAGATTTACCAAGCGACTGATTGTACTGCAAGTCGAAGGTATCAGGATCCCGTTGAAAAATCCATGACCATCCTGGATTTCGCTGAACCACTGGTATTTGGAATCTCTCGTACCGACTGCCAAACTCTCCCTCAATCAGAGGTCCCCAACTCCACCATCCCCACCACCAAGACCACAGGTTCTGTCTCGACGCATAGCAGCATCTTGGTGTTGACCTGCCGCTGACTTGAACTCGGAATTGGTAGCAATTCCATCTTGCTGCAAGTTCCAATATTGAGTTGAATGTTGCAAACATTAAATTTCATACAAAAAAGATAAGTAATGCCTTATATCGCGAGACTTCCACCGCAAACAAAGTTCATTGTTTTAACCGATAGGCAAAGCATATCGACTTGTACGAAAAACGTTTTCAAACATCAAATATCAAACACATCCTATATGCTTCAAATATCAGGTTGTATCGTGAAAACGATTAAATTGTACTTTAATTTAAACCTCTTACATTTTTTGTGTTCATTCATTACTGAAATATTATCTTTTAAAATTAAAACTTTCTGAACGTTTATGGACATATAAAAAAGACACATGCATCTCTCACTTGTTTCCAACTTCTGAATAAATGCAATGAAGAGAAAGTTTGAAATTTACTTCCGTGATGAGGAAACGTTATCTAAAATCACCACTTTCATAGAAGAATTGCAGATATATTTGTTGTATGGAAAGTCCATATGCAGCAACGACTTATTTAAAATACAAACTTTTGTTTTCATCGATTATCTCACCTTGATCGTAACTCCATTCTGTTGTATCTGCAGACCGGTAATAGCTTGGATAGTATTGGGAGTAGCGATTCGAGAGCCAAAGCCAGTAGTCCACTGATATTGTGAACCTCCTGTCGATGAGAGCTTGCAAGCGAGTGCAAGGACAAGGCTCACTTCCAGGAGACCATGGGTTCTGGATTTCTTTCTTGTACCAGGCAGCGCATCTTGCCCGAGCAGAAGCAACGCTGCCCTGTGTGTTACTTGAAACGTGGTAATAATACTGACCTTTCAATCCACCTGTGACAAAAGTTGAAACGTGCGTCGTTAAACGATTGTCTGATATTGAATGTACACAAATCAACCTACACTGCCGCGATGTCGTTTCAAAATGAGTACAGCGACGCAAGACCGAAAAACTACATTTATTTCATTTGCAGAAAAACACCCATCTTCTCTGGTAAGAGAAATCAAAACCTTTAAAATATGTAATGTTTACGTTCGGAGAAAAAATAACAAGGTCACCGGCATTCTGTTCCCGTTTGTCTGGTCTGTAATCTCCTTGGACCTCTGTATAGCCTACGTCAACTCCGTTTGTGTAGCCAATCAGCGCTATGTTGCTGCCCGAGTATCTTTTCTTTGTGTCGAAAAGCATTGCGTCTTCTTTGTAGAAGAACACGATATAGGTGTCAGAAAAATCAGTTGCAATGACTGCTTGGAAGGTGCTAGGCTATAAAAAAAAGTTAGAAAAGTGAAATTTTGAAGATACAAGAAAACGCAATTCAATATTTCCACCGAACAAATACCACAACCCAGCATCCTCCATGACACCAACAAGCATTGTTTAACACCAAAAGTAACTTCAATGAGATGAATAAATGTTTTGACGGAAAACCGACATACTGTTCTCAAATCATAACACTTCGAAACATCTGATGCTGTTTTTGGTAACAGTGCTTTCAGTTTTACAGTTGCTGTAAACCATGCACTTGGAAACAGACATAACAGAAAAGCACCCACGCATCCTCTGTTGTAAAATTCATAATACATGACAACTTCACTCCAAGTTGCTTTTAATACAAATTGAGGCTGGAAGCTTGATGTGTTTGCAACAGTGTTGATTTTATTGGCCAGTGTTTCCAGAATTGCTTCGCTTTGATTGCTGAGTGTTTGCGAAGTTTTGTCATAAACCTGTGAAAATCAGAATGATCAGCATTGGCTGGTTTAGAGTGGAACGTATTCTAGTTGGATTGTTGCAAGTACCAAACACGTGTTTCGTGTGCAAGGGTTAATTCCCTAACTTTGAATGTGCAAATTCTAATAAAACTACGGTCAGATAAAATCCTGAAATATCCAAACAAGAATCGATTTTAATGACATTCCAAAGGCAATTTAAGAATCTTGTGAGATGAAAAATAAGAACTGGCAAAAAATTGACATGTATCTCTTTCCATCACGCCACAAAATTTACAGTGTACAATCACCACAAACAAAATGTTTGCCTATCAAGTTTTTGCAGTAAAAATAAATGAGAATAAAGACTTCCACCATTTTCAATAACGCGAATTCTGCAAATTATCAATAAAAATATATGTCTTTTTCGAATTTTTTAGAGATTTATGCAAATCTTTGTCTTCGTCAAAAAATATTTTTGCACTTTTATACCTAATGGTTCAGAACAATTATATATCAATATGTTTAGGACACCATATTGGTGTTTTTTCTGCCATATTTTTGTGTTTTTTTGTTCTCATTGGGTGCAAATTAGTTGCCATAGTAAATGATTATCAGTGCTTATGCTTTATGACAGACATTTTCTCTTTTCAAACCGTCTCTGCAAAACATAAGGAACCTGGTAATAGACACGGCCATCATTTCCGTAACTAGGGTGAAAATCATCCCAAAATGGTGCAATTAGAGGTAATCCAAGCTTTCCAAAACCATTCCTGGTCGGTCGATTAAGGTAGGGAATACTCCAATGCAACGAACCCAACGAGATGACACCGTTAGAAAGTACATTCATTGTAGTAAATGTTCTACTTCCGATTTGCACGCCATTCGGCACCCTGTAAAGTAAAAAATTATTGAAAATTGATCCAAGAAAAGAAAAGAATGGTAACATTGAACTCGCTTTGCAAGTGAATTCAGGGCCATCACCTCCTTGAACCACCTATTTTCACAACAGTGCTATCCGGCGCACATTCATCAAATNAATTTTAAGTGTTTTTTAGGAGATATTAGCAAAAATGTTGCACCAAGCTGTGATCACGCCATAATCAGANACGTGAAAATTTTGCTTATTTTGCATTTCGATCAAGGCCATGCATACTCATTTGATTTGTCAACGTGTANCATTTCATGTGTGCAGGAAAAAAAGCAGAATAAAANCAAAAGCTGCCTGTGGCATTTAGAATATTTGGTTCTAATAAACGCGTTGAAAACGTATCTGTACAATTTAGTTGCTACATTTTTTAAAAGTTTTGGTTATGCAATATTTGTATTTATCTGAAGGTTTACGTAAGTGTAGATTTTATGCACAACAATTAAATTTTGTGAAAAGTAAGCCGATTTATTAAAACAATGACATAGCGTCTATCTCAATTTCAAACATTTAATCTTTTATCTCTAAAGATGTTGCTCTTAATGCAACGTTTCTGAGGGCCGTATTGCCATTTTTAGCAACCAATGAAAAAATCACAATCTGTTCAGTGTTTCTCTGAATGAATGCTACATTGTTAACAGCAGAAAAGAATTATTTCGAAATTCAATCGCATTAATTGCTCGTTGCTGTACATAATGCACCTCATCAATGAAAGCTGATATTTCTTTGACATGCAACGAAACTTTTTTCAAAATAAATCGTTCGAGCTGATTACTTTGTTAGGTCATCAAGAATCATATCATGATTTAGGAAATATGACAGGGATTGAAAGTTGTACTTACGAAATAGGAGGTGACGCTATGTTGTCAGCAACCAAAAGAAGGTCGTCGTTTGCGGAAGGTCCGTATGGAAGAAGTCTTATCTCATAACATTTAACTTTTCCGTCTCCTCTGAAAGACATAAAATGTTGTGGACCTTTCACGAAATACATATTGGTATTTAACATTTAGGGTTGTTTGACAATTTCGTACCTTTGCGACTAACGCCACAAAAACTTTGAAAAAAGAATGTAACGGTGTAAGGAACCAAAAAGGAAACCAACATCAAGCAATGCACATACACGACCGCCACAGCAAGCGAGTGAGAAAAATTGCACTGAATCTCAAGAAAGTCATAGTCTACAAGGGACAACTCGTACGTCGAAGAAAAGAACCTGTTTTCACCATTAACTGTTGCATACAACTGAAAAGAAGTAAATTTCATGAATGCATAAAACTGATTTAAAAATCAGCTTATTTTGGAACAATTTTCACAAAACATAGTGAACTTTGTAGCAAGCGTCTATTTTGTTAATGATAGTTTCCAAAAAAGGAAAGTGTTGAAGGATCTACGCCAGATAGCAACAATTCTCGATTCAAAAAACATTTAAGAAATGTTCTAAGATATCATAATTTCTTGGGTTAGGCTTTTCTGTAAGCGTTGTTTCTCATGGAAACATGTTTTTCGAAGTGAAATTCAAGACGAAATCTCTGTACTTCAAATGCAGCCTAGCTGGTAGGAACTCTCCTCTGTGATGAAAATCCTTCGTTGATGACAGAAAAAACTCAAAGTGGACTATGACGTAAAGCTTATCGAAGAAATGTCATTTGAAAGCTAATACGGTAGCCAATTGCATTTCCAAACTGATATTAATGATTAAGTCTGCAATAAGGAATGAAACAAAATGTTAAGAGAGATTTTCGGAAAAGACGTTGTTCTGAAACCACATAATAATGTTCGAAACAACTAATACATCAACAATGAACGCAATATCCCTTGGAAAAGTAAATAGAGAAGAGATAAATTTGATCAGTTGCCTATCTGCATTACTTTCAGTTAGGGGTTCTCAACCTTTTCAAGCATGTAGCACACTTAACAAACAAACAGAGGGTCCATGGCCCACCACCGACTATGCAACTTCTCCAATGCGACAAATGTTGTACATGTAGGCTACAGAGTAGAAACAAAAACAACCAAAAATAGTGTCTAATAACTAGGGCCATTTTTTCTGACCTGAAAAACTTGATAAATATGACTTTATTTTTCAGAAAGTATGACTTGAAATGACAATGACTAAGCAGGAACATACAACTACTGGGCAAAGAAGCATTACAAACAAAAATAGGCATAAGAGATGGTGGACCCATGGTTTGTTGAAGCTCCACTAAACCAAAAGCCCAAAACATGAGCAAAATATATAGTTTGATTTGAAGGAAGTTGAAAACATGCATGTAAATTGGTTTACTTTTTTGGGGCTGCAAGAACATGCATTTTAGGCAGTGCATTACATTTCGTCCAAATAAGTTATTTCACCTACGTCTTTGCCAACTTTTGCAGGGTGCCCAAGTGGGTTCATTTTGCAGGATACAGCTTAGACCAGGGGTCACCAACCTTTTTGAAACTGCGAGCTACTTCTTGTGTACCGATTACTGCGAAGCGCTGCGAGTTTGATATAGACTTCTAAAATAAAAATTTTGCTCAAATTACCTTCAACTATTTTAGTATTGATATTTGTTAATGTGAAGGCATTGATCATGCAATTTTAGAACTATCCCGCGTGCGACCATATTAATTTTAGAACTAGCCCGCTTGCGACCTACATGGTGCTTGGCGGCCACCTGGTGCCCGTGGACACCATGGTGGTGACCCCTGGCTTAGACCTAGGGATACAGTAGTTTCACTTGACATTTTGAGATTGTTTAAACCCCTTGGTTTCAAGTTGAAAATATGCAAAATATGGCTTTATGATGACTCAACATGGAAAATATCACTTAATAACTTTCGTTTGAGATTTCATAAGGGTGTGATTTTTTCAAAAATTCGTTTCGTGGCTTCCTGAAGCACAGAAAAAATATGACTTTTATGACTTTAAATGGAAATGGCCCTTCTAACAACACAACGTGTGCTACAATTACTGCGAAGGCTGAGCCTGTTTCAGATATTCGAGGGCCATTTTATGATAAGGCGCAGATCAAGTCATCTTCCACATTAAGCCTGTTTTAGATATCGTTTTAATGGCAATAAAAGCAGGCTCTCTGCCTTAAACTGCTTTCAGTAACTTCATATAGTTTATAATAATGATGCCAGGTTATTTTGCAAACACAATCTCAAACTAGGTAATTTAACCAAAAATCAAGCCCAAAATGCATTTGGCAGGAAAATTGAACAAAAACAAAACGCAAGCAGGAAAACTAAAAACAAAAGCCGTGAGACAAATCCGAAAAACAAGCCCAAAATGAGCAAATTTATGCAAAGGCACGCCCAAATTGCGTTTTGCGGTAAATTTTAAAACAGCAAAAGGGCCATAAAATTCGAAAAAAGTAATTTACAGAACAATATCTGCAAAAAACAAGCCCAAAAACAAACAACTTTCAGCAAAAACAAGCAATCCGCAAGTTTTCAAAACAACTCGCAAGTCCGCAAAAAAAAATCCCAGACCACCTTCGCGAAGAAAACCGCAAGGTTGACAGCACTGGTGCACAACGTGGCAGGCTTAATGGAAATTTCCATGTTGCAATAATTTCTAACACATAATGACGTTTGCAGTTCAGGAGCTACCTACGTTTTCGATTAAAAGGTTCCTCTTGCAAAATTTACTCAATTCCATTAACAGGCCGTGGCCCGCCAAACATTCCTCCGTGGCCCACAGGTTGAGAAACCCTGCTTTAAGTGCTTCATAAAAGGTCAAACCACGAGTGCACACAAAACCTGGTTTCTAAATGTAGGTCCATGCAGCTCTACAGAAAAGCATTGAGTCCTCTGCAGTAACAGGACAAATTATGACCAACCACCACTGCACAAAAAAACAAATACATGCATACACCAAAGGCATTCTCTTCTAGCTGGATGCGTTTTGGCGAAATGCATTTAATGTTTATGCCGTACCTGTAGCCCTCCTGGCATTGGCAATTGTACCCTCCTTCAGTGTTGACGCAAGTGGAATTGCTTCTGCAATTGTAAAAATTTGTTGCACATTCATCCACGTCCACCTCGCAATTGCGTCCTGTTTCGAAAAGGAGGTGTGAAACTTCACAAAAAATGATCAGCTGAGGCAAAAGACAGAGGCAATGGGCTATCAATCCAACCTCTTTTCGTAAAAGAGGGTTGATATACGTAGCACCTCCTTCGATTTTTATCTTGCCACCCAGATCAACAGTATCCCCACCATTGAACCGGGCCAGTGCTGGCCGGCCATATTGCCGGGCTGACAAACGTAGGCTTTGATCCGGGAATGTACCGACTGCCAACAGTCGAATGACGTCACCTGCCTGACAGTTGGCTCGGCGCTGACAGGAGGTGGGGGTCCCGGCATTCGGGTATAATCGGTGAGTTAGGTAAGTGTAAAACAAAAAGTGTTTTTTTACTTGTTTCTGGAAAAATTTGTCTGCATCGAGCGAATTTGATCAGGGCGGACCTAAAGAGTGACTTATGGAACTTTCTGCTCGCAGTTATGCATTTCAAATAAAATGCGCTGCTGCCAAATTTGAAGCAGAAATTAAAAAAATATTTTAGCAACGTTGTTTGTGTTTTCCTATCAATTGGTCTTAGTACTGACTGCAGTATTTTGATAGAAAACACGCACAGGCGATACACCAGTGCTTGCTTGCATATAATGGGGGCAACCATGCGCTTTTCGAATTGGCGTTTCCGAAATCGTGATTGTTTCTAGTATAAAGTACTGATATTTAACTGTCACAATTCATCTACAATAATAAAGCGTCCTTCACTCTGTTACCACGTTATTTTTCACCTTCATACGTGTAGGAATAAATGTTTGGTGCTTGTAAACCATTTGCATTATGAATAAGCATTTCAGGACTTGTGAATTTTTCACTGTGCTCGTTACGTTGCTTGTATCGAGAGTTTTGTTTATGTGTGCTCTGGATGGACTGAATCGTAATTGGACATACTTCTGTGCGCGTAGTGAGAGCTGGTCCTCCCGCTGTGAAACTTAAAAAGGAAAAATTTCGCGAACAGCAGGCGCGTGCGCAGTGTTGTTTTGAGCTGGAATGGCGACAAGCTTAAACGAAAACGTGCGCGGATCGCAGGCTCATGCGCAGTGTTTTTCTGAGCTTGAATGGAGGTAGGATATAATTATCTCATTCAAAGCTTCATAGACAAGTCGATGAACAAGCTGAATGTGTTGAACAAATGAAGAATGGAATAGACGCAATAAAGCATAGTTTCCTTAAAACAAAGCATGTGACTGAGTGGTTACTTGAACCTGCCTCCACAGATGAGCAATTGGAGAAAATCATAGATGGTGTACAGGTGAGATGCAACTGTCAAAGTCAGTTTTGTAGTAGGTTTGCCAGTAGACTTATGTTGCACGGCAGTCTATAAATCATCTAATTTGCGTTTTCCTTGTATTCTTAAGGGGAGCAATAAATTTTTGTGATACCACCATCTACAGTACATGTTTGCATGGTTATTTTGATTTTACTATTTTTGGGTATTGTTCTTGCAAAACGCTTGTTGAAGATTCATGTAAACATTGATGAAAACAGTAAAAGTTTACTGCTTTTGTCAGGACTATCCCATGGTTGCTGCTCGATTGGAAGGTTACAATTTGCGAAACACCGTTTGGAAGTTAAGCAACTTTTAATGACGAAAAAAGTTGCTCTGCAGTATTCTTGGAGCGGACTTGGGCTCAACCGACAGCGCAAGAAGAAGGCTCTACGAAATCACCGCTTGGTGGTTCTTTTAGAAAGTAAGTGCCGCATGGAGCTCAGTATTGTTTTAACTTGTTGTTTTTCCATTTTGGAAAAAGTACTTAGAAAACTTTACTGCATGTAGAGAAAATGCGTTTCCAGACGGCAAACTGATAAATGATTGGTGGGGGAGGCGAAAATAGTAATGCAACTATTTTGAGGTTTTCAAAACTGTTAAATAGTTTTTTTCTGCGATTGAGCAAACCGTTAGCACATTTGTTTGCAATAAGCACTAAAGAAATTCTAGCCTGCGTAAATTTACGTGGGTTCANATAAAGAATTTTCGATCACGAACAAGTTGAGAGACAGTTGTGCAATTGAAANAGTGGCGACAACGGTTGTTCGGAGTCAACGCGCGAACTAGTTCACAGCAGATTTGTTTTGAAGGACTGGCCTGTTNTTTATTGTGATGGCTTGTATGCGGAACTCGGCATAAATACTTCGACACACAGCGCTGGCCAAAAAAAATGTTTTGTACCATGGCAAAGGTGTAGTGCGCAACAGACCTTGCATTTAAGCGGTTAGAGGCAACCTGTTGGTCGTGCACATCTCAACAAGTGTCCACTGTCCAACCCACTTGTCTTGGAATTGCGGTAGATAATAATTTCTGGCTTAGAAGCAAGTCTGTTTCTGACGACAACCACTAATTCGGATGACCTATACACGCTCTTTTCCGAAAAGGAGGTCCGGGAGTGTGGACATTTCGCTTTAGCATAAATTTATTTTTGAAGACAAGTAAGTGCTTGAGCAATGTGCTCCGCGCTGCCTAAAAACCATCCTCACTAGTCAGATATGAAACGGCCCATTAGTGTAAAATTGTTTTGTTTTCGAGAGCATGTAACTACTACAGCTTCGTGCTCTGCGCTGCTTCGCAAACATTCCCACTAGCACTTTTCGCACTTGGGAGGTTTCAAACGGCCCTTTAGTGCAAAACCTTTGTGAACCATGGAACAGGATTGCAAAGAATAGCTCCCATTGTGAGAACAAGCAATCATCCATTTATCGCGGCGTGTTATCTTTTCGCTTTCTGCGAACAACAAAGATCAACAGAGAACTACAGAGATTGCTGCCAAGAATCACTAGCATTGCGCCCTTGCCGCTTGTGCTTTTCCATTGCAACAACACCATGCACCTGAACATGCGTGCATAAATTTTTGGCAAATCTCAAACCATAATTTTTGTTCCTATTATGTATGGTTTTCCCTCCAGAGCCTTTGTAAAAGAACGCCTTGCCTTCTCAAAAGTCAGCGCGAAAACCATACCGGCGGCCAAGCGCCAGACAGCAAGCACGAACATAGCGTGAACCGGCGGGTGACGGTCGGCTCGCTTCAAAGCTTGTTAGCGCAATTACCGGGTGGTTTTCATTTTAGCGTAGTCACTTTTTCTCATAGCACTTGACATTTCACTGTTCCCGCTCACTCTTGACTTTGAATGTTTCAACAAGTTTTACGCTGACAAGACGTTACCAGTTTTCAAGCATCACACTCAAGAACGTTTTCAGATCCATTTATTGCGATCAAATCACCTATACAAAATTTATCAAGCGGCAATGTTTGCACCACGTTTCGCCATTTGGCACAAACTTGCATGAGTCCACTAACGAAGCAAGTTACGTTGTGCTGTGCTTTCGTAACGTCTGTGTTAGCCCTAGCATTGTGTGGACAGTGTTTTGAACAAGTTTGCAGTGTTTGCGTTTGTGATTTTGACTTCAATGTATGAATAAGTTGTAAATTTAGTCATTTAAAGCTGAATCAATGCGAAAGAAGATAGATTTATTCTCTGATTCACCAGTGTTTTTGCTCTTGTCCGATAGGTGTGTGTAACTTTTGGTGCAGCTATGATTTATAATTCGATTTGAGATTTGTCTGCAGACAACGATTGCATTGACTAAAGCTTATTTCCGGTTAATGTAACATGTGTCTTACAAAGACGTTTATAGTTTTTTCAGAGTTGTGCAGGGGTACATGACCCAAGAAAGGACAAACAAACTTGTTTTACTCGACTTTTGCCGTGTACCTGTGTGCTTTACGAATTGCTCGTGAGGCCTGCGGCTTGTCAATGCCTGCATGTCATTTGCGCCTAGAGTGTTCTACCGCGTGTGTTCCCGCGTTTTATGTTCCTACCGCACGAACCACGTTGTTTCTGCTGCTATGCTATTAGTTTTATTGTTGGTAGGAATTATTTTTCTTTTTTTTTCAGAATTCTTCAACATTAAAAGTGCAGAGGAGGCGAGCATGCAGAAGTGGCGGAAGTTACGCAGCGCGTGCTTTCCGGCTTTTCCGACTGGGACCGTGGACGAGCTGGGCCACGTTACTGTCTCTCCAATTTGTATAGACTATCAAATGAGAAGTGGTGACAGCACTCATCTGTAGCGGTGTCCAAACCCTACAGTGAACGGTTGTGTTATAATCTGACTAAACGAACGCAAACGTCTTAGCCACAGTAGTGCACAGATCTTATGGCCAGTAACAGGCGGCTATCAACAATGTACGCGTCGCAACACTCCCCAATGTTTTGCCCGAGAGACCCGGTCGTATGCTTTTTCGAAATCGACATAACATGTGTAGACTTTTCGGGATACTACCAAGATTTCCTGAAAATTGGCTGGACTAGAGAGTGAAAATTTGGTCTGTGACGTTATGGTCATGACGAAAACCTAACCGGATGGATATTTTGCAAATTTGTTTCAATTTATTTTGCGGAATTTTTTCCAGGCACTTGACATGCGAATTTTCAGAGAAGCTAATGAAGCGTTGAAAAGGCTTCCACTTTCCTTAACATCACATCTCAACCATGCTAAGCACAATCGGTCGCCAGCAGGTTAAATAAAGATACGTGAGGTCACAGTAACGCATTGCGCAACACGTGCAGAGTTCCTACGTCATAGCATGTATGAAGCGGTTTCTCTCGATACCATTACGACTCATGAATCGCAACTTCTTTATCGAAAAGCGACATTCAGCGAGGGTTTCCTAGAGACTTAGCACGATTTGCTTATTGCAAATGAAGTGTAACACTCGTAACGTAACAAGGTAACAGATCACTACACCACTAGTTATAATCGAAATCTTTATATAGCTATGTATGCATGTGCGGGATTGTTTTGTGTTTT
>JGI24021J15306_10006435_pt1 | contig 14133 bp, 9 predicted proteins | sample Ectturendosymbi1_FD_15306 | JGI IMG/M metagenome (IMG submission 15306) | reverse complement strand
TACGCAAAGAGAGATTGCGAGCATGATCTCTATTGTTGCTTGCTGCCACAGTGCGAAACTTTGTGCACATGCCGCTTGGGCTTTGCGATCGCAACATTACTAATCGCCGGATGCATGGCAGTTACCTTCACTGGTGAGCCAGTTAGCGGGAGGCGCTCTCGGGCGTTTTGCAGCCAGGTTAATCATCACGGGAGTCAAGTAAAGTTATATCTTGGTTTGCTTTTTCGGCATATTTTTGTTGGTGCAACCTACCCTTTAAGATTTCCGCTGGACATTTTAGCAACTAGATTACAAATGATGACAATGTGCAAAGCACAATGAAACGTTGCAAGCCATGGGAAGCCCTGCGAGAAGCAGTGGTGCTCACAACACATTTCGTCGGACATTTCGAAATCAAGTGTTTTTATTGTAAGAAAAATNATATTATTGTCTTGGTTGTCATTTCCGAAATTTTACCTTGGATAAAAAAAATTGGTTTGAAAATTCCAATATAATTTCTGTAAAACATTGAAGCATCTTTTTAGGTTTTCAGAAAGTTGACCTTGCTCAAGTTTGTTTGGATTAAGCTTTGAAGTTGTGTTCGGTGGTGTATCTCCCTTAGTATTTCCATGTCGATTGTAGAGTTGTCAACTGGATAATTTCACAATCACTGACTCAAAGATTTGGCAACTGGCGTTTGATAGTTTTCATATTTCCCAGATTACGTCTTAGAAGCACCTGGGGTGTGGGTAGCCGATTGCTGAAATATGTCTCAATTCTGGAAAAGTCAATACCAGAAGCTTCAGAACAACGTCAATCGTGGTTTTCGTTCAAGCTGAAACAAAACACCAAGTGACGAAGAAAACCCACTGGCGAGATATTAATTCCTTGGCTTTATCATTGCTGCGCTTTGTGTTTTACGTCACAGGTTGACCAACTTTCATGCTGGTGCGTCAGTTTGTACTCCATCACGAGCAGCTCTTCTCACTGGTCGTATTGGTTTGAGGACTGGAGTTGTGAGAAATTTCGTGCCTAAGTCTGTTGGTGGTCTTCCTCTGAATGAGACCACATTGGCCGAGGTGCTGAAGAACCGTGGATACCATACAGGGATGATCGGTAAGACCGCACGGCAGAACGACCTAGAAGCAATTCTTCGGTTAGCAATTTTGGACAAACGTCAGAAAATCAACTCTGTGAGCAGTGTCGTTAATATCAAATAGACGTGTTTTTAGTCAAATCGCCCCGGCGAACTGTTTCAATGAGACCTTGAAGAATATTTTTCTGTGTGTTTCGATTTGAAGCATTCGATATTGTCTTCTTGACATGAGACTGTAAGTGCTGTCTATGGAAAGAAATCCTTTCTCTGCACAGAATCAGACACTAAGATCTTACAGAGTATTATATTTCGTCTACAAAGTAGGCATCATCAGCTCTTATTCAAATAGATGCTGTAAATGTTTATAGGCAGGAGACATTTCTGTGGAGCGGTGGGGCGCAGCCAGGAAGGAGCAAGCCAAACACTTATTAGTGGAGCTTTGATGTTCACTTCCAGATCGTTTTACAGCATGTCTGAAATTTCTGATTGTTTCCGATCTCGTTGGCGCAGCCCTTGCTTTGCCACGACGCTCAGCACTGATGCAAATTACAAAATCAATCAACCGCTTGCTGGCCTTAATAAACCCTTCTTCACTTTTTAAACAATGGCTGCATAACCTCAGTTTTAACGATCACCGAACTGTTTTTAGGTAACATCGAAAATTTATCAAAAAAGTAATAAATATATATAAAAGTCTAAATGCAGAGACCATTGCAGTTTTTAATGCATGACTCACTTATTTACGGCAGTGAGGTACGCCGGAGTCCGTGTTTTGATGCTGTGCCAAACACGAACGAGATCGGGAAGAACAGTTACTTGAATATCTTAGGTCCGGTTACTTATAACTTGTCTCTGTGCAGGCAAATGGCATCTGGGCATAACTCGCAAGTACCATCCGTGTTCTCGAGGCTTTGACTTCTACTATGGATTACCTTACAGCAACGATATGGGCTGTGTCGACGTGAAAGTGTACAATCTCCCTCAGTGCAAGACTTGTCCGAAGGAAGGAGATTGGTTGGTGAAGCAAAAACCCAACAATGAAACTTCCACTTGTAAGTCCACTTTGCGTGATCATTGAACGGACGATAATGATTAAACGTTGGCCATTTACAAGTGTTTATTCATCTTTCAAAATGTGAAGCGCTTGTTTAATAAATTTGTCGTTTTTCTGATTTTTGACCATTTCAAGCCTTACTTATTTCGTTGTTTTCAGCTGAAAAATATTTTGAATTTACAGATTATCTGTGCATTGTAAAACAGTCAATGTTTTTTGACAAACCAAATTGCCTTTTTTTACATTTGTAAAGAAAAAATTGTTTTCAAAATGTCTCCGCGAGAACAAACCAATTTGCTGCACAACTGCGCATCTGAAGAAGTTCTGACATGTGGAAACAAGTTCTGAATAATCTTCTGTGTGTTTTTTTTGTGGTGTTCTGAACGTGCGGTGTCGAGTGAATTATGTCTTGCATTACTCAGAGGAATTTGATAATTTCTCTTCAAATATTATTATCCACTTGAAAGATTATCATCAGTCCCCGTTTAATCACTTAGAAACAAACACCTCACGTCTTAGTTTCATTACTAGATGACAGTAGGTTTACTTTTGGGGAACGCTAAGTGAACATATAGGCTTGAGCTGCTAAAATACGTTATCTGTAATTCGGTTGCAAACGCACGTTTAACAGCAATATTGCTGTAAAGCTTGATTGGCAAAAGTAGTGTTTGTTTGGCCAGAGGTTTCCATTTATATTCTTCACTGCCGGGCGTGTACCCGAATAAAACAGGCGTTACTGCAAGTTGGTGAGTATTGCAATTTCTTGGCAGAATTGCATGGTTTGGTTTGCATTATCTAATTTGCTGAACCACATGCTGTGCATAGTGGTCCGATCGAGGGAAGGGTGGTCAGCAGCCGGAATTAGCGCATTACAAGCAGTTGACCCGAAATTCAGTGAACAAAATTTTGTTTGAAATGTATCTTCCGCAAGATGAAAAATATTTCAAACTAAATTTGTAAGCTATTTTGCGTGTTTTCGAAAAATAGCTACTACTAAAATCTAATAAACGATGTTTTAGAGAGTTAACTGACATTTTCTTTACTAAATTCTTGCATTAATGCCGCGTAAGCTTTTTCACCAAAAATATTTTGGAATTTTTATTTGTATTTTCGGAAATGGTCCTCTTTACGTAAAGGCGATACTGTATTTGAAAAATCGACGAAGGTTACAAATTTTTCGCTACCCTTACGTTTACACATCTCGCTTTCGCGTCTAGCTTCTCCGTCGATTTTTTATCTTTCATAACTTTTTATGGTTCTCAATACCAAGTTTTCGTGATCCGAGCAAAAGGTGGTAACTACAAAGAAAAACGAAATTTGCAAATAGTTTGTCATGACGCCAACACTGCACTGCCTCTCTACGACGACTATGACATCATAGAGCAGCCAGTTGACCTGAACCAGCTGGGTGATCACTACGCGCAACAAGCAGCAACCTTCATCGAGTCAGCGTCAAAATCGGGCAAACCGTTCCTGTTGTACGTCGCATTCGCTCACATGCATGTACCTATGTCTCATGCTCCGAGGTGAGAACCTACATTTTTTAGAAAATATTTTTGAAAGTATTCATTCGGCGAACGCGCATCACTAAGTTCTTGAAAATTGTGCCAAGCGTTCAAGTAAAGTATCTTGTCTCCGCAAAGGTGACAAGCAAGCGAATCAATCGGTAATTTTTTTTAGAGGAAATCGTTTTCACGTACACTACGCATCCCCAGTCCTGGAAGCTTATTCAAAGGTCTTATTAAATTTGTTTTCTACAAACTATAAACAAGATTTTTGCTAAAATGAAAGTTGTCGGTGTCATGCGTTAGGCTGTTTTCGGTTTTTGATGAAACGTTTGTGACTTTACAAAAATATTGCTTTCATTTATGTCTCGCGCTTTGGCCAGTTGAGTTTGCTGCTATAGCAACTGAGGCTGTAGCGTACGCTCTGAGGCGACCACCAACCAGAGCTCATCTATTGTTCATACGCTTGGTAGAAACATTACGACGTTTTTTTTAAGAATGCTGTTAGCTGCCGCTGCATACCAACCACCACCACCACCGCAACAAGTAAGTTATCCACTCTTCAATCTCCAATAACGGTTGCATGCACGATTGGTCAATACGTTTGGCGGTTCCAAACTTTAGGCATGTAAAACATTTCGTTTTCCGACTCTGGTACGACAGCAGTCGTCGAGGCTGGCATAGCAGCTATTTTCATTTGGGAAGGTCGCATGAAACCATTGCGCTCGACAACCAGAGGTTTCATCATCGCTCAGATTCACCAACTCTACGTCACTTCGCACCATCTATTCGGACACCTTGCACGAACTCGATGACGTCGTTGGCCGAATCGTGATGTCACTGAAGAAGAATGACGTTTACCGCAACACGTTGACGTGGTTTACCGGGGACAACGGCCCGTGGAGTACGAAATGTCAATTTAGGTGCGTGGCCCGTGGGCGAAATGCGCGTGTGTTGCCGTGAAGGTCTTTTCGCTGAGAATCAGTCGAAATTGCTTGAGACTGTTGCAACCTCTTGGTCTCTATCGTTGCTCGCTGCCACAGTGTGAAGCTTTGTGCACTTGCCGCTCGGGCTTTCCGACCGCAACAAGACATTTCCGGTGTCAAGCGAAATTTCTGACCATTTCTTGCGTGGCAGTTATTTCGTTTCTCAAAGCAAAGAAATAAACTTTGGCGATGAATTTTTTGATGCCTGTTGCGAAAATAAAAACTTTCGGTTAGACGTCAGAAATGTCCACAATAAGCGACAGTTCTGGAATATCTAAAAAAAACGTTTTGATTTAGTCTTAGACGTCACTTATTTTCTTTTCTAGTCCTATCCCTAAACCCTAACCTTAAACCCCAATCATCAGTTCTCAGCGTATTTTATATTTAAGACAAAAGCCACCGCTTGCGAAATGCATGACCTGGAATATCAGTCTGCGCATGCGCAGATGGCGTGAAGTCGGCGATTTCGCGAGTCAGATATTTCGCTTGACACCGGTAAATTTCCTCCCCGTGACAGCCCGGGGCATATTAGATGCCACAGCTAGTTGAAAGTATCCGAACCTTGATCTCTTAACGGCTTGTTTTTGTTGATACATGTTCAAAATCTTCTTTTAATACATGTTCAAAATCTTCTTTTCAGCGGAAGTCAGGGACCGTTTCTCGGCACTTGGCTGCGCCAGAAATACGGCGGTGGCACCACGGCCAAGACAACCACGTGGGAGGCTGGCCACAGGGAGCCAACAGTGGTCGTTTGGCCCGGCGTCATGGAGCCCAACACCACCAGTGACGCTCTGACGTCCGCTTTGGACATATTTCCGACCGTGCTCTCTGCTGCCGGAGCCAGCTTGCCCAAGATGCGTCATTATGACGGCATAGACCTGACGTCATTTTTTCGTGGAGAAACGAAGGAAGCGCATTACGTAAGTGGGAATTGTTGTCAAGGTTAATAAAGGCACAACTTGGAATATTGTTTGAAGTTTCAAGAAACAGGACCTCTGGATAATCGATTACTCGGTAATCACAGCATACAGGTGTTACCATTTACGAAGAACGTAGTTCCTCGTTCATAAAAAAATTTGCGGAATTTTTACGATTCGGCCAAAATTTTTGTGCTCTTCAAACAGATGATTTTGTATTATAGAGGCATCTTGTGGTTCTTGAAAGATTGTAATATCATGCGGGTGGTTTTTGTGTTGGTTTGCTTTTTTTCTTAAAAGATTATTTACTGCCTTTCAACAGACCAGATCCCAGGACTTGTTGCCAGAAAAGCTTTATTTAGTTCGTTCGACAACTTTCCTGTTTCGAAGGTTCTCTACCATCCTAACAGCGGCGACACTTTCCCGCTTGGCGAGATAGACACGGTCCGCATGGGGCCGTATAAAGTCTTCTGGAAAACCGGGGGTGTCGATCCCGATTGCGCCGGAAAGCGAGCCCCCCAGGTGTCGCACAACCCACCCTTGGTTTTCAACGTGGAGAAGGACCCAGCTGAGAGCACTCTGCTCACGTCAAAAAGCACGCCTGATCTGGGCCAGGTACGTTGTTCTTGCCCCCTGGCGCATTCTTGATCTTCGGTAGAACCAGAGCTGTGGAGCCGGACAATTTGATCAAAAAAATCAGAAAAAAAACTTGTGTTACTTGTATGACTCGCTTGTCCCACGAAATATGTGTCTGTGGAACCGGAAGCCAAATTTCAAGCTCCGGCTCCACCATCAAAATTGCTTGGACTCCCGCTCCACAGTCCACAACCCTGGATGGAACTATTCGGCAACTTGGCCCGCGTTGTTGGCTTTTTCCTTTCGCCGAGATATTTCGGTCATTTTACCGTGATAGCTTGACAACATCTGTCATTTTATCGTTTTCGGATACGTTTTGCGACTGAAAAAAGCATTACGGCCGAAATGACTGATTGTTTTTCGGTGATTTGAAACAAAATTCGACAAATGACAATAACCCAGCCTGCGATGTACCCTGGTTCACTTCACAACCGTCATCGGTCTGATGATTTGAAGTCGTATTTGAGTTTGTGGTTCTCTACAGTTCACTTCGTGTGTCGCTTCATTCGCTACGTGATGTAAAGCCGTGTTTGTGAAGCAGTAAAAGCTGATGTGGGTCGGTTTTGTGACGCACTGCGACTCTTAAATGACTTCAACCGAATAGATTACAGGCGAATGTCGCTGGTTGGCTTCGCGCTAGTACAGAGGTGCTGGAGTCTTGTTTTCAGCAATTGACGTTAACTGGATGTGTTCTCTAAATGTGATTTTCTCGACGAAAGATGTTTAAGTCGCGTCTTCTTGACCAAGTGTGTTTGTGATTCACGTTGAAGCTTCGCGTTCACCGTGGATGCCAGGTGTCAGTCATTGACCTTCAACACGATGCTTTCAGATAATTCTGAACGCGACGAAACTTCGCGAAACCTTCCTAGATGACGTCACAAAAGACAACACGTCGAAACCGGATTATTCCACGTCATCCAAAGCCCTTCCCTGTTGCGACCCCACTCAGTTCTACTGCAGATGCAAGCGAGATTAGCGGCAGGTTGCATCAGTCGTTATGATTTTACGTACACGCTCTTGTTCTTTTACGTTTAGCGCCGATCGCCAATAAGCAGTCGATTCCATGTTTCGAGTCGATTCACTCAACTTTGGTGTATATCGCCAGCGCACGCACATCAAGTTTTGTTATTTGTTCGTATTCGACCGGGTGTGGTTCATCTCAGCTTGTTTTGGTATGGTTCAAGTCGTTGTAACTTACGCCGATTCTCCAGATATCCTTTTTCCAACGAGTTGTGGAAATAGTCCATTCATGCTGTTGCTGCTTTGAGAATCTGCGAACGAAACCGAAAAACACGACGTTTCTGATTCGGTTCGGGCCTCACAGTTTCTGGTCTCCTGTGATCGTGTCAAATACGATTGATCGCAACTATCTAAAAAAGTTGATCGCGTCTTTTGTGCCACCGTTGCGATGTTCAACACACCTCCTCATCTCCTCTGTACACAACCGATCAAAACATTCTTTATAAAACTTTTTGTTCGATTTTGATGTTCTACAGTACAGTCTACAAAGCCGTTTATTGCCTGCACAGCCTCAGTTACTGATTGATATGCAGTGAATTAACTGCGTTGCGCCACCTACCGCTGCGTTTTTTCTTTTTCGACTGCCGTTAGTGCTCGCTTCCTGATTCGCACCGATGAAATTGACTTGCGACATCACAAGCATGGTGTCCAACATTTAAATGCCGCTTCTAGAGCCGAAACAGTTACATCGGCGTTGCCTTCGAATTTTTGTACAGACCGGAGAAGGTGGATGATACAGGACAATGTTTATTGCGCCCGGAAGAAAATCCTGGTGGGAACTATAAGACTATTGTTGATCCCATCAATTTAGAAAAAGAGCTTTCGAGCATCGCCAAGTGAAAAAACAAAATCAAGACGATTAGCGCCATTTCGCGAAGCAAACTGTTAAGGCCTTTTTATGCGATTTAGCAGTCGTGGAAAGATGCAGTAAGCTTGACTTTATTTGCATCAAAAATGAATTAATTACTATAACTACAGACAAATGTAGAAACGCTGCTCTTTTTGCTACTCATGTTGTTTCGTAGCGTTTGCCACCTGGTTTCAAATCAAACAAACATCAAACAAATGTATTTTTAACACCGTGAAAAAAATTTCCTTGAGTGAAGCTTATCCGTTACCGCACTTTCAGTTTGTCTTCTTATTGACCGCCTTTGTGCCTATAGATTTGCCAACTCTCACCACACAGTTTTACACATGATTGGTTCGCTATTTTACACTTGTCCTTTCTTTTGCCATATACCTTTACTCTATTTAACCGGTTTCTTATACATTATAATGTAGGCTTTGCCCTGTTTTGTTGTGTCATTGCGCTTCATCATTTTCAAACATTTTTTCATTTTACACTTCCACGTATTTTCTGTGACACGCTGTCACCATTCTGATAACGAGTTGGCCAGCTTTGCATTTTTTTTCTTCGTACGTCATACTACTGATTGTTTCTTGTTATTGGTATGCTACATGTTTTGTGGTTGAAAACATTGCCCTGAAGAAGCCCACTTGAATAGGTGGGCGAAACGTTGGCAGGCAGTAAAATATAATCACCAGAAGAGCTTATTCATCTGTTTGTTTGAAATGTAGAAACGTCGAAATATCTGAAAAGTCTTGGATTTTCCAGCCGAGCACACCTGTTAGTATTTGCTATTCTTCCGTTGAGAACTGGGTTGGACGCATTTTTTGAGATGATGAATATGGACAGCTTCGTTAATGTCTGATGGATGTTACACACACTTTCTGTGGAAAAAGCTTGGTTGCATCCGGATTTTACCTGAGATGCTCTTAAATCGCAAAGATCTGGGAATGGATCAAAATGTAATTTTGCTTCTCCAAGCGAAACTATTTCGTGCTGCTGTGACCGTTTCTCACATGGTTTTGCCGGTCCGTGAATTTGAGGGAACCCAAAACCTCCATGTCCCAAAAATGTGCTTTTGGACCAGTCCATTTTTTGCCAGTTGTTTAGGAGCTTTTCAAGGTATTTGTGAATCATTAAACGCTACAGGGCTTTGTTTTCGGACTCAATTAATTCATATTTTGTATAGAAAGACTTCAAATGTTTTTTTTTTAATAGATACTAGAAAACGTTTTTTTATTGGGTTAAAGTAGATAAAATGTCTCGAGTGGTTGTGGTAGTTGTGGCAGCTGGTTTCACCTTCTGTGTTTTTTGTTGGATGCATGGTTATTTTCTACCACAAAACAAAGTTGAAGACATTCAACCTCAAGGAAAAGTTAGTATAGATTTCTGCGTTGTTTCAGTGTTCGTGTAGCGTGAAATGCTGGTTAAGTGATGTCGAGAAACCTGGCAATTTATTGGATTCACTTTGTTTCGGTATTTATAAGCAGTCAAACAAAACATTCATTGAGGAAATTTACATAAATTTATTTCTATAATCTGTGTAAAAATATCTGAAGCAACTACAAATGACCGCAAAAGTTGTGAAAACATTGAATTTTGGCCTTTATTATCTGATAGACTTCACAGCCAACTCCGCCAAACTTCGTGATCTTTTTTGCTGATGACATCGGTTGGGGGGACTTTGGAGCTAACTGGGCACCAAACAAAGACGTCACGCCAAACTTGAACGAAATGGCAGCGGAAGGCTTGAGGTTTGTTTCATTTGTCTTTTACTTCGAATCAAACAAGCCATCACAGTTTTAGTGATTGAAGTAGTGTTTGTCAAGATGAAGTCAGTTTGGTCGCTCAAGTTCTTGCTGTTTTTGTGTTGATTTGTAAGTAATGATATAAGCTTCTATCACAGGTTGACCAACTTTCATGCCGGCGCGTCAGTTTGTACTCCATCTCGAGCAGCTCTTCTCACTGGTCGTATTGGTTTGAGAACTGGAGTTGTGCAAAACTTCGTCCAATCGTCTGTTGGCGGCCTTCCTTTGAATGAGACTACTGTGGCAGAGGTTCTGAAAAGTCATGGTTACCGCACGGGGATGGTTGGTGAGTTTTCCGTGAAAAAACGAAGCGATGACTGACTTATGGTTTGTCACTTTACGTGTAGGAAAGGCCAAGGTCCGCGCTGTCCAAGTCAGTTGTTCACGAATAAGCGCTTTGGCGGTAACAGTTTTTTAAGGATTTCGCTCTTTCGTCTGTCGAATTAATCCCATAGCAACAACCACTACGTAGTACGTACCCTACATCAGATGTATATGTTCAACGTTTATGTCAATGACACATGTTCGACCCCTCGTTGACACATGTTTGACCCGCCACCTCCTTTCCATCAAGGTTCCAAAATGTTTGTTTTGAGCTCTTTTTCCATGATTCGGTTTTAGAAAGACGTGTGCATTTTTTTGTTAACTACAGGTGATGGTTCGAATGAAAATTTTCTAAGGCTGAGTTTTGACGACTTTAAGAAAAGTAAGTTACTTGCTTAGGACTGCTGGAACACAAAATACAACTTAAAATTTCAGAGCCCCTGTCTTACAGTGTGAAATTAACCAAAAGTCCTCCTGTTCTTCAAGCGCTTTCAACTGGCCCACGCCATCAAGACGCATGCGAATGGTTAGGAACGTTTTCCAGGCGTTTATCGGCCGGGAGCACGTTGCAAAAGATGTGGTTTTCAGCAATTAGTAAAAATCGCCGCAAAACATTTTTTCTGCCTCGTATCGATCGGTTCTGAAAAGATTTCAATTCAAAAGCTATTTGAAAACATTCGCAGCTTTGAACATCTGACAGATTTTTACATTTATCTGTTCGACTCGTGATGTTCTGCTGTCTTCATTGAATTGAGATCGGTGAACTTCGTTTTTCATCAAGACGTCGAGCTGTGTTACGTGCGTTTCGCCCTCTGAAAAGTAGAAATTGCGGGATGAGCGAGACGAGTAGTGACGCAGCAGCATTAAAAGACACCCTTTTCAAGATGGAACACTGGGTTTGATTCCCACTTGGGTGATACTGGCGACATGAAAACACCACACTTTTACCAGTTGTCATGCACGTCTGCGTATTCTTGACGCCCACTTGGCCCGTTCAGGCGTTTTTTGATTTTTCATGCCAGTTTGGCCACTGTTTTGTTATAGGGCAATGTTTTTCAACGGGGAAGAGAAATGAAAGTTTGGTAAAAAAACAGTATAACCTTTTCTGTATTTTACTAAGATTGTGTTTGAGTAAGAATTGATCATATCTACCGAGTAGCCGAAATGTATGCTCTGATAATACCATAGTTTCTGATTCTTGGTTGCGAAAGGATTTGTTTCCGTAGATATTGACCTTCCCGCGAGTTGTCGCTTTGCTGAAGTGGATTACGATTCACGCTTTTGCAACTTTACAGACTTTCCATGCCTGTGTCAATTGCAAACGTGGCGTCTTTGCTTGTAATACACACATCAAGCATGCTTGTGGCCATTCGAACCTTTGCTCGGCGTTAATGGGGGGTTGCAAGGGGTGCACAGTAAACGAAGGCAGACGTCCGCAGACCACCACTGACACTCTTGCTGAAGATACAAAGCGGAAATAATGCTCCCCGCTAAACTATAGGTAATTACGAGTATTTTCTTTCCTGAAGACTTTCCTTTTCGCTCCGTGGTCTTGAGAAATCACGTCCTTGAAGTCCTCGTTTCTGAAACTGCGGCTACAAAGCCCTATTTTACTTAGTGTTCAGCAAACGAACGTTTTTATCATTTTTGGTGGCTCTGGATGGCGACGCGTCGCATGAAATGTGGAATGCATTTCGTGTTGCTCTGAAGCGAAGCCGACGAACGAGATCTTCATTTGCAATTTGCTTCAAGTACAAATGTTCACTTGCATGTTTCGAGAAGTTTGGGGTGACACTGATCCATTTGATCTTCGATGCTCGTAACGCGCGGCCGAACAGCGTGCCGCGCGCATCCATTGCTTAGCAATGTGATAAATACCGGAAGCACTGCTTACCCGCCCACGCGTCTGGCTGCACTTGTGCTAGACAAGGGTCTTTGATCTCAAAGTAATTCTTGTAGTGTCGTATGGCGCTCCATAGCCCAGTCTTTAGGTCTAAAGTTCAAACCCCACGCGCGGTCATACGATTGATGCAACGGTCTTCTTGCACAGCACGCCGTATAACGGCCGGGGAAGTTATCGGGAACATGAGATGCAGACTTTGTTAAGTGTTATCATCTTGGTCTGCGTTGCGAACGAAATTCGTTTGTGCACGATAAAGAACGTGCGGCAACCTTCGCACCAACATAAACATCGGCGTTGTTGTGCATGTTACCTTGTGCATTGTCCGTATGCTCTTCGTGTACTTTTGTGTGCTCTTTATGTGCTCTTTATGTGCTCTTCATGTGTTCTTCGTGTGTTCTTTGTGTGTTCTTCGTGTGTTCTTCATGTGCTCTTCAAGTGCTATTCATGTGTTCTTCATGTGCTCTTCGTATGCACTTTGCTTGCGCTTGAACTCGGCACGCGCAGCCATGACGAGATGGGCCAAGCTCAGACGCCGCGTGCTCGAAGCCCGATCTGAGGGTGTGACAAGGCAGAGTGCAAGCTGGTCGTTCCTTTGTTACCAGTTTGTAACTTTAGTTCAATAAGACCTTTTCGACACTCTAATAAATGTGATGAGCGTTTGGAAATGCAAAGACCTTTTCGGTGGCATTTGGTTTCAACATTATCCGGTAAAAACTTCAGGGAAATTCCTGAATTTCGTCTCAGGAAAAAGGAAATCCTTGAGTTTTAAAGTCCGAACAACTAGCGCTATTTGAACATGTTTGAACAACACATTTTCGGATTACGTGGATAGCAAGTAATGTGTTACATTCAAGTGTTTTGACCTGACTTGTGACAAAAGTATCTGCCATTTAGCAACATGCAGTTTTTTTGACACCGGGTCCAACTGAGGTCAACAACTGGGTACGTTTTTTCTCAGGCAAATGGCACCTGGGCATCACCCACAAGTTTCACCCACGTTCCCGGGGCTTCGACGTCTATTACGGGTTACCCTGGAGCGACGACATGGGCTGCGTTGACGTGAAAGTGTACAATCACCCCCAGTGCAAGACGTGCCCGTGGAACAGCAGCAGAACGGTGGACGGTGGAGATGAGCCAGTTCGTGAGTGTTCACGTGATTTCATGCATTTTTCAAATAAACCGACTGATGACGTTCCTGAAAGATTTACGCGATGATAAAGTCTGTCCTTTGAGTTTTACCGACAAGGCATCGAAATTTTCTTATCAATAAATGTTTCGGAAAACGGTTACATTTCGAAACGTCAAAATTGACTTCATTCAAACCATTGGTTTTGTACAAAATGTTTTTAAACGACTTCTAAGACTTGTAAGCTTGACTACGCTGCGAAAATTCTTTATCATGGTCGATAATAATCTCTAATGCATTTGTAACTGTTTGAAACACTGGTTTGCTTCACGGTTTTGCTTGCTCCGCAAAAAAACGTTCAACAGCTTGTCACCATAGGTTGTCGCACTTGTTCGAGTATTATTGTTATAGTTGCAGTGCAAAAAGCAAGAAAGTTTTTCGACTTTTCTGATCGAAATGAATCTGATTCGTTGTTCGTTTGTTTGGTATTTTGAGTTGCCACGACCTGACGTGTTGCATAGTTACCGGTTTTTGTCCAAGCACACTACCCAACTTGTTCAGAATCGGTTGTACTGCACCTTCTTCGCCGGAAAACACATCCGGTCCAAAACTTTGTGCAGATATTTGTCGCAGCTGCAGCGTAATCGGGTTCTAGTCGTTCGTGCATTTGCAAGTTGTTACTTACTCTGACTGGTATGTTTGCGTCATTGTCACATGACCAAAACGCTGCGTGGCGTCAAATAACACGGATCCACCTTGTTACGGCAAGTAACATTGTAGAGTCACAGCAGGCAAATTGTTAACGCGCTCCTTTTCATTTCTTTACGAAAGCAAAAACACAAACGTTAAAGAACACCGGCAGACGACGCGCTCAAATACACAAGACTCGCTTAACTGCTTTTCAGCGCTTCAGCGCACTAATACGCGAGCTT
>JGI24021J15306_10006432_pt1 | contig 14137 bp, 14 predicted proteins | sample Ectturendosymbi1_FD_15306 | JGI IMG/M metagenome (IMG submission 15306) | reverse complement strand
CAGTAAACTTAGGGGAAGCGATTTCAGTAATATTTGCTAGTCAAGACTCATAACGGCTTCGCTACTGTAAGAGAGATGAAGTATACTTCACAACACTGCTGTGACAAAACAATGAACAGCAAAATGGCCTTATATCGTGAATGTTGTTTTCCGGATTGTAAAAAATTATGGTGAATAAAGGTACTTCCGCAGGTTTTGTGGGGGCGATCGGCCCAATCGCCCCCTGGATCCGCCCCGTTAGTTAACAGAGAATCTACGCGAATTGATAACAAAGATAGTGAACCTAAAGCTCAAGTTAGGCTGCTAAAGTTCCCAGAAGAAAATTAAATATTTTCCAAGACACATATTGTCAAAAGCATTTTGTTATTTTCCCAGTATCAGAATGAGAACGAATGCTTTTCGCGAAGAGGAAATTGCAGACCACAAAGTGGAAGAATACAAAAATAAATTGTAAAACTATTGGAGGAGCTCCAAGCCAGATTTGACCATTTCCAAGAGTTAAAACCATGGTTTGCATTCCTTGTAAATCCATTCTTCGTTAATATAGTCAGTGATGGCTATCCGTTATCCAGTTCGCCAACCGTTTGTCACAGATTTGTCTGCTGTAGAAACGAAAGTGACTGGCTCTGAAAAAACTTTAGTCAATGCCACTCTACAGTTTATTTCTGGCCACATGTTCCAGAAAATACCCACAATTTAAAAGACCTGTGTACAACTCATTTCTGTATACAGCACGGCATATTGCTGTGACTTTTTTTCTCTGTAATGAAGTTCGTAAAATCACACCATCGTGCAACCCTAAAAATGAATCCTTGGGAGAATTAATTCGCACAGCTATAACAACATACTGTCCAGGTTTTCGGGGACTAGAAAATCAAACTAAAACTTAATATTGACAATTACTACAAATCATTTAATGTAAAACTTGCATTCTTTGCCGCATTTGTGCAAACACTACAAGCTGGTTTTGCGGCTCGCTGGTGTTTTTGGTTTTCTGCAAATGACTCTTGCATTGAACGGGTTTTCCCATCCCTGGTTTATATAATGTGCAAAGAAAACTGAATGAAAAAGAAGCATTGCTGCCAACAAAGCTCATTTTTGGCAATTAATGCTCCCTCTAAAGTGCGCAACTGCGCACCACCACCAGGCCATTTGCACAGTGAAATCTCATCCCGCGCATTCGCAACATTCCAAAACATTGGAAAAAACAATAAAACAAGGGACGCTATTTCAATCAAATATGTATTTTGTTCGTATTTTGATAAAATTTTGTACTTAGTAAATCACAAATTTTGTAATTCATTTAGAACTCTGCTAACTCAGTCATAAAATATCCATGCTCACTAGAACAAATATTTGCCTAGTAGTGTTAAATTTTCTTAGAGGGAAAACACTGTATGCAACTGTTGCCGTAACATTGGGTATTTTGTTTATGGTGTAGAAAGGGTGGAGCGCTTTGTGTACGTCCATTTGCGTTGCATCGTCAACAACCTGAAAATGATAAGCACAATGTCGACTTTGCCCCCCGCTGGAAAAATTTCTGCGGACGCCCATGGTTAGGGAGGGGACACAAACATCTCCGACTCGCAGACGTGGGAACTAAAATGCAGCATACCAATAACGACGTTTTGCACATATCTTCAAGCTTCAAGCTTGATGTTATCAACCACTGAATGCAAGAGTTCAGTGCGCTCGTTTAATCCAAAACATTAGCATATGCATAATACTGAATTTCCTATTGCAGCTGATTTCATTTGCTTTCAGGCAGGAAACCACTGAAAATTCCTCGCAAAATTTTCCTTCCTGTTCTGAATCTACAAATCGAATTCCAAATGACAGCTGCTGTATACCTGAAATATCTGTTGCTTCGTCAGCTAGCAATGAAAATTGACTTGCTGGTAGCTCCCATACAATGTCATTACCCAAAAGTTCTTCGGCTACACCTGTCAACTCATTCTACGTTTCATAGGTGTAGGAGCAAGCAAATTTTGGGGGTGCGAAGGATTTTTGCCCCAATTCCCCAAACTTGCCCTAAAAGTTGTTCTGCGACTTCTGCCTACAAATTTGCTCCAACAAAGATCATGAAGACGTTTTTTGGTGTGACCTCCAAAAAAAGGTCTCCATTTGTTTTTATGCAAACGTTGTGCGCCATGTTTTTTAAGTCAAACAACGTTGGACGCCATTTTTGCTCAGATTTTCAGGGATTTTGCCCCAATTTTCAAGGATTTTGCCCGGATTTTTGACAAATCAAAACGTTTGGGAGTGCACTTGCATCCTCTTCACCCCCGCCTCCTACACCACTGCTGTGTTTGGTGGAAAATAGCGAACATGCCCCATCGGTTATTTTTATGTATTCTCTTAACTCTTCAAGCCTTGCTTCAATGCATATTTCAAGCAGCTGCTGCATATGACCGTCTTTTTTGCTACTTTTCCACGAAGAGTTGATGATGCCGAAAAGGATAGTAGACAAGCTTGGGAATTTTTTTCTGTTTCCAGCTACCTACAGTTTGAGCAATCGTGCTGTTTATTTGACACACAACATCTCTCTGGTTCTCCGTTACAACTTCAGTAAAATCAGCATGAGCATGTTACGAGCCGTGATGTCACTCCGTGCCGATATGGTTCTTGGCGTGTCAAAGGAAAGGAAGTATTTAAATCTTGTGAAGCTTTCGTAATAAAAGCAACTTGACTCGCAGTATAAATGCAAACGAGAAAGCAGTAAATGCAAATACCTTTAGTAAGGTTTGGACAATACGCTAACCAACAGAGTACTGGTTTAAATATGCAAGCCTAAAAGTTCGTTGTCAGTGTAGTAGCAGAGAAACACCTCTGTCGTTGATTTTCTGGTGGGAGAAAGAGGTTCAGTAAAATCTCAATGCTGATCTTAGCTGGTGAGCTCTGCCAACGTAACGTCCAATGTCCTTATCATTGCTGAATTTATCTGATCTTGCTGATTGAGCTTTTGAAGACCTCAAGCTGTACGATAACAACACCGCATGAAGAACCGCCGTTTAACTCTAGGATCAAACGTACTTTCTGGAATAAACTGGCAACGACTATGGCTGCTACTACAGACATTATCGGCGTGTGCAGTCTTTTTACAAATATATTTACTGTCTTTGTATCAACTTCCGGACGTTTAATTTATTTTTTATATTTTCATATATCCATGGCTAAAAGAGACCTGCACTACCTTGTTTGCAAACGCAACAAACCTTCACAAATTGCGTGAACAGAAACAACTATTAGCCCCTACAATACTTCTGCAGTGGTTCTTAGCCTTTTTTTAATGATGTACCTTTGGGCAATATTTTGTCCATCAAGCATCCCTGGATTGCATACCCCTGGGTCATCCACGAGTACAATAATTAGAAACGCATTTATTATTGTATGTTTAAGTTTAAATTTCATTGTGAAAACACCTAAAAAATTCGTGTACCCACTGGAAAAGTTTCTTTGTTGCATGCACCTTCATTTTGTTAGTCAACAGGTTTGCGTAGTTTCGACCCAATCCAGGACTATTCTAAAGCTTGCTGCAGAATTAAAGCTCCGTACAGTGCACACATTTTCCAACCCAAAATCAGTTCGAACGTCACACGCGAAATTGTCGCGCGAGATGATTTGTTTTATTATCATGGGAGACCCTCGACTTCGCGCCGCGCACGCTTCCCAGGTGCCGTGCCACTGTTGGTCGAGCAGCGACACGTTCGCCCTTCGCGTGAGTTGCGCGTGGACGCCTGGGCATTTTGCGGTGTGGCATCAACAGAATTCCCAAACAACAGGAAAAGTTGCATTGACTAGGTCACTAGAAGCGTGTGATGGCTTGCGTGCATTCTGTTGCTTGTAGGTTAAGCCCAAAGGGAATCAAAAGTTTGTTTCAGTGAAGAAGAAAACATACAATCTACCTCATGCCGAGGCGTCAGACACCATTCATTGCAAGTCATCAGTCATTTTTATCAGATATCTACTTTTCTCTTCTTTAAAGCAGGGGTGTCAAACTCAAATTCACAGTGAGCCAAAATAAAAAATTAGGTTCAAGCCCAGGGTCGAACTGGTTTTATTAAAAGCTGAAATTACTGCACATATTCGATCTTGACCTAACACAGCCTTATTGCACTATCATTAATCAATAATTTAAACAAGTAAAACATGCAAAAAATCAGTTACATTATTTTATTTTGTTCAGTCAGTAATTTTAGGTAAAAACGTTTTTTCAACAGGCAAACAGTAGGAAATAATGTTTTCTTCAACAACCAAATATGTCCTGAGGTAATAGCAAGATTAATGCAAAAAATAAACTGCACGCATTACAAACTGAAAGTACATTATTGTTGCATTAGTAAATTCGTATGACTCTATCAAAGTCTATCTGCGACTTTTCTAGTCCATTCAACTGAAAAAAGTCCACAGGAAAACGCCCAAAAATAATGCCCTTCCGAGAAAAACAAATGTCCTGCGAAAATATGTTAACGCTTAGCCTGCTTGCTCGCTGATGCTCACTTGTCTGACCCAGATACTTGTTACGTGATGTCTAATCTTGTGTACAAGTTCATCGATGTTTTGGGTCAGGGTCTGAGCTGAGGAAACCCACAGGATTGAGTGAAGGTGTTCATCAGTAATGCGACTCCTGTGCAAGCCCGTGACCATGGGGGCGCAGGGGGGCGAAGTCCCCCTGCAAAACGTTTCGTCCCCAACGTAGAAAAATGTGTTAAGCATAGTTGAAAACTATTGGACATAATTTTAAAAACTTATTTAAAAAAATTATGTTAAAAAATTATGTCCCTCTCAGAAAACTCTTCGCCACCCCTGGTGTCCCAAGCTGGTTACGGGCTTGCTCCTGTGTGATGTTTTGTTTAGCCTGAACAGCTTGGATGTGCAGCTGAGCCATTGTATATCGGGTATGAAGCGCGCAAACTCAGCAGCGCCCATAGACTCTTACAGTAATTTGCCTTCAGTGTGTTGCTACAGTGGAACTCGATCAGTTCCATTTGGATGTGTGAGGGTGCGCTTTTCCACAACTGCAAATGGGTTACAGAACAGCTGGAACCTGCTTTTTTACGCTTCGAAATCGGTAAATCAGGGTTTGAAGTTGGCTCAAAATAGGCTGAGTTTTTCTGCCAACTCTGCACCGGCGAACAACGGCGGTAGAAACACATGCTCTGTCATGTTCTTGCAGCAGGGGAAATGGCTCAAGTTTCTTCGCCGCATCTGCCTCACCCACAGGCTCAGCTTAATATTAAAGGCCCTTACTGTAGCGTACATGTCAGAGATGATGCGCTCCCGGCCTTGCAGCTGCAGGTTCAGTGGCAAAAGATGTCGCACAGAAACGCGACTTCCCACAGGAACTTTTTATCTCGAAGTTCTGTAGTACCTTTCCCTTTGGAAAGCTGCTGCATACGTTCAGCGACGGTGTTTCTGGTCAGGCTCACATTGGAAAGCAGTTGCCTTTTATCTTGGCACACGGTATCACAAACTTTTAGCATGCAGTTGAACTGAAACCAATTCAAGGCAAAGAGTCGATCAAGACATTTGATGGAAGTTGACGTAGTCATGTCCCTGCATGGGAATACAAAGGATAACGTGGGTATTCATCAATCACAACCAACACGTAATTATTGTTACTATTCGAATGAAGGGAGCCTTTAAAATCCAAATTGATACCTTCCATGGGCCTCATTGCTTTGATTAATGACCCTTCTTGCAGTCGGTAAAATCGCGGTTTCACTTCTGCACAAATTTTACGATTTGACACAATCCTTCTTACATCAGTTGTCGAATAAGGCAGGTATTTACTTCGTACAAAGTGCAGCATCCTTGCAGGGGCGGATCCAGCCAGTAAGTTTTAGGGAGGGGGATTTCAGTGATATTAGGCAGTCAGGTCTCATTACGGGTTCACTACTGTAAGCAGGGCCGGCCTTAAGCCGATGCAACCGATGCAGCTACATTGGGCCCCGTGCGATGGTGTTTGGGTAGATTGTTCATTTTTGCCACATACACCTTGTGCTTGAGAATTCAGTAGAAACGCCATATAAATTTCATTGTTAACAAAGAACGCTCTCGTCAGAACTAGCGAATTTTCTCTCGAACGTTAGCAAAGGTGCCCAGTTCTCGTGTTAGTGCTTTACTAAATATCTGCGCTCTACCACGATCGTAACACGGTTGACTGAACACGATGACGTCATAAAATCACTGCTGAGAGGGGCCCCACGCCCAGGTCTTGCATTGGGCCCCGCACGTGCTAGGGCCGGCCCTGACTGTAAGAGAGACAAAGTATACCTCACAACACTGCTGTGACAAAACAATGGATGGCAAAATGGCCTTATATCGCCAATGCTATTTTCCGAATTGTTCAAAATCAAGGTGAAAAAACTTACTTTCGTAGCTTCTAGGGGGGGCGATTGGGGCGACTGCCCCCCTGGATCCGCCCCTGCATCCTTGTGACTCCCGGATGGAAAAAGCCCGTGTGTAGCTACTAGAATATCACTTAAACATTGATTTCTGACGACCACTCGCTCTGTATTGTGTATACGAAAGAAAAAGAATACAGTGCTTTACAAACTATTCCTCGGTAAAGGGACGGGCTGATTGTGCAACCTTTTCTGCCACAGTAAAACCAGGCTTGACGCCTTTGTGTTTTGGCTTTGGTGAACATAGCCTGCTGGGACTTATGACTTCTTTTTAATTCTTCTACTGTAACTTTTGTTCCATGTCCATATTCTTGCATTTTTCTTTGTCTATGTGCTTCGGTGACGTTTCATAATGCCTACTTATGTTAGATTCTTTTATTACCTAAACACTATCTCCACACGGAAGATACACAGGTTTTCCCTTTACCTCCGTGAACATGTAGTCGCCTCCCATCTGACTTGAAATCACCTGTTTTCAAAGTCCTTTCGTTTAGTCCTTTTTGGGAAGTGGGGCGGCTGAATATTGACCGCAATCGTTATGCGCTCACTGCTGCTGACTAGTGAAGACGCGGCTCACCGCGGTCCTCGAGTGCATTGTGGGGCTTCCAGTATTATCGTGGTACGTTCAATTAAACGGTATGTGCGGACCAGTTGTAATACAGTAATAAATGAACATCGTCCCACGGACCAAAAACAATTCATTCGTGGGCCTGATTTAGCCCGCGGACCTTGAGTTTGACACATATGCTTTAAAGGTGCTGGTACAGTATGTGGTCTACATTTTGAATGTGGCCAACGAAGTGTGTGCTAGAAAGTGTATGTTGCTCTTCATACATAGTGGAACGTCAAGTATTTGTATTTATGTATTTACTGTAAATATGTACACTGACCTCCCCAATGTTTTGCAAGCTACACAACCTCACAACAACAGTGCACGAAGTTTCATGCCACTAAAACTTCCTCAGAGTCACAATCCCGCACGTAGCCAGGGGGAAACGGGGGCAGTGGCTCCCCTATTTCCAAATTGTTGCACCAAAAGTTTTCAGATCAATCAAGCATTAAATGTATAAGCTAAAAAGATACTTCAGTACAAATTAACGAAACTGCTTGAGGAGCCCTTCCCTATACTTTAAGCTTTTAGTCAAACCTGATCAAGGTACTTTATGTTTTACCAATTGTCCATGATTAATCAAACGCTGTATATAGTGTAAGTGTTAGGGAATTCATATCATGGCTGACCTTCACCTGAAGTTTAAGCTCCGTGCGGAAGTTGGTGATTATGATATACATAGGTGTAGACTGTAGGAGCAGGCAAATTTTTGGGGGTGCGAAGGATTTTTGCCCGAATTTCCCCAAACTTCCCCGAAAAAATTTTGGGTTACTTTTTGTACAACTATTTTCTCATGCAGACCTTTTTGGGGATCACCCCCAAACAAGGTCTTCATGTAATTCTGCAAACGTTGAGCGCCATTGTCTCAAATCAAACCACGTTGGGCACAATTTTGCCTGTATTTTCAAGGAGTTTGCCCAGATTTTCTGTGATTTTGCCCGGATTTTTACCAAATCAAACCTTTTGGGGGTGCGCTTGCACCCCTGCACCCCCGCCTCCTACATCACTCATGAAATACAAAACTTGTATCTAACCGCTTGCAATCATTAACCGCAAGTAAATACAACGCTTTTCGCAACTGTTTCTGGCGCACCAGCATCCCATGTACCTAACGGTGATGTAAGTTTCATTTCAAGACATCGCAAAATTCCTCTCTGATAACCCTGGCGTGCTACAAATGTTACCTATCCTTGTTGGCAGTGTCAACTGTAGCCTTAAGTGGATATCAGAGGTTATTGTACAGTTCTAAAACCGATGGCGGTGATATACATTTTACATGTCTTGAAGCTCAAATTTTGGGTAAGAAGCGATTCCAGGGTGCCATGCCCAGATGTACAAAAAATGCCAAATAGCTTATCAAAATATGCCAAACAAGACGAAAGAGACCAATGACTGTTGGTTTTGAAATACTCGGATGATCAAAAATACAATGTTGCTATGGAACTAAGTTAAGTCTAGAAGTATTGCATATAAATTAACGTATAATTGTTAATCTTCAAAAGTACCATCTCCTCTCATAAAGAATGCTTAATAAAAATACCTATAAACCTTTCAAACAGTAAAACACAGTTTAGGAAAAACAAGCATTCACCACGCCATAGATTTTAATTAGTTTTAATCTAGTACACAAACGTCTGATACGTTAGATATGTCAAAATTCCACAAAATACCTATTACAAAATGCAATCAAGCAGAACCACAGAAAAACTGTTAGACTTTCCAAAATCAGACGGACCAAATACGCTAAATCGTTAGGCAAAATATGCCAAATAACTTCAATAAATGCCTAACAGGCTGAAAACAAATCTAAAAGTTTAAGCTCAAAGCAGACAGGTTTTAGAAAAATGCCAAACAACGTTTTGTCTGCCAACACCATGAAAAAGACCAAAAACATGCCAAACTATGACGTACATGCCAAACAGAACTTTCTCATGTCAAACCACTTTAAATAAGGCCAAATTTCTAGCAGTTGGTTTAAAAATGCCAACCTGGCAACCAAGAGCGATTCAGTTTCAGTCTTCTTTAATACGCTACGGTCATTGTTTAGCAACAATATCAACTATTCTAGATATGTATTTGTGATGGCATGTATTGTGACGGTGGAGCCTCAACGGTTTCATCAATGATTTCCCATTACCCTGCCGGCGAGTAAAAAGTCATTTATTCTTATCGAGTAGTCAGGGTCCGACCTGCGCACAGTCTCAAAGTGTTTCAACTTTCATCTGATGTTAATTGCCACCCTATCCTACAGTATATACTAATTTGAAATCCTTCAGCTGCAGCGAGAAGAGTCAGCAGCAAAATCTAATGTAAGCAGCAGATACTTTATTTTAGTAAGTGCTGAGGGCATTGACACTGCCATTACTTACGGATAGGCTACACTCTGTCTTCTCGATAAAGCGCATGTGACTAAAATGAAACTAAATTGAATTTTTTCCCATTAGGACTTCAAATTCCGCAGACATGTTATTGTGTTTTCTAGAAGCCCGTGATTTGTACAAATTTAATCACGTGTAGTATTAAGCTATCTTTACATACAGCTGAGCGTGGTCAATAAGTTTTGTAATAATGGGATTACGATGGTGTTTGCATTTTAATTACATTGTATATATCTCAGTGAAGTCACTTAGTTTAGCAAAGTCTAATCAAACCAATTTAAACAAAGTGGATTTAAAGTTTCTACAGAGTTTTTACAGAAGTCGACCGTAGCCAAAACATTTTACGGATTATCAAAACTCCCAACATTTTTCAAACGCATTGAGAGACTTAGTGTTCACGTGTGTTAGAATACATCTGTGTTAACTTGTAGGAATACTTCTTTATCGTTAAGGTTAATTCTGATTTCTTAGTGAGCATTAAGTGCAAAGCTATGTTTGTTGTGGGCGTGGCGAGTTTTCGTAATTCATCTGCTCAGTTTTTTCAAAAGCCTGCGTGGTGTTCTAACTTTAGTAAGTTGTCCGATAGTCTTGTCAACATATAGTTCTACTTCTCATTGCTTGAAGCAGTTTGGCGACAATGCCTAACTTTCTTGTTTTTTTTCACTGCTCATGTTGTTCTGGCCGTTGCTTATTCTTAAATTATGACTTAATTGTAGAAAGTGCTCGAGAAAATGGATATTAGACAGTTTATGAAAAGAAAAGGCATTTCTGATAGCCGATGTGTGGAAAATATTTCAGACAAAAGATTGAGAATTGAGGTTCAACCAGCACAGACTAATTGGGTAGAAAGGGTAAAGCGTTTTGCGAACGTCCATTTGCATTGCATCGTCAGCAACCTGAAAAGGATAAGAGCAAAATTTCGACGTTGCCCCTCCGGGAAAATTTATGCGGACGTCCATGGATGCACTGATTTCGATCGAATTGGTGGGTCATAAAGCTTGGTACTGTTTGGTTCAATTCTTTTAAGCCACTCAAAAACGATAAATGCCAAAATTGTCACTTGTCAGTTTCCTAACCTGTATTAAACTTAATAATCAAAAAGCTCTACAATTTTGAAACGCAATAATAAAAGAGCTCTACAATTTTGAAACGCAATAATCATAAAGCTCTACATTTTGAAAAAAACAGTTGAGTGTTTTGATGTATCAAGGGCGACACCCCCAAAAGTGCGAGGCTCCGGGCATATGCCCGGTTTGCCCCATGTTTAATCCAGCCTTGGCTAAGGGTAATAGGGTCTTAACGATCTCACATTTGTTTTATAAAGTTCACATATTTAAAGGCTGAGCACATCAAATTTTTCGGTAGACCGCATGTTGATAAAACCTTTCACAGCCAACCTTTCTGAAAATTCTCCCAAAAGTCGGGTTTCCCAAAACCGTTTAAAGTAATGTCAAATTTCTTGTGTTGCTGCCGCTTAGCAGCTGATGACGTGACACCGCTGTAAAATCGCCATGCGCAGGTGTTCACGTGACTCACCATTGTACCATCCTCCAGTTAAATCGGAGTTTATTGAACAACCATCTTTAAGATCTGAGTTTCCGCGCCACGGAACTCGATTGTTTGGCGGTAAAAATCCAGATCTTTGCGCTTCGTAAAATAAAATCGACTTGTGCAAAACCTCGTTGTAATCAATTTCTGCGCATAAAACAAAATCATTACTAAACCAACTGTGATATCATTTCTTTCAAGATCGAGAGCACCCGTATTTCCATTAATACAAAAATATGTTTTTCTCAACGTAATAATACAGTCGCACTGTGACTTGGTGAACGCGCCAAATTTTCTACCACGTTGCAAAAGTGTCTGATAGTTAAACTGTATAAAATTTTATTATAAACGCAGTGCTGGTAGAAAAATTTTTAAAATTTATTTTCAAGGAAAGGTTGCATCGGTCTCCTATTCCCATCCGAACATCGAACACGGCACTGGTTTGCCATAGCATTTCCTCGTATTTCACGACAAAGTAACGAAGCATTAGCACAGGTTGTGGCTTGTACCTATAAATTCATTAATGAAGGGTTTGTAATAATTAATTTAAGGTCAGTCTACGGATGCTTTGCGGCCACAACCTCCGATTGTCTCACCAGTGACAATGCCAGTCTGCAATGCCAGTCTGTCCGATTTAGAATGCCTGCTTAGCGATAAGAAATTACTTGTTTTTTCTGTTCCAACTCAGATCGCTGTCGTTCAAACACCAAGCATCGTATGAATTAAAAGTTAATTCAGCTTTTTATAGCGAGCCATTCTTCCTGTCATTGCTTGCGTTTGTCGCAGGGTGCTGTTTGACTACATCACTGCTGCGTAGGGCTGTATTCGCATCATTATTTTATCGAAAAGCATGCTGCAAAAGAAATTAGGGTACAGTCATATCTGCTATCTGACTTATTACTATTTTGGAAAAGAGGAAACTTTGAAATCCTGTAAAGCCGTATGAAAAAACAGCAGATCAAAGACAATGTTTTAAATTAAACAAAAAACCCTCCCAAGATGTTTCGATAACTGTTTGATATTATCGAAGTTCAATGAAAAAATAAAGTCATGCAATGAATCTTGTTAACGATGATGGTTTCATTCAAGTCATTGATTTTTGCAGTACTATTTATAATAATCTCTGCTTTCTTTTTAAAAAACTGCATGGGCCTAGGCACCATCTTCGTGCTAACGAAAAATAAACTGCGCAGAAATGCAGAATTCTGAAATCACTCTTATTGATGCGGAATTCAAGTGGGTAGGGAATTTTTTGATTCAGCTAGTGCTAGGGTTTCCTCAAATTGATTTTGACATTACTTGTATACAATTTCCATTCTTTGTCGTAGGCTACTCTCGATTCCATAAACCTAAAATAAATTTAAGTTTGCTTCGTTGAAAGTATAACCACATAAAAAAACATGAGCGCATTCCGTTANGGCTACAGACTTGTTGATAGCTGATATATTTCCTACTTGTTGGCGATCGAAGCCACTGGGGGATAGTTTCTCCGCCTGGTGGCTGCCCTCCGTTTCCTGATGTTTGTGCGCAGCGTTCTGCGTCACTACGAGACACTGATGACTTTGTATTGGCGGCGACTGGCAGTGACATGCTTGGCTGGGATGGATCGTTCCGAACAGTTTCACGTCTTGCATTTCTTTTGGTTAATATTGATGCTTCTAGCCTTGTTCTGAAAACAAGACATATCAACACAGGTAAATTTCGCTTTAGAAAAATTTCAAAGTTTTACGGTCTTTGTAATTTCGAAAGATAAATAAGTTGCTCTTGAAACGCGAGTAACTGTCATAGCTTGAAACATCCTCTCCTACTTTTTCCATGTGCATGTTTAAAACTTTTTTAACAAAACCCGATCATATCAACAGTTTCTGATTCGATTCATCCATAAGTTTATTCGAAAATGTTTGCTGTTTAGTCCGTGAGAATAATTATGAGTTCTTGTCAAGTCCGAATTCCCACGCTTTCAACAAAATCGGTGCTTTCGTTTAGTTACAAAAGTTTACTTTTTAAAACGCTTCATCTCTTCGAATTCACACCTGTGCTCAGACAAAACGGTCCGGCGTGATAGTGACGATCATTGTGACAACTGACGCCGTTAGAAACGCGGTTCGTTACCTTTCCAACCCCGGAGACCCTTGTTTTTAAAGATATTGGCCTGGGACCAATATCTTATTGTGACGTGAGGGTTAAAAGACAAAAGACAACATTTTTGACACTTCTTCTGGGACACCAGAAATTTTACTGGGAGCCTTGAGATCCCTGGGAGCCCCGTTCAAGAACCACCGCATTAGAACAGTTGACGAACTTACTGTTCACTCTGACCAAAATCTTATCAACCATGTTGGTAGATAATTTTAATTTTGCTAAATCACTGTAGCAAAGATGTTTCGGAACGAACATCAGCCAGACTATTAATAAACAGTTGAAAGCGTTGTTCTATTTTTATAGGTGTTTTCTTCATTTAGGCATTTACTCAAAGCAATTGTTTATAATCGGGATACTCTGTCCTTATTTCTAGGATATGTCCATACTTTGAAGTACTACGTCTTATAGAATATTATAGTCCTTATTTCTAAGAAATAACCTTATTTGAGACTTGCGTCCTTATTTTTTGTAGCGTAAGAATTTTAGATAGGCTATATGAGATAGGCACACAGGCTTTTCCATCTCATCGTAAACATTGTGTAATCAATGTTTTGTGACGCCTAATAAGTCGTGTTATCTTACAATCTTACAGCACAAAGATGTAACACATTATTATCAGGCAATGTTAGTATATTACACTGTCTAGGCTGGTTAGGACGTTTAGGAAGGCTAATTTTGTAGTGAATGATTCGCATTTAATTTAGTAAAGAAATGAGCGGGCGAAACAACGCTTTCCGTGACAAGTACGAGAATGAATTCGAGAGATTTACGAGGCTGTTTCCAAGAATAAGACTGTTGCGATCGGAAAGCTCGAGCGGCAAGTGCGCAAAGCTTCACACTGTGGCAGCAAGCAACAACAGAGATCACATGCCATGATCACTCTATTATTGCTTGTTCGCGCCACGTGTATATTGGTGTTGTTCTTCGTGCACATCCCGTTCGGGGTGAATCGCACATTCAACGCAAAGCCAACCGAGAGGTTGCAACAAGACATTACTTTAGCAGATTGCTCCTGGTAATAAATACGCAAATGTGTGATCTGGCGTTAGTCG
>JGI24021J15306_10006430_pt1 | contig 14138 bp, 6 predicted proteins | sample Ectturendosymbi1_FD_15306 | JGI IMG/M metagenome (IMG submission 15306) | reverse complement strand
GAGTTCAGGGGAGGAATTTCTTTCCACTTGATAGTTACAGTAAGTTAAGCTATTCATTGTACTGTAAGTGTTGTACTTCGTTTATAAGTTTACATTGGCTCTTTCAATTGGTCATATCACTTTATATTTGTAAGTTATTTAGTGGACTAACACACGTTTTTGTTGACCAACTTTAGTGCCATTATTTGACAAGATATAGTTTTTGTCCAACTTTTAATAATCAAGTTATTGTAGTCATTAAAGACCTTTGTTCCTATTGTAGTTAATACTAGCCTACGAACCCGAAAAGGGGAGGAATGAAAAGCTCCAAAATGAGCAAAGGGAGGAATGCATCAGAAAAGGTTGGGAACCTCTGCTCTATGCAATAGAGGATTAAAACACTATATTTTGTATTGCTTGGTAAATGACAACTTAAAAACGGCATAAATAAGCCCTGTGTCCACTGAATGGATTGCACTTGTTTGGTTCATAAAATATGTGGTTTCTATTACCATAAAAAGGGAATTTACTTACAGGTAATCAGATTGATAGCTAGATGATATTTTTGAGGGTGACAACACGGCCCCACATGAAAACTTATGCGAAAAACAAACTTGCAAAAAACACTAGAAATCACGGAAATTAAACAAAAAGAACTTCTGAACTACACGAAAAAGCTATAACTTCCAAGAAAAGATCACAATGCCATTTGTTCTTTAGAAGAATGAAGGAAAAGCGTTCATTTCTGTTGAAGATCGAAGGCAATTGTAGAACCAAAGTTGGCACAACAAAAGATATAGTTTTGAGAGGAAACTACACATAAGGGCATATTTTCACGCTTTTCAGAAAAAAGGCCAAATATGCCATACTTGCGTGGGGCCCCAAAAACTAAGGCTGCCTAGGGCCCCACGCTTCCTAAATCTGTCCCTGGCCACAGGTATTCAGGGTTAATACTGTTCGAAAAACTATTGCTGCCACTGAAAGCATCTAATGCAGGTGGCTTGGAACAGGCAACATCACTTCTCTTCTAACGTTGTATTCAAGTATACAATTATTACAAAGCGACCACATCGCTGCCTTGACAAAAAATGCCTGTGCAACAACCTGAAACCTACATTGACGTGTATCGAACACATGTGTTTTGAAATCTGCTACTTGGCCAGTGCTAGAGGATATCAAACATATCAGAAGTTGTACACAGCTAGGCACACGTAGAGCTAGTTTGGAAAATTTCGCTTCATGATGAGAGGACAGTCTCAAAGCGTTATCATTTTGTTTTGCAGTTTAGGCCTCAGTTTTCTCTGCTGTTTATGCTTGCTAGATTATGATAGGAATAAATAAGTTTTAAGCCTACTTCCCCAAGCAACGTGGGTTCGTTTCCACTGAAGCTATACTTTCTACAACAAATTCCTCGTAATTCAGGGCACAACAATTAGCCTCAGGAATTGCTGTTGCATTGTCTGAGCAAAACACCAGTTAAACATTGTATTTCAAAACAGCTTCACAGGAACCAACAGTTGACGATGTTGTTTGCCATGCAGGAAGTATTATGCTCCTTTCTCTTAATTCATTTTTACGTCAATCAAGCATTCTTCTCCATATTAGTAATATGCAAACTTCTATATTCTGAAGAAGTTCTATAGAGAGTGCTCCACAGACAAGTTGTGCAGCTTTTTATAAGTGCATGCATGTATAGACAAACATTTGCTAATTGTTCGACAAGCTGCTGTGTGTCTTATTAGCACTACATTCGCAGGAACGAAAAGTGATTATGATGTAATAAATGCACTGTGACCATTGAGAACCTGGAAATTCTTCCTTAATAACATCCCCACCAGAAGTGGGAGGCAAAATCCCCAGTTTTCAGCATGTTTAGTACTTGCATTAATTGCCAGCCAAACATTGTGCTAAAGAGCTGTTTAAACCCTCAAAAGTCTTTGAGTCTGCAATGAAAGAAAAATTATTTGGTTTTGGGTTTTGTTTTTTAATTGACATCATAAGTGGGATAGGTTTTAAGCCATTTTGGCTCAGGTTACCTGGCCTTGGGCCAAACCACTAGATGGAAATATTTCGCTCAAGTTTGCATTGGAAGCAAAGCTGGAATCTGAGTCTTTTAAGCCTTTGATCGACTTTCTAAAGTTCCAGGTTCAAAAGTTATCACCTGAAAACAAGAAATTAATTATTTAATCCATTAATTAGATAATTAATTTGTTGTTTTTAGGCCAGAACTTTTAAACCAGAAAACGTCAAACCAAAACAATTTTTTTTCATTGCAGACTCAAAGACTTGGCAAGTCTTTTGATGGTTTGGATAGCTCTCTAGCATAATTGATTGGCGAGTTATGGCGTTGGTAAGTGGCATGAAATTAGTAGGTAAATGCGTGATTTTCAGGTACAATATATTCATACACTAGCAGCAAACATGTTTATACCAAACCCAGCAGAACTTCAGAACTCCAACAATTTTTACTTTTTTAATTCAAGATCATGCTGCTTTTTGTATTTCCATTATGATTAACAGAAAGATAATTTGATGAAACGCGTTTTATTGGTGTAAACTAGTAATAATCTGGTGAAAATGCACCTATTTATTCCTTTTTGTAAAATATGACATTTGAAAAAGTTATAGCTGACTAAAATTAAGCACAGATTATTAAAATGTGTAATGTCCAAGCTAATTCCAAGAGGAAAAGTTTTACATATATATATTCAACTATGTATTTCTGGATTCATTTGTAACAAAAAAGCAAAGGATATGACAAAATGTTAAATGGTAAGACTGACAAGAATTGCTTACCCTTGGCAGGATAAAAATCATTATACTGTAATAGCAATACTGTGTTTGCTTCCACCAAAAATGTGAGTTGTGAAAGTGTTAAGTGTAGCATTAGAGAAATAACATGTTGATTTCATAGACAAAAAAGAAATAAAGTAAAGCATTAGCTCACTAGTTCTCAGTACTTGGCTCACTAAGAGAGGAATTTTAAGTCAGGGAAAGAAATTTACCCAAGGGAAGGATTGAGAAGGAAAAAGAAATAGGTTATTTCAAGAAAACCAGCTCTAGCCTCATGACAAGCTTCCGGTGAATCTGCCTGCTTGTTTCTGCTTTTGTACTTTTGCGATGATTAGAACTTGCACATGTATTTTTCCACAGTTGTAAGCCACAAAAATGCAGAAGTAAATCAATCACAATTATTTCACAGGAAAACTCGTTTCACATTTTTAAATGTATCTTCAGTCCTGTAAAGCGCCGTAAGAGAAAACTTACCAGCAAGATGATTATGATTATGAAAACAAGCATAGAAACAAACACACACGAACTATGGTTAGGTACAAAGAGCAATAAATTTGCAATTTTGAAAGGCTGACTTTTCAAGGTTTTATTTTTCTGCTTCTACAAGACCTGATATTTCTAGCAATGCTATTGATTTTTGTATCTAGCTTGTGTGCTAATGGCTGGTTTGTAGTAACCAAGGCTATGGAGTGAGAAGTCCCAACATCCGACTCCAGGCAATTTTAAATATCCGACCTTTAGCTGTATTAGCTACTGAAAGTGATAGTTCTTTTCAGATGAGTTCATAAACCCTACTTGTACTTTCCAAGAATACAGGAACTTGTTTCGAAATGATGTTAAAGCTCATTCATCTCTCACTTTTGCAAAATGTGATCAAGCAGAGGTAAGTCTTAATTGTTTACACAGAAAAGAAATTACAGATGACTTCGGCTAATTGCATACTGGTTAAACACATATGCTGCTTTATGACATAGGATTCTGGAATCCCAAACCAAAGCCATTCACATGTGAAGAAAATAGTGTGGTTAATTGCATACCGGTTATTCACATAAAAATGTACCTTACATTTGCAAACCTTAAACACTTAATCGCACAATTAACTTTAAAGGAGTGTATAGCGCACTGCTCAGATGGTGTGAAAATCTGTGGTGCCATTGATCTGATTAAGCAAATGTTGCCGAAACGACTTCCTTCACTGACGTGCCAACATCAACACCGCATGTTCAACTTCTAGATTTCAGCACATTGTGTGCAGCACTGTCTGGTTGTGTTTTGTCCCCACAGGTGCGACGCTTTGTCTCTAAAGTAGCACTTTTAAAGTTTGTTTTATGGCATTGGATAACAACCCAACGCATGCAACTATGTTTAGCACCTTTGCANCAGATGTGTTAAATTCTTTACAGAACAAAAAATGGTGCACCTGTGCAGTACACCAACCTCGAATTTCAATTTCATTTGACAACTCTTACTTTTCCATAGCACTGTGCACAGCACACTTCAGTTATTATGCATGTGTTTAACGGAAAACTAACAGTCGTCAAATGGGGAATTATGCTGTGTCTAATAGTTTAAACTGCAGAATTATGCCGTGTGTTCCACTGCGAACAATGCACTGTTTCAACTTCATCACATTACATTGTTACATGTTTGACTTCACCCTTTGTTTGTCACATCAAAAAGATTAATTTGGTTAATGCCTCAACCAATTCAATTATCGATTTTTAATCGACATTTTCCACAAGGCATGATTATGATAATTGTGATCTCACAATCCAAGCTGTTGCAACGTGCTGGATTGTGGATGTGGCACACAAGTTACGGAAGCACTACTCCAAAATTTCACAAATATGTTGAAGTGGTGATTTGTCGTTTGGTCCCATAGCAACGCGGTAGTCAGTATCATTGTTGCATCACAATTGCTGTTGTCCATTTGTTAAACACGACCAGCAAAAGCAGTGTTTGCAACAACGCAACTTAAAAGTGCCATATTTATAGTTGGATAAAGCTACTGTGGCATTATTGCACAATCATCGAATGCATTATGCACACATGTGCACCTTAGCTATTGTCATGGCAACTTGTTCTTATGGAATTTACTTCTAGCAGACAGGCGGCAATCGGTTATAGCCTAGTTCTGATTTTGTTTAGGCTATGAACAGCTAACTCACTTCAGGCTACTTGGTGAAAATGCAGATAAAATTTGCTTCCTGCATGACAATCTTAAACTGTTGATATGGAACTACTGAGCATTGACAAATCAGTTGAGGTGTTTCATTTCATACCAATGCCAGTATTTCAGTTACAGTAACTAGCGCAACTATTTAGCTTTTTTAAAGGACATGCAGTTATGTAATGTTACATTACATCAAAATTCCAAACTTGATTCTTTAAGACTTGGATTGACTTTTCAAATTGAAAGCCCACTGAGTTGCATAAGAGTCTGCAAGGTTGATTTGTGAAATGTATGTAAAAACAAAATTGCACAAGATTTATGTAGTAGTACAGTAACTGTTAACAAACATACTAGCATAGACCAAAAAAGTTATTTTTTTGGAGAAAGTTTCATTTTGGCAATGGTTAATTGAATACAGTGTTGTACGAATTTTAACCTCCCTAACTTGATGCTCTATTTTGTACTTCTTTCTTCCTTTCATTGTTCCCCATCTTTCAACTTTCAAGCACTGTTTTTGCTTTAAGCACGTTTTTGCTTTAAGTAAGCAGTTCTCTTTCATTCAGTGTTCTGTTCTTATTGTTTTGTTATTTTGACATTTTTTATTCATTGCCCTGTGTTTATTCATTGCAAACAATGTATACTACACTAACCAGTTAATCAAATATTGAAATTGTTGCAATTTGAAAAATTTTAGCTCATAAACCCTGATTTTTAAAGTTTTTGAAAAAAAGGTAAGGCACAGAATACATCATATTTTTCATAATGAACCAGAAAACAAGATTTACAAATTTCAGAAATATCAATTATTGGTATCAGCCCATGAACGGCAGATATATCGGCGTTGGCCTAAAAAAAACATATCGGTCGATCTCTACTGCTTACCTGTTCTAATCAAATCTTACCATGGAGAACAGAGTATGGACAAGTTAATCAACATTAGCATGTGTTTGCATGGCAAAGTCCTTGTGCAAAAACATTAAATCAAGTGTAGGAATGAAACTCAACGTGCTGCAGCTGTTCTGAATAGTCATGATCTTGTTTTGTGGAAGTGTTATCATGTTTTGTGGAAATGTTAAGTCTAGTGTGAAAAATTAACAGATGCAAAGCAGACTTGCGGCACAAACAGTTACAATTGGTTAGCAGAAAGTCAGCCCAAAGTCAGAGTTAGTAAAATTTTCTCCAACTCCTCAGGTTGAAAATCCTTCAGACTCCTCAACTTCAACTCCACAGCCCTGGTAGTAACTACAATGGATTCTACACTTGGTCACATTTATAGCTTTTCCTAACCTTGTAATGACAAGCTGACTAGTTTGAAAAAATTAAATAAATCTAAAAAGTTAGCTATCCTTTTGCTAGAATGACGTTGCTTGTGAGGGGAACAGATGAAGGATTTTGTTTACTGTTTGCTGATACCTTGTTAAAGAAAAATGCGTCCAACTATATATAAACTTTTTACAGTACACAACATTTTATCCTTAATGGTACATACACAGTACCCCTACCTACATATCTGCTGTTCAGCAATATACCAAAACACCTGGTTCTACAAAAGTCTTGTTCGGTTGATTTGTTTAGTAAAATTGTTATTTTGATCTTGCAGTCTGTAATATTGATCTCAGTGCTTACCTTTTTTCATGATTTATCACTGGGAGGAAATGAAGGTTTGAGGCTTATTATAACGGAATGAACAAAAACATTGAGAATCACTGTATTAGCTAATTGTAAACATAATGTTACTAATGAAAAACTGTATGATTATGTGCAACCTTTTTCAGCTCTGTTTCCAGTCCAGGAGCCAACATTATTGATGCAACAACAGTACCCAGGAAAAGGAAAAGAGCATACACTATCCGTGATGATGTAGAGTTCTTGCAAGATGGACAGGACTGACAACAAAGGCTACATGCAGCACTTCCACAACAGCAGGCCAACTGAAATTAAGTAAAAATACAAAATATGACACTTTTATCTCTAAAACAGAACAATTAGTAACATCAATGAGATGGGACCACAGAAAATCTGCAGAAGCCATCAGGCCTAACAGTTAGCTTTCATATCTAGTTCTACCAACACAAAGTAGCATTAATTTGAGTGATAAAGATTTGATCACCCTTTTGACATTTCAAAGGTTTCAATATGCTTCGGTATTTGATTGATAAAAAAATGGATTGGAATAAACACTAAAATACAGATCTCAGTGTGTGAACAACATTTTCTGATTTATTGTCTTGCAGCTAAAAACGAAACTAAATGATCAAGTTTAAACATTAACTCAAAAAGCATGCATGCTCAAAACAATTATATATCCAAAAAAATGATGAAATGCAACCCACCCCCTCTCAGATTTTGATGAAATTTGACATTCTTTTGATCAAAAAGAACTAAATTTTTGAAAATCGGACAACCATAGCCAAAGTTACAAGCATTTGAAGTTTGCCCAACAGCATGATGAAGTTCTTATGATCAACTTCGCAGTCCTGTAAGTCTACCTTTACATGGTTTTACATAGTCAATGTTTTGCATATTGTTGAGCATAACATATTTGAGCTAATTCCCAGATGCTGACACCTGAGGTTACGTTGGTTGACCTTTGAACCACGGTTGATTAGCAGCACCTCCTATGATCACTCATGCATGACATAATTTTTAACAGCCAATATCTGAGGAGCTCTGTAGGTGGGATGATGTGTGACACATTATCTGAAAGGTCTATTCAAGGACAATTCAATGCAAGAATCAAATTGCTGGGTTATTGAGTGTTTGTAGGAAAAATGCATACTAATTCAACTATATGAATCTTATCAAAATTATTAGTGGAAATGGCTGTTCTTTGTTGATTTTGTACTCACTTATCTTTGCTTTTAGACTGGAAATGCATTTTTTTAAACACTACAAATAAGCTTACATTTGCACTTGGGATACTTTGGTGCTTTCGTGACTATACATAGCACTTCAAACATGTTTTCATGCAGTGGAAGATAATTAATCATTGACAAACAACAAACAATCAAGTTAAGATTTTCCCAAGCCACAACTCTTTTATTCTTAGACGCATCTGACATAATATTGTCCACGAGCAGGGCTTTTGGGAGTATGAAGATTGACACCAGGCCCCCTTATTTTTTGGACCCTCGTTGAAACATGTGTAACTGGTTTGTATAGGGATCAAAATTAGCTGCCATGCTAAGATTTACAAATAGATCAATTGTTATACTGTCAGCTGCTTACACTAATAATTTTAGGCTTGATTATAGAAAAAGTGATTATGCATAAATTAACTTTCCCAGATCCCTGTCCCTACTAGGCCCAGGTACAATGTACCTCTCGTAGGCCCCGTCCACGATCAGTTGCAAGTGAAGGTACATCAATTTTACAGAGGGCATGTTGAAAAGGTACCCGGCATACATCTTATTTTTGGCCTATGTAGAAAGCAAAAAGGGCCACCAGAGTGCATGAAGTCCAGACTGTTGCAGGTGTCCACTTTTTTTATCATGCCTATAAAATACATAATTTCATCATAAAAGCCAAAAATCATTGACGTTCGGATATAGCAGAAAATTCTTCAAAACTGGGGGCATCTGCAAATTTCGTTTAGGAGAGAATTCATCATCTTGGCTGATGCGCTTCATAGCAAGTCTAGTTGATGACACTGCCATGAAGTACTGAAATCTCCATGTGTCCTTCCTGGTGGAGGCACGTTGAAGTCTTGATTATAGCTTTTTTGCATCAATTATCATATTGGCAAAAATTTTGCCAATATATATTGACAATATTTCCCACAAAGCCGCTCCCAGTGCTACGTTAATACATTATTGTTTTACGTGGAATGTTCAGAAACCCAAGTTGCCACTTCATCTCTGACTGATTAATGCAGATTTTCTGTTAACACTTTGGCTGCCGATCTACAAATATATCATACTTGGAAATCAGAGAAAAACCAGGGATATTTTGGTTGTCTTACCAACCGTATAGCTCCTTAGCAGATTGCGCTAGAGAGCTGTTCAACCCTCAAAAGACTCGACAAGTCTTTGAGTCTGCAATGAAAAATTTTTTTTAATTTTGGGTTTTTTGTGAGTGACATTGCAAGTAAGGTAGGTTTTTGGCCATTTTTCACTTCTGGTACCTGACCTAGGCGCAACCTCTAGATGTAAATATTTTGCTCAAGTTTTCAATGGAAATCCGAGTCTTTCGTTTTAAATGGAAATCCGAGAATCTAAGTCTTTTGAGACCTTGATCGACTTTCTAGCGTTTCTGGTTGAAAAGTTATGGCATAAAATAAACAAAATAATTAATTATTTATTTTTTGGACTAACTAGTAATTTTGTTGTTGTTAAGTTAGCACTTTTGAACCCAAAATCCTAGAAAGTCATCCGAAGTATCAAAAGACTCAGATTTTAACCTAATTTCCAACAAAAACTTAAGCAAAATGCTACCATCAACTGGTTTGGGCCTGTGGCCAGATGGAGTGGGTCAAAAAGGCTTAAAACAACTCCACTTATCGCTTCACTCACAAAAAAAACGAAATCCTAAACCAAAAATTTTTTTCCATTGCAGACACAAAGATTTGCCAAATCTTTTAAGGGTTTGAACAGCTCTCTAGTGCAGTCGTCAGCCAAGGTGTTGATGGTGCGCAGACCTCTGACTTCATCAATAGTCCAAGGTTACCTGACCACTGTGAAATCGTCCCAATAAACTGCTCTATGTCATAACATTCACTCCTAGATTTTTGTGCAGTAACAGATGACTGCCTACGAACAAATCAAGTTATGTGCTGTGGTTGACTGTTTTACTTGGCCTTTGCAAGGCCACCTAGCAAGACAATGCCTTCAGTGTGCATCAGAAAACATGCCTACGTCACAGTGAGCAGTGATCTAGGCTTGCACAGAAATCAGTGTTGTGCAGTTCTTCATTGCAGTGGGTTCTGTTAGTAACGCATTGCGCATTGTTGTTTACCTACTCGTGAGATGTGCATGCATCTGAGTATAGACACATAGACCAACACAAGGGAGGTACTTATATGCAACACAGGTTTGCCTGTTTGTGGATTTGCTTGCATGCCTGATTTGGAATAAGTATATTGAAGGCAGTAGCGACTGAATGACATATGAAAATGTGCTTTAACATTACATGAAAACATCCTGATAGTTGATTTATGCATTGTAATGTAGCATTACGTGTGATAGTCACTACTCTATGATACTGCTGAGGCAGTATTACAATACATATATTTTCCAGGGGTGTTACTAAAACAATACATGTTACAGACATCACAATCAACTGAGCAAATCATGCATTCTAAACTTGTCATGTGACCAATTCAACCAATCATTTTGGCTGAAGGCGAAATAGCTCCAGGAATGTTTATTTAGCCTCATGAAGCAAAATGGACACTCTTTGAATAACGCAAAAATATCGATTATTGCCAATAAAAAAAATAAAAACATAGGCATCGGCCAAAAAAAACTTGTCGGTTGAGCTCTAATTACAAACAGTAGAAATTTATGTATAAATTTCAACAAATTTTCTGAAAAGCCTATTAAAAATTGCCATACCTGACTTATTGAACAAACACCAAGTACAGCTCCCATTTCTTCAGCTTGCAATATGACTTCAGATAAAACAAAATGATCAATATACACTGTAAATAGTTACCTCTTGAATCTAGTTACATCACTTAAAACAATAAAACGCAAGGAATATAAGCATATCCTGTACAATTAGTAATTCCAGTATCCAGAAACAAAATAAACAAACTTTCAGGGCCTCATGAAACAACTGTAATACACAAGAATAATAAACACTGAAACTCAACAACCAAAAGACGGAAGTCAACAATTATGAACTAAAAATAAGACAAGTGTCACAAAGAAATCGCTGCTTAACTTAAGAGCATTGCTAGCCAGCATTAAATAACACTATCTCACTGTTACACTGGCACTGCTCAACGAAACGAGACAGAATTGCACATGCCCACTGTGATCAGTTAGAAATACCTATGGTACGATATACCCACTCAAGAAGGAAACAATTAAACTTAGCTAGGAGCCCAAAAATGATTGTTCCCAGAACCCGATACAAATGCCTCATTCTTGTCGAAAACAGTGAATGTTTGTATGGGTACATGCCTTAGCACAAAATTACAAAAAAACTGTGGAATAGCAAAATGCTATATTATGCTTTTGGTGCAGAGCAGAACAATACACAAAATCAATGTGGCACACTGTGCTACATGGCAAGTGCAAGAGAACAATTACATTAAAAAGCACGATTAAAGCAATTCTGCAGCACATAAGTTTTCTGGCAGGCTGAGCATACAATTTATGTTCACTGGTGTTTTATACACACACTCAAACATTGCCATGTTCACATACAAATCACTTGCACAATTGCATGCGCCAAGTGTTTACAGCGTGCAAGCCCACAGTGTACAGTACATTATCAAATCAGCTGTTCTGATAAACCAGCTGTTCTGATACACCATTTCTGCCTTAATCAAAACACATCAAAAAGCAACTAATGAACTGCAATGACAAGGAATAATGTAAAACTACAATGACTGAAATGATGGCTGACAATGAAGATACAGCAAAGATAATGCGAAGAAATCTTACCAAATTATATGGGACAGCCCACCATGCAGAAAAGGTCAACAGAAAAACTTGGAGAAAAATCTGAGCAGGTTGTAAACGAAAAACGTCAGCTAATAATAAAAAATCGCCAGAAGATCTAATTTATCTGCTTGTGAACGAAATAGTTAGGATATATGGGATCTCAGAGATTATGACGATCCTGTTAAAGTTACAAAGCAGTAACCAATGAAAGTTTTATTTCAAAGTAATTTCACTAGATTTAGCAGACTCTGCACCTCTGAATTGAATACTTTCTACTATTAGTATCTTTGTGGTAAAGTACTGAAGGATGTACCAACATGAAGATCTTTTGCAAGAAAAGAAGAAAAAATCCAGCCAGGCATATTGCTGGAAACACAATTACTTCAATACATCATTTAATATCTGCATTTTTATTTGACATGCACTGAAAAGCAGCAATGGATTTTAGCATGCAGAATTTAATCTTCAAGTATAAGATGTGGAACTGAAAGCATTTTGTCAATGTGTTAAAAATTAACTTGTAAGTCAATCTGACACATTATCAAAAATTACCATCTAACAACAAGAGAAAACTGAAAAAAGGTAAATGTAAGAACTTTTAATGCATGTCAAAATTGCCTTATTTTTGGCTAAAACTGAAGTCAGAAAGAAATAACTCTTTTATACCTTTTCTAGTGGAAACAGAATACTGGTACATCCTTAAAGATATTACTAATACGAATTTTTTAAATGTTCATGGCAGATGCTGTAGTGCATTGTTAGCAACACCTTTTAACTGAAGAAAATTAATGGCCATAACCTATTCCTTAGGGAATAAGCAGTTTCTCAAAGAATTTAATATATAGCCAGTGTTAATAACTGCTAAAGATCACAAAAGTTTAGTAAATGAACGATAACATCCCACCAGTAAAAATTTAATTGAACATGTTATTTATCACCAAATGCCAAACCTGAAGAATGAGCATGTTTTTGACACACGGGGTTTTAAAAATACTAACCAATCAATTTCAAAGCACTGATGAAATATTAAATTGCAAAAAACAGTATATATTACAATGCACAAAAATAACTCATTTATTCATTGAGTTTTTTTGCAAATGCAAAATTATAATTCTNGTAAATGGAACCTTTTATCATTTTGAATTGATACAAGCCATTGGTTTTAAATGATCTGAAAAAATTAAGCAATGATTAATGACTAAAACATGAAATTTCACTCAAATTACTTTATTCTCTTATGCAAACATTAAACACCCATAGAGATAAAGTTGATTCAAGACAAAAAATGTGGCAATGCTCCTTGCAAAACATATATACGTATATAAGAAATGTTGGTCAAGCTGGCAGCAATAACTCTTAATGAATTTAATTTCTTAACAAAGGTACGAGTTGTTGCCGCAAAAATTTGTCACATCACAAACAAATGAATATCAAAACAGTTTTTGGTTTACAATTTGTTGAGATAAATGCAAAACTACAGTTTGCTAGTTTGAACTATAAAAATTATTATAAACTGCATGTTTGATTTGGTGAAAAATCAGTAAAGCACTGACATAATTAAAGTGATAACAGAATGGTAAGTTTATCCATGCTTTCCCACAAAATTACTTGGCCTTACTAGTGGCTAACACCTTAATAATAATAATAAAAATATTTTCAACTGCAAAATACATATGTTAAATCTGTCAGTTTAACTATTGTTATGAAAAAAACTGTCTGTTGAAATACTACTTGACAGCAAAAATTTGAAAAATAAGTGCAATGGCTAGAAATTACCGAGCCATTGCTGACATGATTAGAAAGTGAACATTAAAGACAGACACTACTGCAAATTACAGCAGGCTCCACGCAAAGGGCACAGCTTTTCAACAGGCACATTTTCAAATTCAAACTGGAATATTATTAGGAACACTGTTGTCATCGCTAATATTTTAAAGATCTAAAGACGAAATAGCATGTTTGCCAAGGTATATATTATAGCTTTTGCAATGGAAAAGTTCCCAAAGAAATGAGTATAAAGGGTTAATACTACCATGATAAATACACCTAGACATTAACTTTTTGGCGTCCGGCTGGTTTCGAGGATTTTTGGAAAAAAAAACGCCTAAACGCACGCGGCTTTGCGTGGGAAGTTCTCTGGTCCGGTATGCTCTACAGACCCGGTCAAAGTCTCAAAAGACGCGGCAAGTCTTCTAGTCTGCACTTGAAAAAATTTTTTTGCTTGGGGGGTGCGAGTTTTTTGTGAGTGACGTCATAAGTGGAGGACTTTTAGGCCACCTTGGCCTGCCCCTGGGCGCCAACCGTTAGGCGGTAGTATTTCGCTGAAGTTTTTACTGGAAACTAAGCTACAATCCGAGTCTTTTGATACTTTGGATGACCTGCTGGGGTTTCAGGTTCAAAAGTTATGATGTAAGTGAGTAAAAAGATTTGACAATAATTAATTAATTTGTTTATTTTAGATCATAACTTTTGAACCAGAAACATTAGAAAGTTGATCAAAGGCTCAAAAGACTCAGACTCAAGCCTAGTTTCCAATGAAAACTTCAGCGAAACACTTTGGCCTAGCGGTTGGGCCCTAGGCC
>JGI24021J15306_10006429_pt1 | contig 14138 bp, 8 predicted proteins | sample Ectturendosymbi1_FD_15306 | JGI IMG/M metagenome (IMG submission 15306) | reverse complement strand
ACGCAGATCTATGATTTTCTTGCTGTTTTCTTACTCTTTGTCTCCTTGGGATAGAATTCTGTGGCAATTTGGCAAAGTGACCTTGGCTTGTTAGTTAAGCTCATCTAAACCGTCTCTGATTTGCTTAGCATGGGAGCAGTGCAAACTTGCACAAGTACTCAATAGCAATGTGATTTCTGATTGACTTTGTTAAAGAAAATTAAAATGGAAAAAAAATCACATCTAAAAATACTAAACGAGCTTTGAGTAATGCAAACGCTAACAAAACCACTGTATTCCTCAAGCTCAGAAGAAGCAACCATATTTTTATTGTAGGATAATGCTAGCCTTACGCGTGTATCCTATCTGCAGTATAACCATAAGCTTTGATCACGTGCATATCGAACACGAACAACTTTCGCCTAATTCACACGATATTCATGGAAATTCGTTGCTAAATCAACACGAAATAAAACTAACTTTCATGAATAATCAAGACATAAATTGTTGGCAAATATTTATCGAACTGATCGTATACCGGCAATTGACTCCATGCGTATCACGGTTAGCTGGAGACCCCCTTGGATCTCGAGGCCCTAGGCTTAAGCCTACATAGCCTATTGGTAAATCTGGCTTTGTGCCCCCAGTTTAAGAACCCATGTAACAGACAACAGATCTTCACTATCTGACGCTGTAATATTTTAACTGGACGGCAAAAAAAACCCCACGTTCATTTTACCCAGCTAAATCTTCATACTCGTTTGTCTCTTATTAGTAGCGATATGACCAGGAAACTTACGTTTGGATACACTGCAGCAGAAAATTTCACGTAAAAAAGCACATATCAATCCTATATGTACCATACTTTTGTTTTTGCATCGTGTCCGACGGCAGCAATGAAGTTCAACATTTCACACTTGTGCACAATTGTTTGCAGGTCAACTTTACTTTTCAACTTAAACAGCTGACCAACAATTGTAAGAGGTGGAATAGAGAATTCAATTGTATAAGATACTAGTAAAAAGTTAGAAATGTATTTGCATACACTGATATTCTCTTTGCAAATTACACAAAGCGAAAGTGACAAAGGTAGGATACGTGATTCTTGCGCCAATACGCGGCTGGTTGACTCCGGAAACCACGCACTTCAAATATTGCTTTGATCGCACACGACTTTCTGATGTTCAGAGAGCTGACGGTTTTACTTTTATTATAGTTACCGTATCCAAAATCTAGGCGATTGTTCGTGCAGCATATTACTTTATCGTTTACTCTGACTTAAACAATAAAAACATCTGTAATGCATGCAGTCAGGCTTGAATCAAGAACACGTTTTTGAAATCGGAGTACGGGCGGAGACTTAAAAATCGTTACTTCCTTTACACCAAGTTGTGCAAGGCTCAAGCGATTCTATGTGCTTGCAAAGCTATAGTTTGTCAGTTAAGATTTCAGTTGGGTAAGATAGTTTGTGCAAACAGCGCAACGTCCTTCAGTGAAGAAATTTCGATGCACTGGAGGATTGAATTTGTGGTCACCGGCGACTTTAAATCACGTCCCTAGCCAGGTTTGAAGGTTTGGGGGGAAATACATTTTGGGGGGGGCAAGACTTTTGTTTTTATTATTAGGTTTAAAACAAAGTTTTCCGGCCACAACAAAATTTGGGGAAACATGCTCCCGGGGCTATGGGCCTGCTTTAAAACAATAAAAAATGCCAACGAGACTCAAAAGGAAATGTCTCTCAAAACCCTGTAAAAACTGCAAAAGATGGAAAGTTTTGGACATCATTCGAATATTTTAGTAAGGTGATTACCTCGTAGGACATTCCGGTAATGCTGGCAACACGAAAGTGGCCCACAAACCTGCTACGCGAACCTAGGTAGCTTTTTAATCAAAAGCATGATCAAAAGCACAGGGTCTCCCACTCTGGCACAAGCATGGGCAAACTACGGCGCACGGGCCACATGCAGGCAGTGGCGTAACTAGAGGTTTGAGCCAGGGGTCAAACTTAGCTGAAGGGGGCACATGGGCCGCCGTTTGGATATGCGATACTTAGTTCCCAAAAACTCATATACGTTATTCGACAAAAACAGAAAACATTTGTCGGTGATGTGATGAGCTTCAGCTGGGTAAATGACTTTAAATTAAAATTTCACGTTTTCATCTTACATATCCTGAAATTGATCCCTATCAATGACATGTGACTGGGTAAGGCAGGCTTATGATTTGTTGTAAGAACCACCACAGACCGAAATCTTGGTAATTAACTCCTAAATTAATTCCACTTTTCTTCTAACCACCAAATGTTTGAGTTATTGATAGGGCATTGGGGAAGAGTCTGGTCACTGCCTGAGTAAACAACATAACAAATGCACTGAGTCCAAAATTTTTTTGAGCAGTTCATTGATGTCTCTGCATCAGTGATAAAACTACATTCATTTAGCGACTACTAAGCAAATAATGCCAAACAATTTTATCCAAATTTGGAGCTGCACACCAAACAATTACAACTAGATATGAACAGTCGTAGCAGCCCTGTTCTGCTCCCCTTAAATGCAGGCTACTCAACTGGCGAACCGTAGTCATACAGCAAAACAAATAACTGTACAGTGGCACAGTAGCACACATGAAAAATATTACATAACAATTTCCATGAAAATATTATAAACAATGTCATATTATAGTAGTATCATAACGGCTTGGAGCAAGTCTTTTGGCATGCAAAAGACTTTGAAATCATCCAAATCTAGAGATCGCACAAATGAAGCTTCGATCGACAACATGGCTAAAGAGGATAGTCTGCTATCTGTCATAAGAGACTGTTTGGTTAGCTTCAATTTGCTGAAACTCCTTTCAGCCCTGGCAACAGCATCGGGGCAGTTTAGCATCATCCGAAGGGCAATAAATACGTCAGGATAAACTTCATCAAGACGTGTCTTGGGAATAAAGCTTAACAAAAGGAATTGGGTCTTTCATTGGTAGTTAATTAACGACAATATTATTTAGAGATGTTGTAATGAAATGCAAATGTTAACAAAAAATTGCAGGAAATCAGAATCAAGCCTATCGCTCAGTTATGAAAACGCTGTTACCGCAGGAACAAACTTCAGGCCATTCAAGGCAACGCGCCGCGATGAACGTTCTCATTTGTGCTTACGTGAATTTTGCTTGAAAAGCGTGCGCATCGTGCTTTAACTGGCCGAAATATGCTTGCATAAACCTTTCTAATGTCTAGACTTGTTAATCTCCTGGTGCATGGCACATGTTTAGATCAATAACATTTTGTATCTCAAATAGGCCAATAAATGTTGACAAATATAGACCAGCGGGGCCTACGTGGACGCAACATGGTTAACATCCATAATCCACTAACTGCACTAATCGGTTGGAACAAGCTCAGCAGTGACTTCTAAATTAAACTCTTATAACTACACTATTAACTCTATCTTGCTGTCTGAACAGCAGGCTGCGCAAATGTGTAACTTTGGTCGTACGCACCAAATGTACCTTGCTTCTATGCAGTACAAATTACGAGAAGACTGTCTGAGCTAGCCATAATACATTTTTTCGCAACAATCACTACACAAACTACGTTGATCAGGTGTAAGTCCGACTTCTGGACGTATACAACTAGGCATATACGCTAGCTTTACGTTCAACACTGCAAGCAATGAATGGTGACGCTTTACGCTCAAGCCCAGGGCTCTCACAACTGCAACTCCAAAATCCCTAGCTAGAACAGTACCAAAAAATCCCTATTTTACATAAAAACCCATAAATCTGTGGTGATACAGCATAAAATCGGAGCGCCATGATAAGTGTTTAAAATTGAACCAAACATGATTAGCAAAATAAACTGAAATGATTCATTTTTGCACATTTTCAAACTTTTCCGAAAATGCCCAAAAGATCCCTAAAAAGGGTCAAAAGTTCCAATCTAGGGACAAGATCTCTAAAAGTGCTCAGCCTCAAATACGTTTATTACCTCACAAACGTACCAAAAATGATCAGGCGATGATATTCTATGTAACAGCGGCAGGTATTGCTCTGACTATAAATTACAGGACAAAACAGAAAACGAATTGATAAAAACTACAATGATTTCTAGTGCACATTTCAATTTGGGTGTTGAAACTTTGTTTGGGGGGCTAATCCTATAAAAGCCCCCGTGGCGACGGGACTGAATTTTGGGCCCCCTGTGTCACTAGGCGGTGAACTTGCGGGTATTTTTCTGACACGGATAATTGCATACTCCGGTTGAACACACACAAAAATAATGGCAAATCGGTTATGTGATTAACTGGAGTCGCCTGTAATAACACCCGAAATCGCCGGAAAATACTCCGAGAATTTCTTGAAAATCGCTAAAAACAAAAACCTACTAAAAATCAAATGAATACTAAACAGCGAAATTCAAGCTAAGGGGCCCTTTTTTACATTTAGCCTGCCAGGGGGGGCCGCGCGCACCCCTGACCCCCGTCAGTTAAGCCACTGCATANGGGCCGTACAGCCGACTTAATCGACTTAATCACGCCCGCTGAGCCTGTTTAAATGTACCAATTCCTGTTTTGCATCTACAGTNTGTTAGTTCACACAAGCAATCCACTTCGTATTTTCCGATGTGACTGAGCTGTCAAATTTTAGAACCCAGTGCGGCCCTCGATTCAAGAAATTTGCATGGCCCTGGCTAGCACGTCAAAAAAAACTCTCAATCCTACACGGAACCAGACTAACATCTGCTATATACTGTTTGAATTGGCTGTTTTGCCTTGTGCGCGACTTACGCAGCGGCGATCTCATTTGGTCACATGATATACTCGTATAGCGTAAATAGACAGTCTAGCTAGCCCACAACTTGCTTGTATGTAGGTAGGGCATAGATAAATACGCGCTAACTACGTCTCGTTTCCGTTAAGCTCTTTCATAGGAACCGCTGTCAAATTTTAGAATACCATGCGGTCCATGAGCAAAAATATTTCCTACCCCTGTTCTCGGTCCATGCTGGTAACACATTTCCCCACGATAGTACAATTACAACAGCGCATTTATTAGTTCTGCCCTTTCAACGCAAAAGTTGTCAGCACAGATGCCGCAAAACCACTCAACAACACTCCACCACTGCTCAGTTCCAGTCTGCACACTTTCTCGAGCGCTCGTTTTCGAATACCTCAGCATGATTTTGTCGAGCTGTTACTGGAACCACTCACACTTTCGAGAAGTGGTTTACTGTCAGCCAAGCGGTAGAGAAATAGGCACAGATGTAAACAAAGACGATCCTTTCTGTCAAACGGGGCAGTTTGAAGTGCCACAGCCTGCTTTTTAATTGAGTTCACCACTTGCAGAATTTCCAATAGTGAGTTATCTACTGCATTGCTTTCAAGATGTCTTATTTTCTTTTTCTGAAGCATCGGTTTTTCAAATTGTAGAAAACTCTTTTGATGTCATGTGTTGGTATCACAATCTTAGAATCTAATATAGAGTTGTATTCTTGTCCTCAAACCACATATGAAACCAGTTATAAAATCCAGCACTGCCTGATTCATAACACGTAACCTGACGCTTCTAAGCCACTGGTTGAAATTTGCCAACGTGCTGTATAGCATATTTCAAACCCACTCCTTTGGGAAAAACGCAACTCTACCTGCATGTGTAAAAGACGAGTCACTGCGTTGCGGTTTAATGCATATAAATAAATTACAACCTGTCTTTTCAGTTCCGATCGACATACCTCGCACGGATAGCAACTGAGTCACTTCTGAACGGTGAGGAGGAATGCCAAGAGCTACTCAGTTGTTTCGATTTAGGCTTCGCTAAAGCAATAATCACAGCTTATAGCTGGTCGTTCATGAGATGGTCTCGACATGTACACAAGGACTCTCTTCAGAAAAATCTGTGCATGTGAACTTCGGAATGTATCAGCTTGATTACGATGATTAATTAAAATACCAAAAGGCGCTAGCATGACAGATAAATTCATCTAGCAGCTCGCACAGCGGACAAACTCTTTACGTAGTATTCTACACAATGCCAGCTTTACAGCAACTCATCACCTTTTTGTGTTGCTTTTTCTGTCTTGCATCATTTTTTGTGTTACTAGCTTCTGCGTGTTAAGGTCCAGTGAGGCTCGCACTCCAAACTTACAAAGTTCTTTCCTAAAAATGCGTATCTTACGCAGAGTCACTCGTTGCCAGGACGCGACATAAACAACACCAGGCTCAAGAAAGAGTTGAAGCGACTCAAGGGTTTGGTGCAAGCTGACCAAGCCCACATTTTCATTTTCATCAAACTGTACACTTTGCTAGAAGTTTATGTCTGTTAGCTACATGAACACTTCCCCAATAAACCAGTGACTAGCTGCCTTCCAACCGTGAACAAACTTGTCATGTCATTTCCGAGACAACACACTTTTTGTATAGTTCACAAGTTTCACCACACTCTCGTACGTTTTGACTGACTCAACCTTTCGTCTCAATTGCTTAGGCTACAGTACTGACTTCGGGCCCAGTAGATATGGAGCAAGAAGAGGTAGCGCTTCCCCGGATTCCCAAAACTGTTCGTTACAGGAAAGGATTGAACTAAGACAAATCTGCAAATCAAGGATGTCCTGTCCTGAGCGCAGGTACAGTACCTTACAGCGCCAATGGTATTAACTTCATCGATTGCGAAGCGGCTTAACTTATGTGTGCTGGACTGCGATTGCCTTGACACGTTCAATGTTGACAAGAGCGCGCACTCGAAATGCAACGCAGTGTGCCTGCGGGGCTGGCTGTACATCTTCGTTTTTCGCTTCAGCGCAGCACTTATTCTTGCTGCTAACGGCGCCGTTTGAACTCGAAGTGCCTAAGCATGAATTTCAACCACAAGGGGACCTTGAACAATTCAAATAATAAACGGAGGCACCAGATAAAAGTTTATGCTTCGTGAATTATCTATAAACAAAACTTTTATCACTGCAGTACAAAAGCCAGGTGACTGGTAAGTCCCGTTGAAATCAGACGCATCAAGGTAAGCAGGCGACTGGATCAACAAACTTTACACACAACACAAAATTTTAAATTGCCATCACAACTAACGCTGTGAACGTCTTGCTGCTTTCAAGCGCCTAATTAACCAACACGAGACGTGACAAGAAACGTAAGAAAGCTTTAGTTGTACACACTTCGGCCCACCTGAGGTTTGACTCAAGAGATGTCCGTACTTGGCAGGCACAGGTTAGCAACTTTGCGCCGGGGTGGTTCTCCGCCTGTAACTTTTCACCTCAGCAATAGCATTCTAAGGACAAATATGTGACTGGAATTTCTAAAATAGACAATTACGTTGGGCGAAAAATCGTGATGTGCAAGTTTTATTCGCGTGACTTCGGGTAAGTCAATAACAACACATCTCTTCCGCCAGCCACTGTGACGCATGTGCAGTGTGTATCGATCAGACTTGAAACTCTCATTCTTATTTATTACGATATCGAGCTGTGCTTTCCAACCCGCATAAGGATGAGACAACAACCACTGTCCTCAAATCTTAACAACGGTGTGTTAAGTTTCACCAGACTTAACGTAGGTGGGAGCCAAACAAGAATAGAAACAGTAAAACAGCAAGTCATAAATAAAATATAACAGGGGCAATAGCATTCATTACTGTGCACTAATGAGAAACAAACCAATATTTCTCAAGGAATAGATGCACTCAAACCTTCAGATTTTGAAGACGCCTTGCAATGTGTTCTTCAGGCGTGCTGCTGAGACTTAAACGTTTTCAACAATTGAACTGAAGGACATGTTTGAATTGATTGTCAGTTGTTTTTATATTGCATTCATTGGTCAAAGGGTCTCTATAGCTGACGGCATATTCGAGGCTCTGCTTGCAGCTTTAACTATCATCTACCAGTGGCGTAGCCAGCCCATAATTTTGAGGGGAGGCAAAATGTTTGACTTTAGGCGAGTAACACTATTTTGTTTACAAAAACGCCTCTCAAAGCACAAAACGACTATATTTTCTAAAAATTTGGGGTGGACACGGCCCCTTTCGCCCCCCTGGCTACGCCTATGTCATCTACTACACTTGTACGTTTTCTTGACAAGCTGCGATGTAAAGTGTAACTATGCTTTGCTTGCTGCTCAAAACAGCATATCTTTTCATTTCTTTATTAGTGTATTTTATTAAACTAATCCTAACCAACTTAGCAATAGCTCACAGCGTCAAATAAAAATGTATAATACGCCAACTTGACAAATTTAGGGGACATTACTAAATGCTGAAAGTGCCTTCACAGACAGTGTTTTTCCTTTGATATTCAGAACCTCAGGTAAGCCGTTTTATCTTCCACAAAACACAATTTTTAAACCTAGCTTTCACTGCTTCTGCACGCACCACCAATTCAGTAATTGATAGCCGAAAATCATCACGCTGCATGATCCATCCAGCTTTACAACGATAAATTTAGAACTAACTGTTTTGAAGTCAAGAAAGACAGCGCTTGAACTCCACCAAAGCCAAACCGTGAGGATAAGGGCGGGAACTACTGTAGTTCTGTTTCTGGTGAGCAGCATCGGCATTGCGAAACTACAGAACAGCTGAACATAGCTAGCACCACGCACGAAAGCACGCAGTGTGACCTTTGGCTGCTTCTCCAGAGGCCTCCGGTCCGAAAGCAAGGCCTCGGATTACTGAAGCTTCTAACAAAGGTCGAGGATATGAGACGCAAGCCTCCATACTTTGTGACGTCTGAATTGATGGCTAGCACGACTGTGAGAAAACACTGCGCCAGGTAAAGAGCAACTCAAGCGTGAACCCCATCCTGCAGGTGTCGTGATCCTGAAGTTGCAAGAACAGCTGGTGCTGAGTATCCAGTGAGAAGCGTAACCGCACTGGAACTATATTGTGTTTCAAATATTCAGTCAATTTTAAATTAATATTTTGCACAGCTACTGTGTTCGCGTTTTATGAACATGACTGCAAAAAACATCATTCGACGTCTTTACATTCAGTTACGCATGCCAGAGCTTCGTCGCGTGGCTTACGCAACAAAGCTGTCTTTTCTCCTCAAAAATATAACGTTCTCTTGTCATTATCCTCTGCTTGTTCGCCTGAATCGAATTTCCTAAGATGAGCACAATTACACTATTAAAGTGATTCTCAATCACGAGAAAAGACTTCTGCGCTTGATCTATTCCGTGTTGAGGTGGTGTGGTCAAGAACGTCAAGTCAATGCGGTCGCCTCTCTGGTAAAACTGGCGAAGTTGGCAGTGTCCCCTTGACAGCCAACGACCTGCATAGACTTCGTTCTTCTGAAATTACTGCTTGTAATCATTTATACATTTGTATTTCTGTTGATGCTGATCAGTGATCACACCTCATTATTTTCTAAGTTCTTGCTTCAATTACACCGATGTGTATACCAAACCACCTTCGCAGATGTCATAAAATTTTATTTAACAATATTGCTGTCAGATCTACCTAACATTTAGAAGACAAACAATCACAATATTTCTCCCAATAAGAATCGAAAAGACAAACGATGAAGTTTCGTTTTTCTTGGCCGGAAACAAAGTGTCGGAAGCAAACAAGGCTATGCTATACTCCGCCAAATAATATCATGTTGACCGCTGTTAAGCAGGNGGCAATCACCACNGGATAACATCTTGCAAAAATGGCATTAGTCCTCAACAAATATCAAACCATTGCTGACCATTCGNCAGCGATGTCTCGTAAATCTAGCAAAAGCTTCACCCCTTTTTTCGTTTTTTTCTGCCGCAGTTTATGACAATTTTTGCAAACTTCAGNGTAACTTCCCATAATTCGCCCAACGTCGTCTCATTTCTAAATGATACTTGCACGCCCATCAACAAAATTTATCAATGAGAACACTGAACAATAGTTTTTCTGTTAATCAGTTACTCATGACTTTGTTCTGGTTGTGGTGTACACCATGGGTCTCAAACACGCGGCCCGTGATGCTCTTTGCGAATTTTCAAATAATTAACATTTAAGTTAGGCCAGTGGTTCTTAAACTTTACAAGCACGCCGAACCCTAACGTAGTTTTCCAAGCTTTTGTCGAACCCCATTTTTGCCTAATACAACAGAAAGTAAAAATGCGTTACTGAAATCAGATGACCTTTGTCGAACCCCTGAAACGGCTCCGTCGAACCCAGTTTAAGCACCACTGAGTTACGCTATTGTTTAAAAGCGCTCAACCAGCGAGTGAGCAAGTTCCTTTCAAACAAATGTAGAGACGGCTAGAAATGATTTGCCTGTAACCCACGATACCTTTCGCAGGAAATAAGATGTAAAAGATGTCTCTGGTGAGGTTCAGGCATAGCGCCATTGTTGCGTCAGCGTCATAATGCGGCCCTCGCGTTACTTCATAAGTCCTCATTGGGCCCTCGGNGCAATTTGAGTTTGAGACTTCTTGTCTATACCAACGCACAAAAATATTGAACAAAAGTTTTTGTTTGAATAAAAGCTGATGATGTTCACTGAACAAGCGAAATATGCTCTGATAAGATAATATTCTCTGATACTTGGCTGTGAAAAGAAAGGATTGCTTTCGATAGGGCGTACGGGATGGCATTGTTTAAACATAGCGTTAGATTTACTAAGCGTTTGTTTCTTCTGAAAATTATTGATAAAGTTGTTACGTCTTCTATTTGAATAAGATGATAGGACTGACGATGCGTAGTGTTACGTGAAATCGGTTTCCTATTTAAAATTTGTGATTGATTCCTTGCTTCTTTCACTCGTGGAGTGAAGTTAGTTACTTGAAAGTTGTTATGTCTCGGGCACCGCAAGTATGCAAATCTAAAGAAGGCGAAGTAACTCCGAAACTTTCGCCCTTACCTAAATTTCTCTTATTCACGGAGACGATTTGCAAGAAAACAAATTTCATATCTCACTGGAAACATCATTTCCAGAGTTGGGCGTTGTCAGACCAAAGTTTCAACGCTGACGCGTCACAGAAGTGGTGGGCAATTGCGCGAAAGTTTTATGGGAGGCAAGCATTTCCGCGGCCATTGTCTCGATCGTAGTGCGGGTCAATGTCATTTCGCTTTTACAATCTACAGTAGGTTGGTTCCAGTGACATGAGATGTGGCCACTCTTCCGCAAGATGACTTTGCTCTAGCAAATTGACCTCGCTGCAGGGTTAATGCAGCCGTTCTCAATCCCAAATCCGTGCACGCTGTTGAGTCAGAGAAAACATTTTTGCGAGTCCGCAGAGTCGTAGCCCAAGAGACAAACCGAGCATTTATTTATGACAGAAAGAGTCTCTAAGAGTAAAACCAGTTCACGTGAGATGATCCATTTGATTTCTTCAAGCGTATCCCAAGAACAATTAATCATTTAAAAAGTTTACGGTTTTCGGAGTGTACAGGAAGGATCAATTGTTCTCAACTTCACCCATCATAAAGGCTACAAAATGCACAGGGACGCCGGAGAGCGGGAGCATGACGAGGGTAGGTACCCCTCACCTTTCAAAAGGGGGGGAAACAGGGGCGGAGGCACCTTTTCATAACAGTATCATAGGCAATTTCATGGTTTATCAAGACCGGGTTGAAGTAAATTTATTGCAGCTATTCGCGCATCCAGAAAATACAGAATGTTTTCAATAATTTATTTTATTACTTTTGAGGCCAACATCGCTGCTGAACAGAAACAAGCATAATTGGTAACGATTTTTTAGTTTTTATAAGTTTCCCTTGGCTCCATTCATTTATTGCCCCCGGCTTTACCGCTGCTCCGGCGTCCATGAAAATGCATTTTATTCACGAGGGCGCTCTCTTACGCTCAACTTCCTGAGTACATTACCAGCAACACAGCGAAAAAGTGTTGGTGTTATTAACAAAGATGGCACAGTGCGTGAAAGGTACCAAGTCAAAACGCACAACGTTAGTTGCTTTGCAGGTGGTTGCCTTCAATCCTGCTTGCGGCAGGCTCTCAACCGCAATGGGACAAAAAATGCCCTTGAGACGGGAGTAGCGATTGAGTAAAGCAAACAAACAGATGTTATTTCTATCACTTAGTTACTTATGTTTTTGTTCTGATCGTGGTCAACTCCAGCGCAACTGACATTTCCTCCAAACTACTCGCAAATCCTCAGCAAAATATAGTAAAAATGCAGTGAAACCCCTTCATTTAAACGGCTCCGAGTTCACAACGAGGATGGGTAGATCACCATTCAGCATGTTACATTGTCTGTTCTAAAACCTCGACCGCATGTGGTAAGTTCTTATTTTTATGTAACGTAACAGTGTGAGTGTGCGAAAAGTTCAAGTGCTGGTCGGTTCGCCATGCCTTTCGCTGGAGTGAAGATCGTTTCGTGTCTTTTGAGACTTTAAGATTCAGTTGAATCTACTACATGCCAAATGTATTGCAAGCAAGGTTGTGCTGTCAAACAACAGCCCGCCGGAGCGAACTGTCGTCATTTTCAGGGAATGCCCAATGGCCGTCTGTTTTGGTTTAACGAGTCGCAAATTACTAGCGAGCCAAGGCTTGTTCTTTGCTGACAATAACAGCAAGTTTGAACGACCGAGCAACACGCGGTGGTGCCACGAAAATCAATCCAACCAGGGCTATGCTATGTTTTCGCTACAGCAAGACGAGCTTCAAGTTGGTTTACCGCACTCAATCAAGACTCAGTCACAATTTGTTAGGACAAGAAAGCGTATGTCAGCACAGGCACGGCGCCAAAAGATCTCAGAACTTGAATGTTGATGTTTAAAGCCTTTGCGTGGCGATTTACGAACAACAGCCACGAGATTCCCTGGTCTCGGTAAGGGCGAACTACTACCCGTAAAGATCCAGCCCGCTGAAATTGTCCTAATTATATCAGGATGAAATTGTTTCATGATGACTTGCTTCCTATTAGTTTACGCATCTCCTTCCTGTTATTTTACATAAACAAACTTTCCCATCTGCTCCCGATCTGGCCCGCTGTCAAATTTCCGAATCAAATACGGCCCGTGGTTCAAAAAACTAGCCCACCCTTGTCATAGCCCAGCCCAAAATATTTACTGTTACAGAAAAGGTGAGGCTGATTGACCATTTCGTGAGAATCAGCCACTCAACCCCATACTGTTGACGACCTTGGTGGTCAGCAAACAGAAGCCAGAGGTAGGCCGATGAGCTTTAGTTTGATCTGTCCACCACGCCATTGTTCTGCGCCTGGATGGAAACAAAGTATTTTGCTTTGGCTCAATTGCTGAGTGGATGTTACCAACCAATATAATGTGATATGTTCCACTTCGCTTGAACTTCTGAAGTTTTTATGATAATCTGCAATCCATTACTTTTCAGAAAAAAATACATACGTCTTGCTCCTAGCTAAGCGTTTAGCAGCTAAACCTTCACCATTTCCGCCGAAGCGCAAGAACAAGATCGATTCTTTGCCCGAGAACTATGGTGCTTCGGTATTAAGAATGAACCTCTCTGCAGCTAAACAGCCTGTTTCAAATTTTGATTTGCAGTGGTACTGGCTACTCGCTAGCACTCAAGCTTGCCCACTTCGCTGGTCCATCAGCCGTTCCCCTTTGAACAATATTGACGCATCATGTACAGCGAAGAAACTCAAAGTATTTCTTTTTGCAAATTTAATCTCGTCTGTCGCTTTATGCAGGATCACATAATGTTATTCCTGAGGAAGCCTTGATATATGCAGGGAAACCACAGGCTTGCATAACAGCAACCTTAAACGTAAACCCAACGAACAGATTTCACCACAACGATGCGTTCACCCGTCTACTCGCTGCGGTCGAAGCGTAGTTTAAACATGCTGACCAAACAGGCCAACGTCAGAGCACCTCACGCAGTCACGCTTGACAAGTTTGTATGGCTCGTTTCCTTTTCACGACCAGCACCTACTACGCTCGATGATCGCATATCAATGACTCTGTTTACACAGAAACGTAGTCCCTTAAAAAGTCTTAAGCAATATTGTAAGCTTTTCAATGTACATTTTTGTTAAAGCAAACTGCCTCGTACTTTGTAAACCATGGTTCATTTGTGCATGCTGTGTTTTTAGATGCCTCGAAAGCATTCGATCGAGTACTACACATGAAATCATTTGAGAAACTAAATCAAAGAAAGGTGCCAATGTGTTTTGTGCGCCTACTGAAACATTGGTACAAAGAACAAACGATGCAAATAAAGTGGGGCAAGCATTTTTCTGAAC
>JGI24021J15306_10006428_pt1 | contig 14138 bp, 8 predicted proteins | sample Ectturendosymbi1_FD_15306 | JGI IMG/M metagenome (IMG submission 15306) | reverse complement strand
GCTTATGTGTAAGCCATCATCAGGAATAAACGAAATGCGACAGTTAAAGGAAATATAAGGATGCAATTTAGGGCATTCGTACTGTGTTGCGTCATATAGACCATTATGTGTTAAAAAGCAGCAGGGGAATGGATGAACCATCAACGTTGAGATCTGGCTGGTATTGCTGTATCAGAAGAGACTCGAGAAGGAACTTCACCTACTCGAAGGTCAGAAGGAACTTCACCTACTCGAGTCTCTTATGATACAGCAATACCAGCCAGATCTCAACGTTGATGGTTCATCCATTCCCCTGCTGCTTTTTAACACATAATGGTCTATATGACGCAACACAGTACAAATGCCCTAAATTGCATCCTTATTTTTCCTTTAACTGTCGCATTTCGTTTATTCCTGATGATGGCTCACGCATAAGCCGAAACATTGAATAAAACAATGTTTTCGATTATTGTGGCTGTTTTATTTATTATAAAAATCTACAGCAACTCCATGCATAGTTTACCATAGTGCATTGTGTTATATTTATCATAATATTCATCATGCATTTTTAAGTTTGAGAAGTCTTAGTTGGGTTCATACATGGAACCACACACACAAACACTTCAGAAAACTTGACATATATGCACTCATATATTTTGACTTCATCATTTGAGTAGTTCTTTCAATCCACTGCTAGGCTGCACTACATCTTGGTGCAGGTGTTGAGCAGCCATTCAATTCTCTTGTCATCCAGAAGCATCAGACCATGCACTCCACAGAAAGGTCAGTGAATTGGACAGTGAAGGACAACATGGTCGGAGGTCTGTTCTTCCACGTCACACTCCCAAGATGTAGAAGGGGCCATATTCCATTAGTGTAAGCACAGCAGGAGCAGAAACGTCTGATCCCGGTGCGGAGGCGATTAAGCCGTTCCTTCCCTGTTCTTGACAGGGCAATTCCAGGAGGGTGGCTGCCAATTTCGGGGATGAAAGAATGGAGTCTCACAGTGTTCTTTAACCACCCCGCATTCCATCAGTGATCTGCCCAGTGCTTTGCACTTCTGTTGTTGTTAGATGAACTGATGTATTGTTGTGTAGCAGGTACAAATGGGTGTCTCCATTTGAGATGTTGTGCATTCCTACCTGATGGACAGGTGAGAGCTGAGTGGATCAGATGTCTAGGCTCCATGTTATTGTGTGCTAGAGACAGTGTGTGGTTTCTTTGCAATGAAGCTCAGCAGGTTGGATGCATGCAGTAGGTTGGATGCATGCTTAGCAACGTTCCACTTCATGCCAGTCACCATCAGCATGCATGCTTTCTAGGTCATCGGCATATGGATAATAATTTCTGGAGACAGTGGCTGGCAAATTAGAGGTGTAGATGTTGAAGAGAAGGGGTGTCAGGACAGATTCCTGTGGGATGCCATTCTTCAAGCATCGTAACCTGCTCCATTTCTTGTTACCGGTGGTAAGAGAGACAACTGCCTACCAGCTCCTTAACCATGCAAATCATGTGCCTATCAGGTAGCAATTGCAGTAGCTTGCAGGTTAGCCCGCAGTACCATGCAGTGTTGTAGGTAGGGATATGTATTGTGGACTGTTTAGAGGTTCTGGAATAGAATGTTTATTTCGGATCCAGAATGCAGAATCCTATACTGAATAACTTGTTACATACAAATATCAGCATATCGCCTTTTCATTTATGAAGATTTTATGTCTAAAAATGAACAACATCAGCAAAACAAAACAGCAAAACACAAATGTGCAGCAACTTCTATTGCTTATTTTTGAGGTGTTTTGCAAATTTCCTATGCTATGATGATAGGTAAATTCTAAATGACAGCTACAACCCAACCTCTGTCATTAGTTTGCAAGAAATGTTCCCAAACAAACAAATTTTTAGTCCTTGCCATAGCCTAATAGTTTCTATCTGCTCAGTTTCTTAGCAATGTGATTCTAAGCTTACTTGTACCAACAAATGAACAGTACACCATCAAACTCAGTAGCACACCACGTCTGCGAGCGGTTCTGATTCTGCAATCTGAGAAGAATCAAAACATGAGCAAAATAAGCTGATCGCACAGAGATTTTGAACACTGATCAGCAATCACATGACCTGTTAATTAGCTCAGTACGTAGTGCCATGATCTTGTTGGTGTTCCTCTCTTTTACACAGGAATGCAAAGAGTGCCACTGCAAAACTTATTGAAACCATTTGTGTTGCCAACTTTGCAATTTTTCACATTTATTCAATCCAATTTTATTTTGAATCTAAATATTCAAATAAACTCTGATTTTTGGATTCGTACACTGAAGGATTCAAATCCATAGGATTCGACATTCCATCATATGCATCCAGGGGCTTAGCCAGCCCAAAAAGTTTGGGGGGACCAAATATGTGATTTTAGGCAAATAACACTATTTTGTCTAGAAAAATGCCTCTCAAAGCACAAAATGACTATATTTTCCGAAAATCTGTGGGGCCATGGCCCCTTTTGCCCCCACCCTGGCTACCCTATGTATGCATCGCCAGTTGCAGGCTGCTGTGAGATCAATGAACAGCTCTGGCTTTCTTCGTAGCCAAAAAGCTCTCCTTGATGTCTTGCATCAGCAAGGTGATCTGATCTACAGTCAACTTCCTGTGTCAGAAGTCTTCCTGTTCCTGCAGAAGTAATGGATTGAGAATTGGTTCACCAGCAGCGTAGATGAGTGCCTCAAGGATCTTGAAAAGGACACACAGTAAAGATATAGGGCGATAACTCTTTGGGTTGAATTGACAGCTTCTTCCCATCACTCCTGTTTCTTCCGGTTGAGCTGTGAAAGTAGGGATGAAACGCCTCTGTCAGAGTCAGTATCCACTGGGGTGCGGAGGAAGTTGAGCGATAAAGGATCTTGCACTCTTTGTGCCAACATGTTTTGACTGAGTTTTCCTGACTAACTTAATTTTCTTGCTAATATTTGTTACCTACAAACTGCATATTTTGCAAATGTTGGTGCTGATGTTTTTACATTTTTCCTACTTTTGAAAATTTCAACTTCTTTGTGATGTTAAAACATAAGAAACTCTTCTGTAATCACATTATACCTATGTTGAAATATACTTTCTTGTTGGGCCATGGAGCATTTTTTGTATGTTACTGGTTTAATTTGTGTTGATACATTTCACTGAAGAAATTCTGTTGGTAAAAGCAAGTTCTTGTTGGAGTTTGCACATGTTTTATGTTGTGATCTGTTTCAAATTGTGGTTTTATGATTTAAGATATTTACATACGGTTGCTATACCATATGTGTTATAGAAATTGTACAAAATTTTTCGTGAAAGAGTTTATCATTTTGTGCGAGTGTTAAATATTGCAGCTACTGCTTTTTGCGAAACTGCATCAATGCTAAAACTATTTTTCTGAAACTTATCATATGTTCTCAGTTGGTGTGGACAGGATACGCTGTTTTATTGTTTTCATCGCTACTGTGTCAGGAATATCTTCTGTAGCTGTTTTCTTTACTAATTGTTGTCCTATATTTTTTATCAGTTAACTATTAATGTTTTCACGATCAACTAAGTTCAGTTCAATTTTTTTTCGGGAAACTTACAAAGATCAACAAAATGATACAAACAAGCAAAAAAATATTACAAAGCACACAAGCACAATACCAGACAGGTTTCCAAATTAAAACTAAATCATATTATTGTGTTGAATTTTATCAAACCTGGGTCACTCACAGAATAGGATCACAATCAATGGCAGTTAACATTGCCAAGCACATTAATATCATGTTTGCATCTGGCCTGGGGTGCGCAATATAAGCAGGTGGTTTTCTAGTTAGGTCACACACTATCCTAATGGTGAGAAAGGGTTTATATTAATATGGAATATAAGGTGGTGATATTTTATGCAAATATGAACAGGTTGAGAAATGATAAGTTTAGCATTGGTTTACAAAGTATAATTTGTATTTCTTTTTGAAAATATAAATACAGTGCACTTCTAAATTTGGATCCAAAAAAAGACTCCCGAATCTTAATGCCTATATAAACAATCTATTTTTTTCTGGTAGCCAATCTTTTCCTGAGAGCTATATATTCTTGATATTTTTTGTCTAGTATCATATGAATGTATATTGTCATATTGTCCAACTTTGTGAATAGTTTCTTCATAAATTGAAATGCAGAACTGTTTAACTTACTGAAGTAAGGGTAGTGAATAAAGCCAGGAAGAATAAAATACATGTATAAATTACTGAAGCAATATAGCAAATAACACCAAGTGATGCTGAATTGTAAAATTTTCGTCTGAACAGCTTGACATGAAGACCAAGCAAAGATGTCACTACAAGCAGTCTTGCTTATTATAAGGTATAAAAATGTAGCAGGGTAATACTTGTATCCTGTCTCATGCAGAGTGTAGTTTTCGGTGAGGTCCAGTCATCTTGTTTCCTGTTCTGGTCCAGCAAGTGTACAAGACTTAAATCCAAAGATGGGATTGAACAATGCTGCATGTAATCTCTTATGTCCAGTTACAAAAATTGCATTTTGTAGTCTGGTTGTTGTGGTCCACACATTGATAGCAGATTAACTATGTTGTGTGTGCTTGTCAAACCAAGGTATAGACATCTCAGTTAGACTGTAGTTTGTTATGGCAATGTTTCTCAGCAATGAACTTCGTGTTGAATTTAACTTGTTCTGTGCTTGCATATTCACCGAGTTGTACGTTTTTCATTAGAATAAATGGCTTTAACAATTAAAATGAGGTAGGTTTCGACTTAATATTCTATGTGTTCAGAATTATTGGCTTCTTAGTCCAAGGTACAGCTGGAACCATAATATAGAAGAACATGAGGGCATTAATATATTTACAACCAAGGAAGATGGTGCTGAAAATGCTGAGGTTCAGGTAAATGACTACAGACAGGAAATGAGACAAAATGATACCTGTCAGATTGTGTCACCTTGTTCTGCAGTTGTGTTCTTGAGAAACCTTGATGTGTACTAGTTTTGTTTCAATTTATGTAGCACATTGAATCTATTTTGGTCTGAAAAGCATGAGAGCAATCAGAAGACGCTGAAAGTAGAAGATTCAAGAGCCTGTTAGAATCAAGTGTATAAATTATTTCATGAAAAGGATGTTATTCGTAGAGAAAAAGTCATGAACAGAAACAATCTTTATCATGTCGATGCGATGGGCCGTTATCACTAGTCAATATTCTTCAATAGACAGTTTATGTCAATCATGTCGAAATCTCTCAGCATACTTTTTCGGAATCAACCAGCAAGCTGGGATGTGACTGATATCAGCCTGAATGTTTGTGACGTGCGCATCGTTAAAAAAGCTTTTTTTGGATCGAACTTTCGAAGCTGTTTTGTTCACGAAACGTTTTAATGCCAGCTGGTCGCATGAATGTGTTAGGATGTCACAGGCCGGCGTTATTTTTGAATCACGCACTCACCTTAAATCGTGGTGAAATTACTTAAAACTAAGTTACTACATCGTCACTTGTGATATGTTTTACTTAAAACACATGCAAAAAGTTTGGACCTTGCTTAGAATCATCTGTGTTGGAAGCAGTCTGTACACGCATCATTCACGCACCCTCGTGATGGCACTGGTATTCGGGATGGGCATTATTAAAATTGTAGACTTTTAGAACAAGTTTAGTCTGACATCATCTCGGGAAGAACCTTGAAATCACGCCTTGTATTTAAATATCAATTACGCGAAGGGAAACAGAAATTACGGTTATCGTTAGTCCGAATGCAGAGTGTAGACCGGCTTACTTTGTCAGACGATAGCTTTTGATGATGTGGATTGCATCAACGCGAGCCAGTTGTAGTGAAAGCTGCTGCTGGGCGCTGGCTCAAGCTTTCTTCAGCTGTTGTTGAATTTTCGGCGTGCATCTACAAATTTTGTGGTGCATGTGCAAGAAAAAGCAAAAAAATTGCATACAAGGATCAATTTAGAAAAGGCAGTTTAAGCGAATTGTATACTTCCAGTACGTTCGACATCCAAGAAGGGACTATTGTAGTATGCATTTATTCTCTGACCCAAACCTCTCCACGTAACTCTGCTCTCCTGGAAATCACCTGATAACCTTTACGTACTTGCAAATATTTGGTTGTTGGCTGTTTGGAAAAGAACAACATGCCAGTGTATAATATTTACGAATGGTGCGCTCAACTGTGTTGTTTCATACACATTTCGTGCAAATAACATCTTTCATCTTTTCCAGGATGCATATGACCGCTTCATGACGAAACATCTTCAGCATTACGGCTACTATACAGGTATTGCAAGGGTGAAGGTTTCGATAAACTTTGTTCTTCATTTGTTTATCTTGAGTGAATGATAAATACCGCGTTTTGGTTATTAGCTTACTTATTCAAAAATGTTTAATCAAATAGTTTTCTTTTTCGCTGAATCCACAAATAAGAGTAGATTGCATTGCCATCACAACTAAAGTTTTCGAATGTGGTAATCATTACTGTGGATTGAAGACATTCGTTTTTCGCTGCTGGAACACTTGATAAACTCAAGCTGAGTTGCTAATTAACAGTGGTATCAGTCGACTGGTGCTTGTTTAAAGCGGCCGTTGTTTCTAGATCAAGCCAACCTTTACTTCAGGGCCCGAACGAAATTGAGGAAGTTTTCTTCCTTGTTTCTGCAGTTCGCCATGGCTATGTCCGCGATATTTTCACATTAGCTATAAATATATAGCGTAGTGACAATTACGTAAACTATTTTTTAAACTGACTTTATTTTACCAACCCACACGAACTCTTGCGTTGGTTGTCTCAGTACATCGTTTGTTGTGCGCATCTCCAGAAACTGGAGATAGCAAGTATGACGATTAGTTTGCAACTGCCACTGAAGGTTGTTCTACAGTGAAACACTATTTACTTGAAGTGAGCAATTTTTGTTCTAACTTTGTTGATTTTCATCAATGAACTCCGACGTGTCTCATTAAAGACCGCAGTTCCTTTAAAAAAAATTGAACTGCTCTTGCTGCTTCTATTTCTTTCCGTCAACAGCTAACTCGCTTTAGCTTTTAAAAGTTTCATGAGTGACGACAAATCTCTGTGTGTTATTGAAGTAGCTCTGTTTCCAAGCAAAAGCCACTTTGCTTTTCTCAACAAACACCGTCATGTTTTGTTCTTCAGTCCCAACTAAAAGTTTTTGATGAATCTAGTGAACGACTTGAGTGTCGCTTACAGCAACACTGTTCATTCATCGTGACTGTTGATGACCCATTAAAAGTGATTTATGCTAGTTCAAGACGTTGTTAGGCCTCTGCTGCTCGTTTGCGCTGTCATGAAGGACTCTTGCTTCCCGGCCGATTGGCATTTCTCTGTCACCAGTGTCAAACGTTTGACAGCGCAGCTGTAGTTAATGAACTTGCGGGTTGGTGAAGTAGCAGTTGCGTGAAAGCATGGGAATTTTTATATTGAAACTAGACGACGTCATTCGCTGCAACAAAGGCTTCCTTCGATACTCCTGTGGTTTGGAGTCTTCATGTGTCCTCATTCGCCAGCTGGTTGTTTTGTTCAGTTGCCATGATGAATGGTGGCTTTGTTTTTCATCATGAATTAATTTAGCAGGGAATCATTCCTCAAACACTTTCTCATCCGCTGTGTAAGCTTGGTTGTTTTCCGTGGTGTCATAAATAGCTATCACGCCGTCGTTTTTGCACAAACATATTACCCTTCGGTTTAACTCTTACGAGCAGCACTTACTATACGCAGCATGCATTAAAATCTGTACCTTGTAGAACGGCAGCTATATAGACAGCATGTATTTTCGACACGGTGCTTACAGACACTATTTTCCGTTTTTTGTTGAAGTTATGTATGAGGGCGCTTGTCAGGTGAAAAGAAAATTAATATAAATATACTTCGTGTGTATGGTACGATTTGGTTTCGGGCTACAAACCTTGATGAAAAACAGTCGATCTACTCCCTGTTGTGTCAGAAAGTAAATACTCTCACATAGTAATTGTTGCTTCAATTAACGAATAACATATTTAACAAGTAGAATGTTTTCATCGAATTTTTTACACGTACTGGAAATTGCTCTTTTCTGCTTACCGGTGGTCGTGTTCAACATTGCACCGCTTTTGCAGCGACGGTTGCGTGTGAAGTGCAGATCGTCGCCCGCAGCTGACTGGGCCGTTAAATTGTCAATGTTCGTGTTTTGATGTATTCTCTTTGTTTTTTTGACGTATTCTAGTTTGGCCAAGGCCAAGACTGAAACAAGCTTGGGCGAACCTAGGTAAAAGTTTGATAGATTTGGAACAAAATCGAAGGCAGCTAGGATTTCAAGGGCAAGGCTGGGTTGGAGATGAGGTTGTCTGACATCGAAGTATACACAAAAATTAGTTTGAAGTTATCGTGTCATGCTTACCAAACTACCGAAAAGCAACTTTACTTAGCCCGATATCGTGTAGGCCTTGCGGCAACAATCAGTCATTGCCAAAAATAAGACCGAGAAACCGGGAAACCGTGCATTCCTGCGAAGCCGTCCCACAAAGAACACACAAAAACCGGATTTGATTAAACGCATTATGTTTGATGCTTCATAAACAATACTTTTCATCGTAAGCAAAAGCTCAGCGGATGAAGCGCAAGATGTTCAGCCACGAAACGCGCGCGGTTCGACCGGGATATCTGCTGTTAAGGACATCCATGGGTTTGACACACAAAATAAGGGTCAGTTGAGTTCACAGCTCAGCGAGATCGCAATATTATCGCGTTCATCATTTCAGAGGCAGGGCGATCTTCCACTAGACTGCTAACACGTTGAAAATACAGAGGAGTGTATACGGCACGTCGGGGTTTAAAAACAAACGATACTTCTGAATTAAAAGCGGCTCTAAAAGAAACAAGCGTTTCGAATCACTTACGTGAGTCAAACCGTCTTGCTCATTACAACCATCATCATGTTTGGATCCTGGCATATGTACCTTATTTTTAATCCCTGCTTTTTCAAATCCTGTTGTCTTGTTACGCGACATTTACCCCCTAATCTGTTTTGAAATGCCCCTTGCCTGCGATGCGACCGTCATATCCCGAGCGTTGTTGTGTCCTAATTTTTCTGCTGGGATCGCTGCATTGCAAGAAATATGTGGAAAAAATTTTAAACATGTAAAGGAAACCGGCACCCAAAAGTGCGTTGTATCGGAGTACAGTCTGCATGCATGGTCTCGTCAGGGCTTGGTGATAGGACAATGTGAAAATTATCCAATTCTGTTTTATTGGCGCTGTTGACACCAAAAACGACAGAGATACTTTATGATCGAAGTTTGGATCAGAACGTACTCAATTTTTAGTTCAAGATCGTGACTATGCTTACCCCACTATGCTTACCCCCACACAGGGGTTCCCCAGTTGGTACCCTCCCGAACTGGAAATAGGCGATGATCGTTTTGGTTGTTATTCGCTATGTGTGGACTCTTCAATTTCTGTTCCATCCTCAGCAACCAAGCCTGGCGACGTGTCTGCCATGCTTTAGATTAGAACTGAGGTTAACAACCTTTTATGAATTACGGTCGCCAGTTAGTCCAAGCTTTTTTTAGTTTTTATATTGCTTCTGTTCTGCTTCCACACGGTGAGCCCAGCCTGCTTCCGCACGTGTCTGTCTGAGCATCTTTCTACTAAGCATCTTAATACAATGGGCAGAGTTCTTATTAATGCACGGGCGCCATCACTTACATTTTATTTACATCTGCCGCATAAATTTTTCCAGAAGGCCACATGCGGCAGTACGGCCCCTGGTTTAGAGACCGAGACAAATTCTATTATGTGAGAGCTGCAGCAATTAATGTACCAGTCGTTTGTACAAAAGCTCGAGTTGCCAACGAGTTCAGATATCATGGTTTGACGTATTTTCCTTGGTTCCAGACACCTCTGAGAGACCAGCAAATATCTAGATGGTTCACCGATCAGTATTCAAGTACACAGAATAAGTGAATCGCGTTTGTGATTGCTACATTCGGGGCAAAGCTGATACTTCTAAGTCTCAACAACATGTTTTTATGATGTGTATTACAAAAGAAAGGCTCACCAGGTTCGATCTTGACCTTTCTGTGGTGTTGGATGTGACACACAAAACCTGTGAGGCGACTCTCGTATGCTAGCCTGTAATCAACAAAAAAACACAGCTACCATCTGCAGAAACAAAGGAGCGACAAGTCCGGTAGCAACGACAACAACAGTTCACAGCAATAACTAAGAACGGCGCGTTCGAAGCTTGCTGCGAAATATGCATGCCAACTACCCCGAACTGTGGTGGCAGCAATCAGCGTTACGAACAAGCAATTACGGCGACGTTGCAGCATTGTACGAGTCTCCACAATCTCCTCCACTCAAATTTAGGCGACATTAAAACGGTAACAGTCAGAGGGTTTGTGTCTGCGGATCGACCGGCGCGGCAAAGCCTGTACTTCATCGGTTTTCTGTGGAACAATGTCCTCGTCCACTACTTCATCTCGTACGTCGACAGCTTCGTCCACCGCTACCCCTCGCACGTCATCATTGCCCACATCCTCGTTTCCGGCATGGCGGAGGCAGTGTAAGGTGGGTCCTTGTTTTCGTCGTGAGAGGGAGGATACGGAGCCAGATCGGAAGTCGATACAGTGCTTTCCCTGCCACCCGTTAAACGCACAACAGAATACGTGGATTCCCTTCTACAACCTCCTCCCATCTATCCTCAGGAAGACCACATCCGTGCAACAACAATTGAATAGTTCGCCAAATGGTTTGGTCGACCTGTTCGCACTGGTTGTTTCCGGTAAGGCAGGCGGTCGACGAGCTGTAAGAAATGCCTCTAGCGGAGAGGTAAGTCCGCGGGGCTCCGGTCGTTACGGACGCAGCTGGGAGAACCAAAGACGCAAAACGGAGAAGACAGACAAGCGATAACAGTACTCGACTTCATATTTTTACATGGAAAAACAAAGGGAAAACGCGAATCATCTACAGCAATAAGAATGTAAGGGCACACTCCCCTCACCGGGCCTTTGAAATCAAGATTAAAGGCTCATCTACACTGGGAAGTGACGGAAGCAGCCAGACGTGAACGGTTGACCAGGCGCGGTTGTTGTTTTTACATTCTACACTTGGAAGTAGCGTTTTTATGCGTCGGTGATGTAACAACTACTTTAGCGCCAGTCGCTGCAACTGATCTTAGAAGATGGAGGTAGATCAGGATTCTCTTGAAATCATTATTGTTGGGCGGAATTGAACGTAGTGCTGAAGAGAAGAAAACGTGCAAAACGTCGATTCCGGAAATACTGGATTCATCGCATTTTGCAGAAAAGGGTATTATGCTGGCAAGTTATTAGGTATGTCACTGGTAATTGTTTATAGTAATCTAGCTAGGCTATCAGTTGGTAAAAAATTGCTAGTTGAAAATGAGCAGTATACACTAACCTTTGCTAGACAGGTGTGGTAGCTTCGAGTCGTGATTGCCACACCAACGTTTTTGCAGGTGACTACTGCAAACTTGTGCGGGATAAGCGAGAACTGAAAAGATCAGATTTTTTTACTGCTTTTCGCATGACCCCAGAACTTTTTGATAAACTGAAGCAGCAACATTCGACGTTGGCGCTTATGGCAGGCAGAGCGACGGCAACGTCTTGTCAGTTCGTCACATTCTAGTTATGGCCACTTGCTAAGAATGACGCACTGCCGTTGACAGTGTCACAACCCATCTGTGACGCAGAAGCTCTCAGTATCCCGTATCTTGTGCGGATATGCGGCCTCATATAATCTTATGCGGTCCTTCCCTGGCCGCAACAGGCCTATGGACAAAAACATCAACTACTGGTTGTCGCGAGCACGTCGCACTGGGGAGAATGCATTTGGGATCATGCTTCCGAGTTTTTAACCGCCCGCTTATGGTTCACCCGAAAAATGCTGCTCTCGTAATTGAGAGGGCACTAGTCTTGCACAACTTACTCCGAAATGAGTTTGGCGTCCAGGACGTTGACGGAGAGCACTGCTGATTACGAGGATGCAACAGGAATGCTTCACCCAGGTGATTGGAAGGAGGTTGCAACAAATCAGCTCCATTCCATGCGACCTGCAGGTGTGAGTGGCTCCAATGACGCCACCAGAATTAGAGACCAATTCAAAAACTACTTTTCAAGTGAAATAGGTAGGCTCTGTCAGCTGGAAGAATGCAAGGGTAAACTGCTACTCGCTGACACCACAAACCACCCTGAAATTGCAAAACACTCTTGCGTACTATAAAAACGAGCGAACAAAGCACTGCTACGATTCTGCTTCACGTCTCACGTAATGTGAAATCAGTTCCAAAATTTTTGACTGGAGTTCTAGACGACTTGCAGCTGGAAGCTTTCTCACGTCATCTTCGATGCAGCCGAAAAATTTGCCAACGCCATCAGCTGAGCCTGTTAAAAAATATGGATTTCAGAGCGTATACTTCACTAGATCGTTTTATTTTGCTCCAGGATGTGGCTGAGGTGGAAAGTGTTGAGTTGGCAGCAATTCGCGCTCCAGTTATGAACATAACTTCAACCATGGCCCATAAAACTAGTACACTACAGCCGCTTTAACATCACTACACAAAAAATAAGAAATTATTTCTTACGTGATCTGCCTTTTTCCAAAGCGTTTATCAGCATTTTTGTGGCACTGTTGATGTTTTCATCGTCACTATTGTGTCCTTATCGCTTTCTTTTCTGCGATGATCGTGAAACTGTAAAATATGCTCGTTTGCATTTGCAAAGCTGTGGTGAATATCACAAAACATTGTTGTAGCCAGAGCCGGATTAAAGCGTAGGGGGCCCGGAGCAATTTTTACTGGAGGACCCTACGACGTAATTCATAACATCATCGTTTGTAAAAGTACGTTTTCGCTAATTCGCAAGGTTCCCGTTTATTTTTTCCGGTAGTCGAGAATACGCCTACTCAAATGCACATACAGTTACTGCGAGAAGTACATACTAGAGCTATACTAGAGCAGGGGTTCCCGAACTTGCTCTGGCCATGTACCCCTTCAACATTTTGACAGATGAGCATGTTCCTCTATAACAGGGGTGGCCAAACCTGCTCTATGTATGAGCCGCATATCGTAAAACCCAAGTTACAAACAGCCGCAACATTAAAATCGAAAAACATGAATTTATTTGCAATCTACGCGTCTGTGACATCATAATTCTTTTTGGAACGACTTGCTAAAGTAATACTGTACCGCTCGCTAGCTACCACAGCACCACTTTACAAAATTTCAACACATTGCAATAGAAATAAAAAGTAAACGAACAACTGTATAACTTTTCGGAAAGCTCAAAGAACCGCATGCAAAAGTTGGAAGAGCCGCAGTTTGGCCACCCCTGCTCTATAATTTTTATGACAAAAAGGCTGAGGAAAATAATAACAATATTTTACCAACAAGCAACATAACGATTTTTGAAAATAACATTCACTGATGTATGTATCAATAAAAATAAATAAACATATTTTTTCCCTCCTATTGCTAAACTTAACGGCACTCCTTCAGATAGGCAAATGTACCCCTAGGGGTACATGCACCCCAGTTTGGCAACCCCTGTACTAGAGTGTATATTTACTAAGAAAAAACATTTCACAGGCTAGAGAGTAACTCGGAAAGAAACAACATTCACCCGAACAACAAGCAGAAACCAGAGATTACAAACCAAAACACCGGGTAAAGAACATGCCAATATGGCCAGCCAGGCTGAGTGTGAAAGTTGTTTCCAAGCTAATGTCTTGATTTTCATTTTCAGGTGCTGTGCTTTAAGTTCCTTTCATCAATTTCTCATTCTAATGTGTTTTTGGTTATCGTTTCAAACTAAACAAGCTCTCTTCGCTGCGTTAACACTAACATTTTGCGTAAATTATAAACGACTTCTCCATTTAATGGCGATATGTCACTCTGTTTCGGATTCACCGAGGGTAATCGCGCTTTGTTGGGTTGTTAATGGAAGCATTTAGCTTATATGAAACTGTAGCGTAAAAATTTGATGTTATCTGCTGTTAAAAAAGGCAGAAATCTGATGTTAACGAGTCTGATCCCAGTGGCAACATCAATTAATACTAAACAGCAGTCAGCAACCACTAGCTTTAGCACGCAAATAGTAACGTTTTCGTGACATTTGTGCAATAGGCGTGATGCACGAGTAGAGNCA
>JGI24021J15306_10006426_pt1 | contig 14141 bp, 6 predicted proteins | sample Ectturendosymbi1_FD_15306 | JGI IMG/M metagenome (IMG submission 15306) | reverse complement strand
TAGCGAAGACTGGATCAAGGCTTGGGAAAACGAGGGCGAGTCTCCGTCTACAGGGATGTCGAGGGAATCTACGATGGTCACTGACAGAGTAAGCCAAGGCGCGCGAACACAGCAACGCCAGAACTAAGATCAACTTCTTAATCAACAAATTCTTAAGCAGCAGAGCGAAAATTGAAATACTGAGGAGCAACATAAGCTTTGTGAGCCTGGCGCTGAACAGGCAGGACAGCAAATAAACCGAACAAGTTGTGAAAAAACAAATTCCAAAAATGGTGTTTGTTTTGGTTATTATGCAGTTAATAACACATCAGTACTCTCAGTGAAGGCACAAATGCTTTGCTTGTAAGATATAGCATTATGAGTGGTGCAGTCACAACACACAACAGCGCGTTGCATCTGATATTAGTCGCAACTATGGAGTCAAAACGCCGTCCAACACGGCGGCATTTTTTCAAACGCCCAGCGGTACGAACGCTCGCATCAATAATAAAAAATCGATAAATGGCACTAATTCATCAAAAATTCGTGTTCAAAGCACTGCAGCTCACTAGACACATTATAGCTTTGTTCACATCACCTGGACGGGCATTTGTGCGTTCCAAAGTTTTTCGTCGCTTGTTCTTTGATGAATCGTTGACTCTGCTCAAATTAAAGTGAAAAATGGCGTTACATGATATTTCTTAACAACTACACTTTTAAATAAATTTTTTTAGTGTTATTGTCTGAAGAAACTGTCAGCTTCAAAGGCCTCGTCAACTTTAACGTGAAAACTCATGTTCTCAAATTGGCCACGTGAAACACGATAATTTGTAAGACACTGTCAGAAAGCAGAAAAGTACAAGTACAGAGCGAAGCTTTCTTCAACTTCTAAAATAAAAGTTAACCGAACCAAGAACATCGAAGTTTGTGATGAATGTAATTAAAATCGTGTTTTTTACTCACTCAGGAGAGTCTCGTAGCCTCTTCATTCTTTGAATCCAAGGCTTTTCTTGCATTCGGAAAAGGATTGACGTTCCCCTGAATTTCAATTTGCCTACAGTTTCCAAAAATGCAGAAAGAGGAAGTTGACTCTGGGGATGGTCTCCAAACAGTCTGTATCAACACGGAAATCAACTCAAACAAATACCAAGCACAAATGTAGTACTATATGGAAGTTTGGGTGCGCTCCTAGTAAATCTCTTTTTTGTTTTGTAATACTTACTATATTTTGTAAACGCAAAAGCAGGGGTACCTGACAAAAACGTCATAGATAAAAATTTTCGACACTAAAATTCGATATTACAACAGTATTTGTAATAAATCGTAACAGGAGTGTCTTATACCATCAACGGGAAGTAGAGATCATAATTGCAGGGATCAAGTCTTAGAAAATAACAACAATGACCTGGAAGGAGAATTTTTCAGCACGGACAAATATTTCTTAGCAAAAATACATCATATCAAATCACTAGCGAAAAGTAACATGAATACTGCTACTGGACAACTAACAGTCAAATGAACAACCGCAGTTGAAACGGAAAGTTTTGCAAACGAAATTATGCTGTGGTAAGTTGCAAAGGAGCAACTCTAACTTTGAATTTTCTACCCAAAAGACTGTCGTACAAGAGAAACAGCACTCTGAATGACATGAGAACAAGTAGTAAATGCAGACATTCACAACCAATTTTAATTGCCTAATTTACCGAAAGAACCAACTACACCATTGTAAATACTAATACTATTTACTTTGCTGACTTCTTTACTTCTTCCAACAGTGATGCGTCATCAATTTTTTCTCCTTTCAATCTTTTGATGTCAGTAACCAGCCTCCTAGAAAAAGTTACGAGTAAGGATCGCAGAACGTGCATGACACCAATTAAACTGTGTCGAAATCACAGCCTTACATGAAATCTTCCCTGGTCAGTTTACCACTTCTTCTCCGATCATAAAAACGGAAGATGTAGCGACACCTAAAATGTATGCAGATTGTTTTCCTGCGATATGAACAACTTCAAAAGACGGGTTGGTTTATTCCCAGCCCATCACTTGTTGGGAACGATGCATTTTCAAATTTAACGTCAATTAATTTAGTGCTTACACACAGCTTGCATCATACAAATACAAACTCACCACATAGCACAGTATTGGACAAGCTCTTAATAATTGCAGAGCATTTTTATGATCAGCGAGCACGTCTGCGCATCACTGTTACACTTAGTTCACCCTACAGAACAAGATAATTTGTTCCCACCCTTTTCTCATGGCTGGAAATGATAACTGAATAAAACATCGTCACCTAACTTTTCATTGACTTTACATGTATTCAAATTGTTTTACCCAGCGGCTTTAGGGAAATAGTGAGGTGATTCTCATTACTTGCCAAAATCCTACTAGTACTGTATTTTGAGCTACGGTTGGAATTTCTAAAACCCAAACACATCTTATGTACACAAAACCAAGACCTGTATTCTGCCATCTTTCCACCATGCTGTATATGTGGTTGCATGAAGAAAATTCCCAATAACAATTCATGAAAACAGATAAAAGGCTTGTTGTCTCCTGAGAAACAGAACGCCCTGAAAAAGTTTATCAAAATAGACAAAACTGTAGAGCATTTTAAATATAACAATGATATCAAACTTGTACTTAAAAACAAAAACTATCTCATTTAAAGTTCGATCACTGTAGAGCATGATGTTATTTATTTGGTTGATCAATTTACAAATATTTGAAGAGGAGCATGAGCTCACTATTAAAAAACTAAGCAACATGCTACAAGTAATGCGAGGCCAACTCTGATACTGTGGCATCACAACAGAAGTAAGTTCTGTCATACGTTAGAAATAACTAACCTGAAGTAATCTCTCTGTTGGTCAGAGTTTTTTTCACCAAGAACAACTTCACTCAGGACAGAAAACTTTTTTTGATTAATGAAACATGAAGGAAAACTCTGTCCATAAAATTGCAGTCGCAGAAATAATAATTCTTCATCACAGAAATTTGCTGTATTAAAAAGTGATTCTTGCAGTGCAACGGGAATGCTTGCATTTACCACCTTGTGATACTGGTCCAAAAGTGTAATGGCTGAGGCATTTACATTGATTATTTCACCATCACTTTCATTTGCGGGATGTTGTGCTCCAGAGTCCAGCTGCATTTTTGAAGATTGTGATTTGAAAAAATCAGAACCATAATCGTGGAAGCAATGCCTGTGAATCGTACTTAAGCACCTGTTCTTCACCTGCTGCAAGTAATATATAGGCTCTGGACCAATGAGAGATACGTTCAGATTTTCCAAATCTTGCATTCCATCCAAAGTCAGCCACATTATAGAATTTTCAGCATGATCTACGGGTTTCACAGCATCTTGTGGTATGCCAATATTGTCAGTTTGGGAGATAATACTGCATTCAAGCCAGTATATTGCTAAAATATCTTCTCCACAGCATTCACAATCTGTGCATAAACATATTTGGCATTTTTCACCACATGCCAGTTCTTTATTCATGGGAAACCTTGAAATATTCAGAAGTCCTTTCACTTCAAAATTTACAAGGTCTTTACACAACACTTCAATGGCATCTTTGATGTTTTCCTGCAAAAATATAACATGACCACATAATCTTCAGTTAGAATTATCTCACATAACACATCTTTAAAATCTTCCACTAATAATTAAAACCCACTTGACATGCTAAAAAAACATTGCTACTAAAACTGAAAAGCTCTTAGGTTGAAGCTTTAAAAGTTTTAATTCCAAATACATAAAACAATGAAAAATTTCTAAATTGAATTTTTTACTAGCATTTTTAGTGAAAAACTTACCTTGGGTGAAACTTGTTTGTAAGGCATCCACCATGAAGCATTGTGCTCTGAATCAAGCAATGGAGCGAGGGCGCATCTGGTGTGAGTGCTGTCCACAATAAATAACGCTATATGCATTGCTGAAACAAGCAAGTGATTTCCCAATTGCCTGTTTTGGCATAAGTAGCTGGTGACTAAACAAACTAACTAGGCAAGTTAAATTGTAAAAAATTTTTTTAAACTAAAAATTTATCTAGAAATAACACAGAATATGTCACCTTCTGATCATCAACACTACTGCTAAGAATTGTTCTTGGAAATTAGTGATCAACAATATTGGTGCAGGGAAAGACTTTAGGTGTTTAACACTTGCTAATGGTACTTTTCCAATCTTACTTATTTTTCTACATTACCGGCTCATCATTTGCAATCACTGTGGTGCACACCTCTGATGACCTCACAACATACCACTACCTGAAGCAGTGATGCATTACCCTACAAACATTGAAATCCTCTTGTAGAAAAATATTTTTAAAAAAACAAATGGTATGAAAGTTTCAGAAAATACTGATGTGAGGTTTACAATATTGAATAATACTGTAGTTCAAGCAGTTAGTTCATAAATTAAAAATGCTGACACAAGCATTCTCAGTGCTTACAAAAAATGAAGTTGTTGGTGTTGAGTTGTCTTGCAAGTATATGTACTTTACTGTAATCAGTTAATCTGATTCATCCTGTCCCATCAGTTGAAAACTTGTAGCCACTCAACAGACAAAGAAGGCTGAGGGTTTGATGCCTTAAGCGTAGCACTACTTCCAAGAGCACATTATGGCAATTCTAACCAAGCACTGATGCACACAAAACACATGATACTTGAAAGCTGGCAACAAACACTTGCAAGAAAACAGAAAAGCTACGCTAAAAAGTTGTTGGTGGGAAACTGACCCTGCACATCCATAAATACACACAAAATAATGTAAGAAGAAAAATATATTCAACACATTTATCACATGATTAATGCAAACTCAATGTGAACAGTTTGTGCTTCTAAGCAGGAATGTTCAATGAGCAGTCTATGATGAATGTGTTGATTCTAGTCCATACATACTTGTCCATTCAGTTGCGCTAGTGGCTACAACATTGGAAATAACTTAGAATTAAGGAGCAAACAAAAACGATCTGAAACTGAAGAAAATTGCATTTGGAATAAATACTGCTCACTGCTTTGCTGATACCACAATAAATGTATAGTTATGAAGCATTCACATTTGTGAGTATGTGAACAGTTAATGACAAGCAAGGAAGCTTAATGAGTAGTCCAGGGTTTCTCAACATCGGCCCTGTGTTTCAGAATTGTTCAAATAATTGTCAGAATTGTTCAAATATTGTAAATAATTATGAATTGCTTTGGTCATTTGCTTCCCAAAAAACCAGACTGGAAACTGCAACATGTGCAAATGCACTCTTGAAGCAGCTAAAACATCTGTGCATCTGACTTCCAACACCAAAAAAGCATTTTTTCTTCAATGGCAAACGTTTACAGTCTGTGAATTTATCATTTGTAACTGCAAGCAATAAATGCCCAGTTGCACGTAACTGTAATGCCATATAAAAATATTAACAAATATGTTTTTGAACTGTGTACATACAAAAATAGATGCAATATGACTTTTTACAAAAACCTACATAGAGTTGAAGCAGTAAAATTGAACTTCAAAACACATATGAACATTGCTGCTTTTTACAAGAGTTTAATTAATTAATTGTTACATTTATACATGTTTGAGGTTGCTTAAAATACCATACTGCTTGATCTTCAAACAGTTGTTGAGGCTAGTAGCCCAATACATTCAGGCAACCATGTACAGATTACATTAGCACAAATGTATTTTGATAGCTTACTCCAGTGTTCCTCATCCTTCTACGCTTCTTGGCCCTCTTTCAGAGGCACCAACACCCATTGCTCACTTCACCAATTTTTTGGTGCTTTCCCACCGAAATTTTGCAGAAATTAACATCTAGAAGAAACAAGGCCATAAGCAGTGGTCTGCTTGTGGCCCTCAAAGAAACGCCCTATGGCCCCCTTGGAGGCCACAGGGCCCCTGTTGAGAAACCCTGGATTACTCATTAAGCTTTATTGTTGGCCGCAAACTGTTCACAGACTCACACAAGTTTGAATAAATTATGTCACTCATCAACCACATCTCTGCATTATATGTGCTTATTTGTCTGTATTCCATGTGTTGCCAATCTTACTTAGTTTTTATGGGGTGGGTAGTTTTCTGTCACTCTGCTTCAAAGTAATACTCATCTTTTAGCATGAAATCAATAGTTACAGCTGTAATTATGCACTCTTCTCAGTACTAAAAGGCTTCCCACAGGAAAATAAGCTAGATATTGGGATCTCTTTAAGAGTTTGGCATGTTTACACCTGTTTCATAAAACACTCTGCAATTTATGTCCAAACAAGTGCTACAATTGTTGATAATCTATTTCTATTCATAGTGTTGACATGCAATTGTACAAACTGTAAAAGTAAAAGATTACAACTGGTATCCAATAGAAGTCTGTGATGTATTGGTATCTCATTTGGTTTCAGTTCCATGAACACCCATGACATACAGGTGTATTACCCAGTGGTAAAAGTGTTAAAATTAGTGCTGAATCAATTGTATAGACATACCTTTCAAATCCCCAGTCTGCTTTGTGTCCCAAGTAATTGCTAGCATGACTTTATTTTTGTTGAGTTATAGGGAATCAGATTCAATTAATCAAAGTAAACATTTTTGTGAAACGGTACCTACTCAACACAACTTTTGCGCACCACATGTCAAGAAGTAAACTATTAGAAACAATGTTGGAAAACAACTTATTTTTAAAAATAGTTCTTAAATTCCACATAAAGAAATAAAAAGTCGTATTTTTAAAATGCTTAGTTTTTTAGACAGAGAAACCATTTCCTTGATTTGACTTAAGTGTAATAAGGAACACTTTATTTTTAATATGAAACTTTATCGCACAAACCTTGTTTCATTACCACTTCAATGTTATAAACTTACAATAAGATCATTATTAGCATTACTTGGCTATTGGAAATGTTTATCATATGTCTTATCAAGTGACAGCTTTTGGCTAACCAAACCTACATGAAGACCTGAAAACTTTTAAAAAATCGATATTGTCAACTGAACAGACAAAACATGATACTTAGGTCTCCTTAGGATTTTTTCATCAAATTTTAGAAATGGGTGCTTAGAACATGTTGGCAACTGAGATGTTTCAAACATCTGGCACCTCACCACTTGATTCCCTCGCAAGTAACATATTATGTTGCAATTAAGCTATGGAGTTTCCCTTCATGACCATCTCGCAATTCCAGTCTTCCAACATTTGAAGCATCTAAGTAGCCGTCAATGGCTATGCAAAGCCAACTGCTAGATAGCCGGTTCATGATTTAGTGCAGTGGTTCCCAAAGTGGGCGGTGCCGTCCCCCTGGGGGCGTTGAGAAACTCTAGGGGAGCGGTGAAGCAGAAATTGGCGGTTGGGGGGCAATAGGAGATCCAGTTAATAATTACATTTCTGTTGTCTTATTAACTTTGAGTGACCAAATGTCATAAAAAACAGTATGATCAACAAACATGTATGCATGTACTTTGTAAACAAAAACTTAGCGTTTTGTAAACAAAACAGAGGTGAAATGCTAGGAGATAAATTGATGAACTGCAGTTTTCATCACTAAAGGTAAGCTGCACAGTAAAACTGTCCTCCTCTATAATGAAATGATTATGATTGGAATTTTCGTCAGCTGTACTTCTTGGCACTGGTAAACTGCTACTTAATAATGCCCGTTTCGTTACAGTGACTATCACCGGTCAGGTTTGAGAATGCACGCTTGCACCTAGACTCAGCCTGTAACCAAAAGCGTGAGCTAATTTTGGATGGAGTGGTTTAATGATCACAAATATAATAATAACCTTGTACGAGTTCATTCTAAAGTGGAAAGGCAATTTATATTTTTTTACAGATAGTGTTAGGTGCCAACAAGAATAAGTTACCTAAAGGGAATCGAAAATATTCTGGAAAACGGAAGTGTTTCAGAACGCACTTTAGCTTGAGCAGCGCCAAGGAAATCCAGGGAGACATGGTAGAGCCAGTGGAGGACTGCAAGTGTCACAGCAAAGTTAAAAAACTTTTAAAATATTCAAATTAAATTCAATCCTGCACTGTTCCGAACTCAAAATTTACAAAAAATGTGGCAGAGTATTAATGGATTGATTGATCAAAGGATACCAAAGGGTTTAAAAGCGTTCTGCTAAGTTTAGGCAAGCAATGTGGTGCACTCGGATAATGATGAAGAGAGTTTGTATGCCTGTTGCTGCACACAGAAGGTGACTGTCAAAGGGGGTCATTAATACAGTATCTTGGCTGTCACAGTCCACAGATATCTTCACGAAGTTCAATGAAGTTAATTTGCAATTGCAGGGGAATGGTGTTAACCTCATTAAAACCAAATCAGCAATCTTCACCTTCTTGTCCAAGTTTAATGATGTTCAAACGAAATCGAGCCCTTCATGACTTTAACAGTTTCCAAATCATTAAGTTTAACAGTTTCCAACTGCTAAATGAGTTAATTTACCAAATTAATTTTTATAGTGAAATGCATCTTTGAATTCATTCTTGTTTTAATCATTTTCAAACATCCCAAATGATAGAATACAAAAAAATTGTGTTGATATGTGTGCTAGGGATGGCAGGGGGGCGATAGAAATTTCTTTGTCAGAAAAGGGGCGCTAGCCAAAAAAAGATTGGGAAACACTGATTTAGTGCATACTACATGGTTGGGTTTAGTCACCACAAACAGAACGCAGGTTTACACCTTATATAATAGCAAGGTAAACATACAACAGTTGAGTAATCTTGGCGGTGATGACTGAACATGTTAAGGGTTTCCTAGGGTTTTTTTTACAGTGATTGGGTTACAATCTCAGGTTTAGGATTTAAGGTTCAAAGCCCATTTATACTGATGATGAGCCAGGAGTTGCCAGGTGCAATCTTTTGTCTGTTTTATTGCTTTGAGAAGTTGCTGTGCTCAGTTGTAGAAGGTGCAGAAGTACCCAATGCAACCAAACAAATGATTATCCCTGGCAAGAACTAGCTGGTCCTTGGCATAAACAGGCTTTAAGACTTTTCACTTTAGCGTTTCAGCTTAGGGTTTTTGCTTTACAGTTTCAGGTTATTTTACGTTTAGAGTTTTAGATCTAAGCAAGAAAGGTTTTAGGTTTTGACTTTTAAGTTCAAGGTTTTAGGTAATAGGGTTTTACAGGTTTAAGGTTGCATAGGTTAGCCAGTTTTCTTTGTTTGATTCAATGACGCTAATGTTGTATCTCCAAATTTTGTAGTTTGTTCATTTCAGTTGAGTTTATTGCTTTTTAACAAAACTTTACATTTTTATATTAACCAACTTTAAATGTATCAAAAAACAATTTTATCCCAAGTCTTAGCCGCAAGTAACATTCAACCATGCTCTGAATCACATGACTGCAAATCATTAGAATCATAACTGCTCAACTTGGCTTGTGTACCCATAGTCAGAAGTGAGGTAAATCTCACTTTCACTTTGAGCACTTTCTGCTGCATATTCACTATCAGCAGGTGACCTCTACTGTACACTATGCTAGGGTTTTGATGTTGCCAGCTACCTTGCCAGCAACAGTTCGTCCTATGTAGCTGTTCCCAGCCATTTAGCAGTTGACCTTGTATAGCACTTGCTGGCTAGCTGGACATTGCGTTTTAAATACACAGTAGCACATGTTTCATTGGCTTCTCTACAGTATATTACTAACTTTCTATTAAAATCACAATAATTTGATTACAGATATTCTTTAAACAAGTTTACCTACAACTGCATGCATTGTAATATATTATTTTTTAAACAAAACTAAACAACCATTAACTTTAAAGCACGTTAACTACATTTAAAAGTCATTTGCAATCCACTTCATTTGTGAATGAACTAATCTAATGTGTTAAATGTACTTTTTTCAAGTTTGTCAATAGAATTATTTTCACAGTAACTGGTCATGCAAACAAAGTTTGCATATTAGGTAGGCTATCAAGAAACTGCTTATACCTTGATACCAAATAATTAGAATATAAAACAACTAGATCACACTGTTTTTCATATCAGCCAAGTACTGTAACACAAGTACAGGTGCCCTGTAAAAGGCAGAGCTCTGTAAATAGCGGAGTTTGGTTGCGGAGGAGCTCTGCCTTTTACAGGGCACCCAAGTACACTGTACTGTACTTGTAGTTGTATCAATCAGTTTTAGAAAATGTTCCAAAATGATAACATCACTCAGTGTTGAACATCACTCATTTGTGGGACCATAAAAGCACATCTAGAATTAAAGCAACCAAACTGTGGAGCAGGATTCTCAAACAAGGGCCACATGTGATGTAGCCCGCGATGCATTTTGGGTATTTTCATTAACCAACATTTTAAGTTATTTAGTTTTGCTCAGCCAGCAAGTGAACAAGTTCCTTTTAAAAGAACGTAGGGACAGCTAGAAAATATTTGACTATAACTCCCGATACTTTTCGCAGGAAATGAAATATAAGATGTAAAAGCTGTTTCTTGTAAAGTTGAGGCTGCCATTTGTTGCGCCAGTGTCATGGATAAATCAAATGCGGCCCTCAGGTTAGTTTGTATATCCTAATTTGTCCCTCAAATCAATTTAAGTTTGAGACCCCCGCTGTTGAGCAAAAAACACGTTACAAAAAAAAACAAACAAACCAGGTCTTCTAAGAAATTAGACTCATTCAATTAAGAATTACGCAACACAGTGACAGCAAACCACCAGCCACCACCTACTGTAGCAGAAAGTAAGTACTGAAGAGTCTTGGTCTCAAATACAAAATTGTCTTAGTAAAAAAATAAAGGTAATAGCGAAAAATTATTCAAAATGTGTTCCACAAAAGTTTAATTTTACAGATTGACAAAAAACACTAGTTTGGTCACCACAAACACAACGCCCGCCTCACGCAAAATGTAACACAATGTTAACCTTTTGGGGATTCCCCATAAACGTAAAACAGATCACTATCCGATGTCAGCGAAATTTCTGACCTCTGCGAAATTTCTGACCTTATTTCTTTTTTCTGAGAAACAAAATAACTGAAAAACAATAACAGTTCAGAAATTTCGCAAGTCAGAAATTTCGCTTGATACCGGTTTGCCGGTTGGATATCTGGAAGGATAGTGAGTTTGCAATCGGATACGGGTATCCAAAAACTGCTTTAAAACGGGATCTGAATATGGACAAGGATATCCGAAATGCTTTTCTCGATATTTCGAGAATTCAGACTCTTGGAAAAAGTTGCACATTACACCGTCATTTACTTAGTATCTTCGGAAACATCTCTTCAGCCTTCTGTGCCATGACTCCAGGTCTGTCTGTGGTGTAATCCGAGTACCGTAGTGTAGTCCCATACCCTACTGATTGAACACGCTAAGTTTGCCAGCATGAGTCTGTTGTTGGTGTAGCAAGGGCTCTTTCAGTATACATTATAGTAACTGTTGGCTAAGTACCTGGTCTAGGGTTAGCTAGAGAAGGCCTACTGTGATCTGCAGTCCAGACTAGCTAGAGCAGGCTAGCTGTTTTAATGTGGTCTGTAGTCTAAACTAGGCCGTGCTGTCTTTACGCCTAGTTTACGTGAGCCTGCATTGATTGGTCGTTGGACGATACCAGGCCAGTTAGCTTTTTTCTTTCTTGAACACGATACGCAAAGTTGTTGTTTTATGACATTGACTTGTTAGAGACTGAAGCGAGTCATTTTAAAATTTGTGGGATAGTTTAAGCTAGTTTGTTGTTTCGAATTCGGTTTTCGTATGTAGACTACCATTGCTAGGTAGTTAGGTGTGGTTAAAGTGCAACAATGGGTAGGATTAATAAATGAAATAATGAATGTGAAATCATGGATTGTGTTAAAATGGAACAATTGTTACTAAACAAATGACTAATAAAAAGCTTAGTGTGGCAAAACTGCAGCTTGGTTTTTGATGCAATTGACTTCGAAAAGTACTTACGTTATGCAATATGTCAAGTTTGCAAGATATGTCAAGCTTGCTGTTTGTAGGCACAGGCATGACGGAGCAATATGGGGCAACGCATTTAGGTAATGTCTATTGCGCTTCATAAGGCAAAGACTGTGCAAGTACTATTTTGCCATCGGTTGAACGCAATTGGTTAAAGTGGTCATGACTCATGAGACAAGTAGGATATGCAAAGAGACAATTGGTTGGGGTCCAAGAGTTTATTGTTAGGGTTTAGGGTCAGGGCATGATCAAGGTTTAGGGTCACACTTTAGGTCTGGGGGTTCAGGTTTTAGCCTACAGTTCACATAATGCAAACAAGAAGATGTTAACTGCTTGTCAGCCCTGAATCCATTACAACACTTGTCCATGCAGGTGGGACTCAGCTGGTACAGATGTCACAGTCAACTAAGCAGGCCATGCGTTCCAAACTTGTCATGTGACTACTTCAGCCAATTGTGTTCAGCTAAAGTGGTGAAGTTATTTTGCCTCACAAGGCAAAATAGACACTACATAAAAATGTATGTTGTGCATCAAAATGCTTTTTTGGATAGTTTTCGGATATGGATAGTATGATTTCAACCAAAACTGGATTCGGATCGGATATGGATATCATTTTTCAAAAAGAGGACAGGATCGGATAACAAAAACAAACACTATCTGATCATCTCTGATGTATGGTCGACCAATGGCATATAACACATGGTTAAAAACGGCTAGCCAGTCAACGCTTCAAAACGGCTGGAAAGCTACGCTTGATTGATAAACGGGACTTATCGCGATGTAGTCCGTCACAAAAGATCTCACGCTTGACCGAAGTGCAAAAAAGTCGGCAGAAGCGTGTGTGGTAGATGATGATGTATAGCAGAGGTAGTGCTGAGATCAAGTGTAGTGTGCGTGGCACCGGATCCGGAGTGCCGGAGTCGACTCCAGCAGGATTCTGCGTTTTTCTTTTGGATCCGGAGTCAAAAATTTATGAAAAAACGTACCCGGATCCGGAGTCAATTTTGGCAGTAGCAGGGGTGTGTGTGGTCATTTCTTAAGTAAAACATGCGTAAATTATGGTTGGATCGATGATTGTAGCCGGGGTCTGAACAGGAGTCAGATTCTCAAATTTGAAAAATTGCCAGACCTGGATCCGGACCCAGATTAAAAAATTTTGGAACAGGAGCAGAGTTGGAGTCTGAAAATGTGACTCCGGGCACCTCTGATGTAGGCTATAGATCTGCCCAATGGCGTATAACCAGAGCTGGGCAGTAGCGAGCTACTAAAATAGCGAGCTAATTTTCCAGGAGCGATAGCCGAAGTGCCGCTCTTTTGAAACAAATAACGCGTGGTGTAGCGAGCTATCACCATTTTACCACTAACGCCCTTCGCTACTTTGGCGTGAGTGGTGGCCAATGGAAAAAGTTCGCAAGAGCTCTTCCGTCCGCGCACATTGATGCTTTTTTAGCAGCTGCTCGCTATTCTTACTGCTTTGCGGTAAGCTAGCAGCATTAGGAAAGATTTCGCTCAGGTTGCTTTGGACCTGATCAATCGATTCCACGTTAGTTCGGAAAAAACTGAGCATCAGCGACAAACTTAAAGCAGTGGGGACTTGGAAGCATCAGCCACTGCTAGCGGTAGCCTAAAGCTGCGAATAAGAGAATTGAATGCTTGGAAAAAAATATGGCACTGGGTTCAGCATTTCGCTGCATATGTAACTACGGTTTTGTTTTGAAGTATATGTCAATATGACAGTTTTTATAGCTTGGTTCGACTTCAGTATATTTGGCTGTGTACGTAACTTAAGCAAACTTATGATCCTGTCTCAAAGACAGTGGCGTTACAAAGGGGGACATTTGCTCCCGGGTGTAGCATGTGGTGTCCGTAAATTGAGGTTGGAATGTCACCTAAGAATTACCAAATATCAGCAGATATTAATGATTACGATTTGCAAAATGTCGAATGCCAGTCGCTGGCACCCAGTTGCGAAGTCTCATCAACAGTGGCGGCTCGTGGTGAAATTGGCCGGGAGGGCTGCGAAATTTCATCTCTGGATGAACATATGGGATTGTCGCCCTGTTTTTTTATAACTAGCGTTTTCATTCACTCCAGCAGTCCTAATCTTATCAAACTCGTAATTTTCAGTTGTCCTTATTCATACATAGAAAACATTCACCTTAGTTTAATGAAACCAAACCCTAAAGCGTAAACACGAACACAAAAAAATTAAACCGGTTCCATCAAAAGCATGACGCATAACCACTGCCATCAAAGCTGCAAA
>JGI24021J15306_10006424_pt1 | contig 14142 bp, 7 predicted proteins | sample Ectturendosymbi1_FD_15306 | JGI IMG/M metagenome (IMG submission 15306) | reverse complement strand
TGCTTGAAGACTGTGAGAACAGGATTGCACACGGCGTCTAGAGTTCCATCTCCATAGGCACACAATTAGAGACAAAACTTGTTTCACGTCGGGATAGTGTAGCAACATGTTACACTACAACAGCCGCAAAAGCATTGTGCCGAGCACTCGCGAGTTCCACTACTCGATTAGTTTCTCGCTTTAAATCAACAGTTGACAAACTTTTCCGAGAGGGGTTCGCATCTGTGGGCCACGAGGAGGCGAAGGTTGAAAATCAGGCGCTGCGCGGTAAGGTGATATTGTAATGTAGAGAGAAGATGGTGAATAAAAGCAAACACAAAATTTATTTTTTCTGGTTTATTGCAGGCTTCCTCGACCGCATTCGCCCACAGGCAGCGAAATTTTACTCACCTTTCTTTAAATGAATCACCCACTCAACCGGACCACAATGGCTACAGTGGCGGAGCCGTTCGCGTTTTAATGCTACTGTTTCTCTTACTTTTTCCACTCCACGGAATAGTAAACATTGGTCGTTAGCGTAACTCAGCTCTTAACAGCTCACATTTCTTTACATANTTCACCACACAAAATGTTCATCAAACAGCACAAGCAGTGTTTCAGGTTCAGTTCTATTACACTCGTTCTGTATGCTCTTTCTAGTGTCACGAATGGTCTCACGCCGCCTACTTACGCCGGGGGTCACGCGGTTACTCTCGTAGCGAATGCTGCGTTGGTCGCTAGTCAGTGTTTAAAACCTTTCAATCTAATTAGACGGTTGTGAGACCATATATATGGTCTGCATATACGCTAATTGCATGTATATGCAATTAGCGTGTTATCTAATGGGCTAAGCCCCAGCTGAGACAAGACCTGCACGTGAACGTCTACACTGCATGAACCGTGTGTGTTGCATGCGAGCTCAGAGAAATGGTGAGAAATCTTTCTCGTTACTGTTGCCAGACGACAGGTCTGCACAACATGATGCAACAGTTTGTAAATAACAATTGTTACGTCACAGGGAGCCAAGCCAGATAATGCTGCATGTGGGGAATGCTGCAATAGCGGCGAAGAATGCGAGGTAGAGACTCGCTGCTTGTCAAGGTCATCGCCTGTTTTTGAAGACAGCAGCAAATGCCAATAAGTTCGCGCCTGAGCGTGACTTTAATAGGGGATCACTGCGGCGTTTGCTACCCCTCACCCCTTCAAGTTTCATCAATCGCGTGATTAAAAATCTTCACTGATAAGCTTGCGTTGAAGGAAAACAATCCGATCAAAACGCTTTTTTAATTTAGTGTCTGGCCCACAAGCAAGGTTTATTCGCACACAAAAAGCCAAGGGACAAGTTGCAACATGGAGCTGTTGTCCAAATTTGGAAACGCACAGTTCAAATTTTGCAGCTTTCTAAATGAACAACACGAATAGACTAGAGTGTTTAAAATCCAAACACACCTTGAGACACGATTTCACGACAGGGATTAACTCGTTCATTCTTCTGTGGTAATCATCGTAAACGCGTTTGGCGGACGTGAACTCGCCGTGGACGCGTTCTTTTTCCAGACGGGCCATTTCAATCGAGGATTGGACTTCGTCGATCTTCTTCTGCAAATCCGCATCGGTTTCCTTGAACCACGCCAGTTCTAGCCTGCAATGACCAAAGGTGTGAGCGGCCTGACTGTTTCCAAGCGGAGGCCAGATCACAAACAGAATGCACCACAAAAGTACGAGAAAACTTCTTCGGAGTACTTCCTTGAAAACCCTTAGTACTGGCCTGGACAAATTAAGAGATAAGGGCCTAACACAAATATTTTTTCCTTCGTACCACATGCTAACATTGCCACTTGTCGATTATGAACTTGACGAGATGCAAAATTATACGATGAAGAACAAACCACCGCGAAACACAATTCATGATAATTGAATTTACTGCGAAAGGTTAGGTTATTTGTTGGCAACAAGTTCACAACTGGATGGCTGGCCTCAAGCGCGCCGTGAAATTTTCCGAACTGAGAACGACTTGTTGAACCTATTGCAAACGACTAACCATGCTCTGAAATATGATTGGCAAGTCTGTTCTTGGTCTACTCTAGATGCAGAAATGCACATTTATTCACACGTCCCTTGTGCAACGGCACCCTCACGAATTATTCTACTATAGGATTGTGTAATAATGAGCAGTGACGTGTCAATTATATTTCAGTCATTGGCTTTTATGCGCCGTGTGAAAAAAAAACTCGTGTGAAGAAAACTGATTTGCAAAGAGTGCCACGGCCACAAAACGTTGGGAACCATCGGCCTAATGAACTACAAGCACGCCGAAACAATTGAAAGGCAAGAGGTTTGACGCAGTATGATAGTTTATCTGGCGAATATTCTACAGAAACGCGATAAAGAGTGGAGATAAAACGATGTTGCTTTCTTTATGGATTGCAGCGCCTGCTGCAAAACAAGCCTCACTTTTTTCCCTCCAATTCATTCCTGAGTTTGTCCCTCGTTCGTCGCATCTTGGCCACCTCATGCTGCAAGACTTGAAGGTCTTGAGCAGTTATTTCGTCGACTTCTCCCTGCGAAGAGCGCCGCGGTCCCGACTTCGCCCCGCCCTTGCTTGCCGAGAATGTTGATCTGCCTCGGGCCTGCAACGAAGTTTTTTGCAAATGATGTCGAGAAAAGAAACGCTGTGAAAAACTCCGAATATCGCGACTTTAAATATCGTAGCTGGTACCTTGGGAAGAAATATCATGTAACTGGATGAACTTCTCTCTTTGCAAAACAAAAAATGAACATTCCATTCGTAGCATACACAGTTTAATAAGCATTAACAACTAACAACGAAGCTTAGCAGTGTATTATCAGAGCAATACACATTTGCACATGTAAACTGATTTTCAGCAATGTCAATGCAGGCAGTAAGTTCTTGTCTAAAAATCTGATTCCCTGTTACACCAGCCCTGCTGAATTTTCATTTGGTTGCTGATCTATATTGCTTCTGAGACTACCTGGCAAAACTTTGTCATTGAAATAACCCGCTTGCATTATTTAAAAATATACAACGTGTAAACGCATATTGCCTGCTTATGTGCAAAAACGAGAATTCTAAATTGAATCGCCATTTTGCTCAGAGCAGGTTGATGATAACTCGAAAAGCTGCTGTAGGTGTGTGCGCATTTTTTGATTTGCATTGAACACTGGTGTATTTGACTTTACGCACTGCATTTATGCTTTTTTATTCCTGCTTCATATTCTCAACATTTCCTTTAAGGTATGATATAACGTACAAGTTTAAGTGTGACAGGATGTATTGATTGAAGGGCGTTTCATCAAACTAATGTGCGACGAACAAAATTTGTTGAAAGTATAGTGCTACCACAAATACTGGCTTTACCAAACACGCTCGTTTCAAACCATTTGCGCGTCTGCTTGGTTGTCCTTCCAGTCAGCCCCTAATTAGTTTTTAGAATTCTTTATTGAAAACGTCAAAATGCACGAGGAAAAAACAAATCCGATTTGTTGCTATGTCTGGTATCGCTTTACGTACAGCACAAGCTTATAGTCTTTACCGAGGGCGAGGTAATTCCAAGAATCACGTAAGCATCATGCAACTTGTGGTGAATATAACCACTTTTTCCAAACATTCAAAAATTTTGTAAAGCAGCACAAAATTGTCGTAAAATAGATTTTTATCACACACACCACGAACGACACTCTTATCCAGGGCATATTGAAGTAATTACAATCTAAAAATATGAGCTGAACCGGTTGATATTCACAAATAAACCGCGTCACCCGTTGAAACGACTTGCTTCGATGCTTTTCCTCATCAATTTCATTCAAACAGGATAAGAGCTAAGATACATGATTTGCGATCTTCCATTTTAACTTCTCAGTTGATCTGAGCCAAGCGAATGGTACTGACTCAAAATGACTTTACTTTTAAACACATATCTAGCAGGGTTGAGAAAAAAATGTTTTCTAAATAAAAGAAAAACCCACTTGTTTTTTCCTTCTTTTTTTAAAGAAAACACAAAAAACATTTTAGATTGCATCATACAATATCACCATTTTCAGAATTACACAATAATAACTTGTTATGCCTATCATGGCATTCAAAATTGAGGGTAAAGAAATGTATCCCATCTTTGTTTTCGCAATGTGTTGTTGGTCAGTTCACTCCAAAGTGAAAGCGGTAAAGCTTGGCACATGCGCACAGCAAACAGAGAAAAACCACTCCCACAGAAACTCTGCAGTTTCACATCAAGTTTATGTGCATGCCCTGTTAGTTCACCATCTATTAGTGTTTTTTCAACATATGGTTTGATATCGTCCAACATCAGAAAGAGGTCGGGTGCAGAGAAGGCAGATAAATTGGTCAAAATATACCGATTTTANAGAGCTGAAGAAGCTAGCCAGTAGAATTTACTCAAACTGTTCGCATCATTCTCTTTTTTTCAAGTCCCTCAAATTTCGTTGCTGTTCGTTTTGTTTGTTTGATTAAAAAACTTTATAGTTAACTGTACAAGTGTGCTGCTTATTTTACTTTTCACTTCTTAGTAGATATTTCAAAGGCAAAGTAGACGTTTTTTAAGTGGGCTTTAAAAAAACGGGTGTCTTTTTGGATTGGGTCCAATTAACATTAACCCTGATATCTAGGCTAGCACGTGGCGCTAGTTCGAAGCATCCACTGCTTCACAAATCACAATATGCCGGTGCTGGCCATTGTATCAACGTGGCTGCTCTTGCACGAAGCAAAACTCATGCGTGGTTTGTTCTGCTACTGACGCTGGATCTGCTCGGAGCAGTGCATTGGTAAAATATTGACCAGCCACGGTTTCTTTTCAGTCAAGGGCTGTGCTTTTGCATAACTGCTTTCACGAAGGCCTAGTCGAAGTGATCGGCTTAGGCACCCCAGAAATTTGACCGGTATGGATTTTCAGCTGTTGGCGTGCACGGGTTGGTGTGTGAGCGACATTGAGTTCACAGCCACCACCGCAACTTTTTAAACGCAGCTTTATGGCCCTTCTTTAAAACCCATTCGAGGCTTGAAAAAATAACTGATTTCCTCTTCAGCAAGCAGCAACTGAATTTTGCTCGCGATTGAAAGTTTTTTTGTGAACATCCGACACGATGAGTCATTGGTTATTTGAACTCACAGGCTAGTCATTTCACCTTCATATTAGGACTAAAGTTGATGAGGTCGACTCCGCTCGCAGCCTCTTGAGCTTCACGTTCATTCCACTTCCGACCTTCGTCAGCGAAGTTGCGCGAAAGGCGAGCAGCGGCTGGGTGGCTTCGTGGATGTTCGCATGATGTCATGCCTTGACTGTGAAGGCAAAGAAGTGACCTTTTGAATGTAGGATAAACGCAACACGCGCTCATGGGCTAAACCACGTATCAGCTCCATCTACGTGCAACGAACTAAGTTTCTGAAATGAAGACAATCAGATTTCGCATTTGCACCAGTTGCCGTTTTGGCAACTGAAAGTATTTCCAAATGTAGATTAAAAACACGACGTACTTTTCCAGTAGTGACGATGGATGGTCTTGATTCACCTGCATGCAACAACACCATTACTGAGATCAAGGTCTACTGCCAGGGGCATCGACGAGCGTTGACATTCAGTGGTACACAGTGAAATAAATTTCGGTTCCTTTAGGCCAGGGGTACACAACCTTTTCACTATTGCCGGCCGCATTACGCTTATTTTTATGAATTGAGCGCTAGTGAGTTCAAGACGTTTTTTTTGCATTGCTTCTGTTCTGGTCCCACACACTGAGCCTAGCCTACTTCCAAACGTTTTTTTGGCCGTCTTTCTACTAAGTATACTCACGCAGTAGACAGAGTTTATATTAACGCACGGGCGCCATAACACACATTTTTAATTACATGTGCAAGGCCACACAAATTTTTATCGCAGGCCGCATGGTACGGCCGCAGGTTGTGCACCCCTACTTTAGGCAAAGCCGAAGCTTGTCCGATATGTAACTGCCCTTGCAAATAAATGCGGTGCAAAGGCAAGGGTTTAGAGCAGTGGTTTGCAATCCGTTTTGTATCCTGCACCCACTGCTGAAGGGAAGCTCGTATACTTTATCATAGTAACTCGTATGCATAGTGCTCTGATTTGCAGTAAAATACAAGTTTATGAAGTTATGGTTGAATACAGCAATTGATTCCTCTATCCGGACTCCCCCATTTAACCTAGCACCTTTTAAATCTTTAACAAACTGCAAAGACTTCCCGCGTTCTTTCAAATGGGGAGTTGAGTCGCGCTTTATGCACCTCGTGCATAAATTCGATAAACAATTTATGGGTGCAACAATTCTCAATAAAGATCCTTAATTTGTTTGAATTCCCACACGTACTAGCTGCTTAGACATCAAAAACGAAACTGTAAATGACGTATTAGCCGAACAAACGCTTCAAAGGGATAGAAAGAGGTGACGAATTGACGAACAGAAATGTTCACAAAAGATACAGTAGGAATTCTGCCGGGACCGACGAAAAAATAACGAATTAAGCGAATTGACGAATTAGACGAGTTCTACTGTATAATATTTGTTTTTAAATATTCTGAAATATAGAAGTTCTATTAAAAATTCAGTGGATTTTTGGTATTTTACTCAACCTTTTTGTCATAAGAAATTTTAGGGGTACATGCTCATTTCTCGAAATGCTGAAAGGGTACATGATCAGCAAAAGGTTGGGAACCCCTGCTTTATATAATAATCCGCAATATGCTACNGAAGCTCGAACCCTTAGAAGACTTGTTTCGGACCTCCAATTGAGAACCNCTGGTATAGAGGCACGGCGATGAAATAAAGAGCGCACTTAATACTTTTTTTTAGGAACATCACCTAAACAAACTTGGCTAATAAAAATTTTAGTATATTATACAGTGATTGGGCAGCTAAAGAAGTCATACTGTGAATAACACTACACTGACCAAGACAACGTTGCGCTCACAGATGTAACACAAACAACCCAGTTATTTATAAAAAGTTCAGAAGGCGCTATGAGGGATGGTAATCGGTGGGTAGAAAAGCTTCTTATAGGCTAACCGCGGCAGTGATAAATCAATCCAATAAGACCGAAAATGTTTGCCGTGATGTTCACCGGCACTTAACTTGTAACGCGAAGCTTTTACATACATCACAGTGCTAAATACAGTTAAAACACAGAGAAAAGAACAATGTCAACATAGCATTTATTTAAGTTCCAAGAGCCGAGTTCTAATCGCTTTTTCAGGCAACAGAAGAAATCTTACACAATTTTTCCGACACTGATATTGCCATCAAAGGCAATAACACAAGCATTTCAATATCACTTACTTGGAATTGTGGAGCATTGTCAAGTGTGCCACAAGCATCCTCGTTTAGCGGAATCTCTGAAACAAGCACCATATAATATCAGACAACAACGTGACACTTGATCTTGCCGGGCATGGTTCACACAATTTGTGTGCCAGTAACCAACACACAGCAGACAACACTGCCAGTTTAATTGCTGACAGCAAATTACCGAAAGTTAATGCTCCTTTTTAGTTTTCGCCGTAGGATTTAAAGCTGCACAAAAAAGGTAATAGATGCTTCCTACTTCGTTTGATAAAAAATCACAAGAGCATCGCTTTTATTCTTGTGGTTCACCTTACGAGTTTCGGGACAGAAACGCAATCGATAGGTTTAAAAATCCGAAGTAGCACAAAACAAAGCGTAAACTGCTGCAAACAAACTGACAGCCTGGCTGTCTTGTAGGTACTCGCCTAGTCTCCATCACAGCAGACTTAGAAATGGTCCAAGATCTATAATTGAAAACCGCGAGNAAAACAGCGCCTCCGGTTGCAATTACGTCGAGCAACTGATAAAGGGTAAGCAGAGAANTCAAGAGATTTGACCAGTTTTCGCCGTGACCTGCTTTCTTTGCACCTGCATCTGCTTTCAGCTAATCACTACTATAAAAAATTCGACGTTTAAATGCTTAATTCCTTTGTAACATGTTCACACTCGTCCGAAACGGTAGCAGCAATGCACTNGCAAATAAGCGTAGCAAAATCCACTTCAAACCATAATTGTTTTCTTTTCGGGAACACGAAAAAGTTTGCACAGGAAAGTTTCTCCGGGATACAAGCAATCAATAACATCATCGGGAAAACTCAGTAATCTAATTCAATTTTTCAGTTGGTTATTTCCAATAAAGTTCGTATTTGCAAGAAATAGCGGAAAACTGATGAACTTGCGACCAGATAAAAACTTGTCGTATTCTTCTAGTTAGAGTTACACATTTTTCGAGGGCTGGGACTTCCCGTCCCATTCTGGTATCACCCATGCATCTGCTTTGGTGAGTAACGGGTTAATTTGATATAAATTAAAGTTAATCAACTAACACCAGTTTCTTTGGGGCAGTCATTACCTAAGTTAATCTGCTGCTTCTGCTTAAATGCACACGTTGTGCAACTACACTCGCATTACATATCGCAGGCGATCCATTTGTGCGGGGATTAAGAAACTTGACCTTGCGCAGATTTCAGTAAGCATACCTCGGGCAGCAGTTTGAACATCTTCGATCCACACGTCAGGGGGTACTGTACAAACGTTTTGCATGAAGGAGCCCTGGCCTCACACGACTTGTCCATTTACTACCATTCTTCGACCAACTAAGGCAGTCGGTGTACGTCTAAATCATCCCTACTGCTGGCGAAGTAGCTAGATAAAACGGCTCGGCAAATAACCAAGGCGTCCTCAACGACGCTGATTCGACACGACGCGAGACACTAACGTTAAGTAAACAACATAATCACACCACTGAAACCTTGTGGCAAAATATCAGCCGTTGCTACGCGAATCACGCGCGTGTTGTCAAGCATGGGTTTCTTTGAAACACTTTGCGCATTCGCCAATAGCGCAAAATTCATAAGCTAACTAGTCACACGTTTTCATAAGCTGGGCATTGTTATAGTCAAAAGCTCAACGAAACTATCAAAGACAAACGCACACGATCGTCGATCAACCGGTTTTCGTTCAAGGCAAACAGCACGCCGTTTTTCATAAAAGAATGTTGCACAGTATTCCAGTCTACCACCAACGAAACCTTTTAGGTAAAATATTCCGCTTTTCGGGCAGAAATGATTTACAAGCCGGTTCGAAAGTCCCCTAATAAATCACCAAATCCTATTCGCTGCAAAATGAATTCCTTCGCTGCGATCACATCTCAGTCGGATCTCTCAAGTACACAATCCTACAGTTCAAAATACTATACATATATGTAGCTTTCTGCTTTATCTGACAATTTGCCCTTGTACTCATGAACGCTAAGCAAAACATGCTACTAGTCCCTAGGAAGCTGTTTTACAAAGTTACATTACAACCAACACACTCAATGGCATAACGTTGGTGACATGTAGCATGACAACAAAAACTTCGGCTGTGATGACTCGGGTTAACAATAAAGCGTTCCTTGTAATCACCAACACGGGCAAGCGCGCGTTCAAGAGGCCGACGGTTTAGCGATTCCCATTCATCTGACTCCACCTTTTCTCCGAATACGACAATTATGTAAACAGCGCAAGAGACTGGAAAGAGAAGGGCGTTCGACAAGAACGGGGATACGCGAGTAACTTGTCCACACACGGCTCAGATTCATTGGATATGCGGTGGCGCGAGATTGCAGACTGTGTTTAAGATTGGAAAAAGTTCAAAACGTTTATTATCAAGTGCGCCTAAATGCGATGGTTGCATGTTTGTTTTGATGTGGAGCATATGCATATGAAAGATTGTTGCTTTTCACAATTCCGAAGGACCCAACCAGCACAAGGCCAGCGGTGAAACGATTTCAAGCAATGCCACGCTATAACGAAAGGGAATTACGACACCATGCGGTTAAGTTGACCTCAACCTCTCTGTACGAAACGGAATTTGTTCCGTATATTTGTACCACGCAAATAAAGCCGGATCGAAACTTCCAGCAAAATTAGGAGACTCTATCGAAGGTAAAACCGCATACATTAGCAATGATTAAGACTCCATCTCTCGGTACTGTCTGTTTGGTTCATTCCGATTTTTGCAGGTTAAGTCTTGCAGGGATACTATCATTGCAAACTTAGTTTGCTTGCAGGTGTCAAAAGTACAACAGCAACTCGTATTGCATAATTCAGTGTTTCCCAACTATTTTAGGCTTGTAGCACCCTACAGAAGAAAAATATAATTTGCGGCACCCAGTGGCGAACCCATAGCAATTTGTTTTAAGACATTTTGAAAATAGTATTTTTAAAGATATAATGAAAAACGCATTAGCTCGCGGCAACCCTGGATATCGTAAATGGCACCCTCGGGTGCTGCGGCACCCCGGATAGGAACTACTGGCTTAACTTTGCATTGGCTTTGACCACCTACGCTCTCTCTCATCACAGAAACAGGTCCAATATTTTTTCCTACCCTTCCCTCTACACACTTCGCTTAGCGTATTGGGTACGCAGCTACTTTCGAGGTAAAATTGCGAAACAACTCCAACCTACCAATCCCAACATTTACCGAAGGTTTGCAAGAATCGCTTCCAAAGTCTTGGCAATGACCTAATAGCGAGTCGAACCCCATTTTCTTGAACTTACGAGGGCGCGTGTCAGGCTCGAACTGTCGTTCTCAATGGTCTTTCAGGTTAGAGATCAAGTTACAAATATACGGAAGTTGGTTCGAGCGCAGTGTAACGATGTGGCCTATAAATAACTTGCTACTGAAACCCTGAACTAATTTTCGTTTACGCAAAACAACATCAGCCGACGTTCACCAAGCGAGGGTCTGTACTTACACGTTACACAATACATTTGCAAATTGGTTGGCTTGCAAATGGTCCAAGTTTTTCATTAACGTTTTTCCTTAAGGAAAAAAAACATCAATTTTGGAAGAAATCTTTAAGAGCCGCAGGAGCGTCACCATGAACTTCACTGTCCAAGTTGCTATAAATTTTTACGCATTGCATTTTAAAGGAAAAAATACGAGATCACCAAGTTACAAGTCATTTCAAGGTGCTTTACGTTGCACGGAAAAAATTCTGAGTATTTTATTGCAGCAAAACGCACATTAATAACGTTTGTTTGCATGGTAGAAGAACTTATGCTGAGGATCTAAGCATGCAATGCCAAGCTTCATTCTCACAAGTTTCGAGCCTTTTTCATTTGCCATGTGCAGCACTAAGCTTACCTACGTTTTCTTATTGCTTTCACAATTACACAATTTGATCGGCGATAATAAGCGAAACAAGGATGCCAAGTTTTGAAGCCGATAAAGTTTGCCGATAACTTTACGCAGTCTAAACCAACGAAAGATTAAAGCGAACCGCAAAAAGAACGAGCAGCAATTCGGCCAATTTTTCTGTTCTTGCTGTGAAGTCGACGTACATACCGTGATCCGCAGGAGAGGCGCCAAGATGCAGTGGAGGACTTTGACCAGGGAGCCTGAAAAATAAACCTCCAATCGAACAAGCAAATTAACATAGGGAAAACTCAAGCGGCTATGTACAGTCAGCACGTAACCTATAATTGCATCACAATGCTTTTTGTTCATAAAACAATAGCTCGATGCGTGAAACAGCTTACAGTACGTAGGTGTGATGTAGTTGACAGTGTAGAAAGCACAAGTTTAGCAACGGGATCATTACAATTTGCATTCTAGCAGGAGCGCCAGGATGAACAAGAGCATAAGCCATAAAACAGTGAGCGTGCGTCTATAGTAGAGATCATCAAAAAAGCGCCTCAAAAGCACGTATTTTTAATTTCTTGCCGCGCGGTTTACACAGATCAAACCTGACCTGGCCGTCTTTAGCAAAGGATCAAACTGCACGTAAAGGGATTGTTTTCTCAAAGCAGAATCCAGCGGCACCTCCTGCAACAAGATTTTCTTTAGACCATGTCTGTTGCAAGGAGACTTTCCCATGTGTTTTTTTCGTTGGAATCGACCAGTCACGAGCGGAATGTTTGATTTGTGTGCAACAACCACTTAGTGCTGTTGCAATTCCCAGGACTTTGAGCGAAAATACATGATATGCACGACTTTTTTGCGACGGTTGACTTGAGTCCTATTTTAGCGAAATGTCACAAAAATGAGTACATTGTTACTATTAGCGACACCGACAAATAAGTCATCAAGCGCTGCTCAATGAACCAGCAACACAACAGGGTTCACAATTGAAAGAAAAAGCAGTTTCTTTTGGCTTTCAAACGAAGCTCGGAATTGTGAGGGAAGAAAGGAAGCGTTCAAAGCCACACACCTGGTCAACACGAAATTGGCACTGAAAGCACATGCAGACGCTGCAAATTCAAATGCATTTGCTCAAAAGCATTTTGTTTAATTTTATAACGACGTGGTCAAAAATTAAAAAAAAAACGAAGTAATTGAGCTCAGTAGCAATGATTACTTAAATTTGAGAAAAACTGATCTGATTGTGCTGCGTGTAACACTTCTTAAATTATAAAGGGCAGAATCAAACACTTACAGCACGGTTTATTGTTAAAAGAAAAACTCAACAAATTTGGCGGTATTCAAACACTATCCAAGCCGATGAATCAATCACGCACAGTTTTATACGGCGGAGGATACACTTCAGATAACGCGGTAAGCGAAAGATATTGGGAAACAAGGTTTATTCAACAATAATACGAAGCCTGGCAGATCAAAACGCACACGGTAAGAGCTCAGTTCCAACATCGCAAATATACATGTACATCGGGCGCAGCATTCTGCTTCGTTACATTAAAGCCGTGTTTTTCAACCGGGGTTCTGCCGAAAGAGACCGAAATCGCCATTTCTACCCATCTGGTTTATTACAGAAAGTAGGATAAACACTTGGATCATTGCATATAGGGCTCCGCGAGCAACGCAAACATATGCTGAAGGTTCCGCTGCAGCAAAAAGGTTGTTGAGAAACACTGCATTAAAGCATTGGCTTAAAAAATCAAAAATGATGTCATAATAGGAGAGGCAGCCATGGTTAGACTATGGCTAGAAGGTTACAGATTAGAACGAGCAGTAGCTTGCCGATGGATAGGAAGATCAAGGATGGCGTTTCTGCCATTTTCACTGAATGGGTGTTTATAAAAATGGGACGATGCAACGAAACACTCCAAAATTGTGTACACGACTCTTCGCAAAACATGAAAAATCATCATATTAATAACAATCTTAAAATCATAGTTTCTCGGCTTTTTGCAAAAAATTATAATTTTGCAAATGTGCATCTTTGTCAAAATATCTTTCGTTCGTTGCATTTTCGAACACAGGTCAACAACTTGGGAGGCTGCCAATAGGATTGACTGCACATTTAACTCTAAGAGCACGACGAAGTTAAGCCTGTGTAGCATGGTTTGCAACAGTTTGTTCTTGCAGCATCTGACTTTACTTTCTGCACAAGCTATCAAAAGTTTTGAATGTTTGAACGATTTTCGCAGTAAAATAATATTCAGAGCACACCTATGCGCCCAAGTTTATCTAGGAAATGTGTGGGGAATTCGTTAAGATCGACTGGTAGCACTCTTAAGTACAATATCGATCTCTCAAGAGGCATTACGAACTTGGTGCTGCGTAGTTTTTGCTCATTTCGTGGGAAAGTGCGACAAAAGAAGACACTGATAACATTTGTTCATACGGAAGCAAGCATGTTCCCATATTCGCTTTGCACTACCTGTGGAGTGCCATGGGCAGAGATGTAAGTCGAACTGGGCTTTTCGGGTCGGACCGGGTTTGGGGTTAAGTTTGTCAACGTTTCGGGCCTGCATACACAAATTTTCGCAACCAGGGGCACTTTTGTCGCCAGTTACTGTTAAAGCAATCGAGTTGATTAAATCTTCAATAAAAATGATTGCTTGTGAATTATTTATTCATGTTTACTTTTCTACGCTACCAATTCTACGCAGTTGCACATATCTTGACTCACTTGGTAAATTTGGCTTTCGGGCCAAGTCGGGTTTCAAAAAATAAATGTCGGGCCAGGACCGGACTTGAAAATGAGGCCCGTTCACAACTCTGGTCATGAGTGGTCTGCGGGTGCCCATATCTTCTTACTCTGCGCAGTGGGACTCGCGGCTACTTTCGCAGTGAATGGTACACCGGTGGCAGACCAATGGCAGAACAGCGCGTGAAGCTTTCCCTTGATCCCATCCATTAACGCCGAGCACAAGGTCGGACAGG
>JGI24021J15306_10006422_pt1 | contig 14145 bp, 6 predicted proteins | sample Ectturendosymbi1_FD_15306 | JGI IMG/M metagenome (IMG submission 15306) | reverse complement strand
CGGCTCTCAACGGTTGGCTTTGGAAAAGTGAAGTACGAATATATCGTACACCGGCTCTCAACCGATGGCAGCTTTTTTTCGGCCGGACGTCAAAGTGTTAACACTTTCAGCACCAGGTGCTTTGGCTGAAAAAATCTATTGGGTAATAGGCTATTTCGTGATATTTCCTTATTTTTACTGGTTGCCCAAAACACGTGAAAATTGAAGGGAAAACATACGCTTCAATTACATCATTATTTCTCATAACACTCTACATACATACATACATATATGTACTTACAAGAGGAAAAGATTACAGCCAGTATCCAAATCAAAAAATTCAAATACGGCTTGGAATGTAGTGCCGTACCTGTTACATATAAACCCATTACATATCTGTATGTAATCCTGTACTGAAAATGTGAAACAGGAGCACAGATAGAACTCTAGGTAGATCAGGACAGTTGAGTAACAACATTTTTGTTTAGTTTTTTGTAATTAACACATTTACTGCCAGTCTACAAATATACCGTACCGAAAAATCAGCCCATTTCAAGCAGTTTTCAGTTGTCTTACCAACCCCTTAACTCGCCAGTCGATTGTGCTAGAGAGCTGTTCAAACCAGGCTTACGGAGTCACTAGGAGTCAGAGGATTTTGGATCGGAGTCAGATTCCTAAAATCAGTCGGAGTCGGATTTTTTTTATCCGATTCCTGACTCTGGAAGTCCAATTGAATTATTGTTTATACTGCACTGCTGAGTTGGAATTTTTTTAAATTTGTGCCTGTTGAAATGGTACAGTTTCTTTTGTTGTGTACCACGATTTTCATAGAGTGCTAGTTACTACAAAATTGTTGACAGCCAAACTTCATTCATGTTATGCTAAGGAGTTTGAGTCAGAAATTTGGAAAGGTCAGGGTCAGAAATTTTGGACAGGTTGGAGTTAGAATTGGAGTTGGAGTCAGACATTTTACCTACGACTCTGCAACCCTGTTTCAAGCCCTCACCCTCAAAAGAGTTGACAAGTGTTCGAGTCCGCAATGAAAAAAAAATTTGGTTTTGGGTTTTTGTGTGACATAAGTAAGGTAGGTTTTTGGCCATTTGGCTCCGGTTACCTGGCCTTGGGCCTAACTGGTAGACAAAAGAATTTTGCTCAAGTGTTCATTGGATACTAGGCTAGAATGTGAGTCTTTTGAGCCTTTGATCGACTTTCTAGCAGAAGCAATGGCCTTAAAAACAACAAATTAATTAATTATCTTAATAGTGGATTAACACTTTGAGTACTTAGATTTCGGCCCAAAAAACAGCAGTTTTCGGTTGCCTTACCGATGCCCTAGCTCCTCCACTGATTGCGCTAGAGAGCTGTTCTAGGGCTCAAACGGATCGGCCAGTCTAGTAGATTGCACTCGAAAAAAATTTTTTGGTTGGGGGGTGTGAATTTTTTGTGACTGACGTCATAAGTGAAGTAGATTGGGGTCGATTTGGCTCATGTTGCCTGGCCGAGGGCCCAACCACTAGGCCAAAGTGTTTCGCTGAAGTTTTCATTGGAAACTAGGCTCGAGTCTGAGTCTTTTTTGCCTTTGATCGACATTCTAGTGTTTCTGGTTCAAAAGTTATGATCTAAAATAAATTAATTAATTAGTCAAACATTTTTACTAGTTTAGATCATAACTTTTGAACCTAATACCCCTGCAGGTCATCCAAAGTATCAAAAGACTTGGATTGTAGCCTAGTTTCCAGTAAAAACTTCAGCGAAATACTACCAACTAACAGTTGGTGCCCAGGGTCAGGCAAAGTGGGCCAAAGTGGACTAAAAGTCCTCCACTTATGACGTCACAAAAAAAAAAACTGCAACCCCCAAGTGAAAAAAATTTTTTTAGTGCAGACTAGAAGACTTGCTGAGTCTTTTGATGCTTCGACCAGGTCTGTAACTCGTACAGGAGTGGAGATATTCCCGCACAAAGCCATGTGCGTTTAGGCGTTTTTTTCGAAAATCCCTGCATCCACCCGATTGCCAAAGTGTTAATGCTTCATTTTATGTCTATTGAGGCCAAGTTTGCAGTTGAGGTGGTAGGTCAGAAGCAGGTTTTGTCAAAGCATGTAATATGAATAATGTGGGGAGCCTGACATAGGGTGGTGTTCATAACAAGAAAAAATTTAGGATGGCATTTAAGATAAACTAGACAAAAATCCACATCTTTTGAGCCTTTGATTAGCTATTTAGTATTAGTGGCTGGCTAGTAATCAATATTTTTGCCAATTCTAATCATGCGGACCATAATTCATGGAGGCCACCCCTTGACTTTCTCCATTTCTTTCTCCATCTATAGAGAATTGGCTCTCTCCATCTTTAGAGAAAAAGCTTTCTAGCCCTATCGGTTTGGCTATTCATGACTGAATATGCCTGAGCCCCATAAGTGACTCATGCACGCAATAAAGGGTTTTTTAATCTTCAGTATCCTTTCCTGCCTCTTAGTCCGTAATTCTACAGTTATCTTTCGTGCTTGGCAATAAATACTGCATTTATTGTTTTATTAACTTGTTTTGCCAATTGAATGTACAGATATTTGTGAAAAATACTGAATGTTACTATTTATTTCAAACAAACAAGACACACCAAATAGATGTTACAAGGTGCAGTGTGGACTGTGATATACTTGATGTTAAATGGTGTTTGAAAGCTGTGTTTTCGATTTATGAATGAAATGTGGAGGATCAATATTGATAAATGAATGTTTACCCTTTCCCATTACAATTCTGAAATGAAGTCAAAACTGTTACTTCCTGTGTTAGTGATGCTTCATATTTTTTGGCAGTATTTTGCTATTTCCGGTTTTGTGGGAATGGTTTTGTCATCAGTCTAAGTCTAGATTTTTCTGAAGTACAGCTGTCTTACAGTATTATTTGATTACCCACATACTGCTGTGGAGCACACCCCACATTGCATCTTGCATTTGAAAGAAGTTAACTCTGTAGGAACTAACTATGGTGATAGCAAACAAATTAAACCTAATTGTTGCATTTCTATTCTTTTTTTTCAGATACAAGGACAACCTGTGATAAACAATATGAGTGTTAATCAAATGCCACAAAATTTCAACAACCAGATGCCTATGCAACATCCACAACAAAGAGTTGGCCAGGTAGTCAAACTCATTGACTTCCATATAGTGTTGTTCCATTATCAAAATTGCGTTGCCTGGTTGATTTGTTAAATGAGCAATTCATAATTCATCTGATTTCAGCTTGTTTTGAAATATAGGTCAGGGCAAGTAGATGTGTTGAGGTTTTTGTCATTTGCATGATTTTGTACAAATTGTATTCTATTTGGCTTTTTGCTTTAGAGGTTCTTAATCTTTTCAAAATCGTTACCCCTGAGAAGAACCTGATGGATTTCAAATACCACCTTTCAAAAATTTACAAATTACTACTTGACATCAATTAACACCTTTGGTGCCAGTGTACAAAATATTTGGACTTGGAAATCACATGTGACCCACGTTGTTTGTGTCACTTTGCAACTCCATAACTTGCCAGGTGATTGAGCTAGAGAGCTGTTCAAACCCTGATATGCAGCAAGTCTTCCAGTTTGGATATTTAAAAAATTGGGAAGTTTTTGGATTTTTGATTTTTTTGGTGTTGTCACAAATGGGGTAGGTTTAGGCATTTTTAGCCAAGTTTATTGGACTCTTGGCCCCAACCACGAGCCAATTTGTTGACTAAGCTGTTAGTTAAAAAAAAACAAATTCATTGATTAATCCCTCATTAATTAATTCTCAATTTTTTGGCCATAACCTTTGAACCAGAAATGCTAGAAAGCCAATCAAAAGCTCAAAAGGCTTGCCTTAAAGCCTAGTTACCACTAAAAACTTAGTTAAAAAAGTTGGCTCTTGCATTTGGGGCCTAGGGTCTGATGACCTTGGCCAAAAATGCCTAAACCTAGGCCACTTATAACATCACCCATAAAAAACCCGAAATCCAAGGCTTTACAATTTTTTAAAATCCAAACTAGAAGACTTGCCGCATCTTTTGAGGGATGGAACAACTCTCTAGCTCAATCGGCTGGTGAGTTTTGGAGTTACAAAGTGATGAAAAAAGTGACTCACATTAGTCTTAGAAGGTGAATCCACCCGGTGCCGAAAGTGTCAATTTAAGTTGATATTCGCACACAGACGACAAGTGCTTGTTGTCACCACAAACATAATATTGGGTCCAGGGCCAGGTAACCTGAGCCAAAATGGCCAAAAACCTATCCCACTTATGACGTCACCCATAAAAAACGAAACCCAAGATCAAAAAATTTTTTTAGTGTAAACTAGAACAGTGCTCTTCAGCAGGGGTTCTGCAGAACCCTAGTGTTCTCCAAAACATGTAGTAGGGTTCCTCGTTTTTTAGGGGAACTTATTTCTTTCTTCAGTATGTTGATGCGTCAGTAGGAACTTTTTTAGATCAATGTGCCGCATTCAGACTCTATGTAGGCCAGTTAGTTATACAAGAGGTTGAGTTATACAGGAGGTTGATTGCAGATACCGGAAAAAGAAATATTGATAGTTATTGCATCACTTGTTCATTGTTGTGCAATTAAGAATAATGTTATTGTTGCATCATAGTTACATGATGTTGCCGATGTGCAGTTCACAGAGAGTAGACTGAGAGTGTGAGTCTAGTACAGAGTAGGCTGAGGAACAGACTACAGACTAGAGCTGCTGTTCAGCCTTTGTGGGAATAAAGTAAAAACGTGTGGAGCCCAACTTTTTACTATTTAGTCAAATCAGATGAAGCAAGATAATAAACAACAGCGAAGGAGTGGATGGTAATGAGCAATGTAGTTCAAATGTGAAAGAGGCACCTAATCCGAAGTGAACCAAATGTAATTCAATTGCCAAAGTTAGAAAATGGGATGACACATATTTGAGATACAGGTTCTTTTTGCCAGATAACCAAAATCTGAATGTAACAGCAACATTCAAGAAATGCAAGAAAACCGAGTCATTATATTTCTTGCTTTTTGACTTCTGTAATAACTGTTTATTTGTCAAATTGTCTAATAACAAATTATTTGATTTTCTTACAAGTAATTCGTGCTTTTCTAATTTTTGTTAATGGGGGTTCCATGACAAACACGAAAGTGTATCAGGGGTTCCTTGATGACCTAAAGGTTGAAGAGCACTGAACTAGAGGACTTCGACAGCTCTTTAGCACAATTGACTGTCAATTTCTGGAGTTGCAATGTACGAAATTAGTGCTCAATGCGTGATTTCACTCATATACCGGCTCCAAACGTGTTAAGGTGCCACAATTACATTTTGCGAGAGTAATGTCGGGTGCCAAGCTGATTTGGGAAAAATTGATGTTTTTTCATCTTGTACATAAACTAACTGCAGATATATTTTAAAGAAATGTAATGAAGAAAGTAATTAAGACCTTCAGTTGACATGTTAATTGTCACCAAAGTTGGTGGTTTGGGAGATTTTTTGATGCACTAATTAGCTGTTTGGCATATTTTCTCCTTACAATGAAAAATAGTTGATAAGAGTTGATAACGCATTGTAAAAGAGTGGAAATAATATTGAAATAATTGTTTTATTGTCAGATAACAGTTGCAATTGGTTTTGGGATCCAGATTGGCCATTTTTTACTGAAAGGGATAGGAATTTCAAGACATAAAATCATGACGTCACAAATAATACATGTTGAAATCGAAGCAGAGTAAGTGCACAACAATGATAAGGCACTCTGACATTCCAGAACGTAGTTACAAAACGAAAGGGGTTGACATGGCACTTACTGCATAGCATTTTCCAAAATACGTCAAACAACGCATGTCGGCAACCCTCACATTGAAGCGTAGTACGTCTTTCAACATAGCTTGGGTTTTTAACAGGGATTGTGCAGTTTTAGCAAAGTTCAAATGCATTGGCAGCATTGGGAAGTTGAGTGGCAGATACGGTTAGTGAAAAGCTTTAGTGCCAATTTGGAATGATCACCAAATGAGCTCAGTATTTTTTGAACATAGTTTTTTTTATGATTCTGAGATACCAGCAATTTGGTTTTCCATCTGTTGCAACCAGTGTGTTTTCTTCGGTCTGTCTTTCACTGGGCTATTTATGGCTAAGGCGAACATGAACTTTCTCTGGAATGTGGCAACAGACTGCTCATTTAGTGCAAATGTCAGCAGCACTTGCTCGCCCTGAAATTTTGGCATTTGCAGTGTGTTGTATGATTGTGTAGAGTGCTTGAGGTGTTGATGAAATTGTCATCTGGATTCCCACTGAGTATGAAGTGCATTTTGCAGTACCATTGCATGTTTGCTCTAATCTGAGTCAGTATGAAACGAAGTGCCAAACAACTAGTGCTGATTGTTTTCAGTACCTTTGGATTTATTAGCTCTGTTGATATTTGAGAAGATATTTCATGTGCATTGTTTAGCTTAAGGTTAGGTTGCAGCAGAACTGCTGTTAGTGTGCCTTATTACATCTTGACTAAATTTGAGCAAAAATTTTTACTATCATAGTAATTGAAAGTTGCATGCTGATTTATATTCAGGTTGCTGTTCCTGGTGTGATACCACAGGGTGGCCAAGCAGTGACCTGTGTGCCAAATAACAACACATCCAGCAGCTCAGTTGTGGAACCTGAAAAACGAAAACTTATACAGCATCAGCTTTTTCTGCTTTTACATGCTAGCAAATGTTCCAAAGAGGTCAGTACCCAATATGTAGGAAGCATGATGTCAATGATTTATTTTCTCAGTATCCTTGATTGCTTAACTTGTACTAGTTTTAATATATATAGTTAATGTCCAATTTAGATTTAGTGTTAATGATCCTGGTTCGTTTCAAGTATTTGGCTGTGATTCTCTGTTTTGCACTTTAGTTCTGTAAAGAATCAAGATTTTACTCGTTTGACTGTTTTGACTTCATTTACGAATCGTTTTATCCAGTTATTTTGTAAAAATGTTTTCACTGCCTTTCACTTTTGTCCTGTGTACACCTTTACTGAATTGAATTCACAAATGTTTAATGCTGAAAGAAAGTTTGTCTTTTCTTCAAAACAATGCAGTCGGATGGTGAGGCCTCTTCTTGTACTGTGCCACATTGTCGTACTATGAAAAGTGTTCTGCAGCATATGAACAAGTGCACTGAGGGGAAACAATGTCAAAGTTAGTATGTTTTGATTTAAGTTTCCATGTAGATGTTTGTTACTCTTTTGTGCTAGTATCTTGTGTTTTAGGTGTTATTTCGTTTTGTTCAAACAGACTTGTCATGTTGTCAAGATTGCCTGTGAGTGTCATGTAATGTGTTTGATGATCTAAATGCCTCTGTATGTGTGAAATTTTCATTTATAGTATATCTTAAAACAGAAAATACCCTGAAACAATTGCAGCATTGGATACAAATTCTGCCTAAAATATATGTTGTAACCAAATTTTTATTATTTGATAATATTGTAAACGTTTGTTTTGCTTTAACTACCACCTTTGTTAAACTGCTTCACCCATAGAGTCGTTGTTCTGTAGCCCTTATGCCGGCAAGTGCTTTTGCAGTTATCCCACTGCTATTGATGCTATTATTGCAGTTGCCCATTGTGCATCATCACGCCAAATTATTGCCCACTGGAAGCAGTGTAAGCGTCCTGATTGCTCTGTTTGCTGTCCAATGAAGCAGACCCAATTTAACAGTTCATCCAACCAAGTAGCAACAAATAACACAAGAATTACCAACATGAATAACACAGCTGCAACAACTGTCTCTGCTGTATCAGCAGCTATGTCCATCACACAGCAACAGCCAGCAGGTGAGACTGCTTGCAAATCTTGAAATTTAAGCAATTTGCAGTTATGACTTGTCTTTGAAAATAAAGCTGGTTAATGTTTCTTTGTGGTTGTTTAACGTGTTCATTTTTTGGGGGGCTAATATACCTAGACATTTATACTTACTGAACAGAGAAGATGGTTTCTGACTTTGTTATGGTAGAGAATGCGGTTTCAACCAGAGTTTTAAAAATCGCAGTTGACATCTTCCGAGCTTAGCACACCTTAAATCAAGGCTCCCAACTGGGGCCCTGTCGCCCCCATAGGAAATCACAGGGTGTATTTGGGAGACTATGAGTGGACCTCAAATATGTTAAGACAAATGTGCATTCTTTGTTGATGCAGCAAGGGACCATGGGTGTTGAGTGTCTCTGAAAGGGGTCCACGAATCATGAAAGGTTAAGAAACACTGTGTTCGACATTCGATAGTCCGACACCGATTTTACACCTTTGGAAAACATCCTCACACATTTGCTGTTACCAGCTACAGTTAGAATGACGGCTGTTGAGCAACACTTGCTTAAAATGGGATCCCTGAAATCGTAGCACTGGTATCACCTAGTAATTCTGTATACTTGTTTTCTAGGTTTTTCTTGTTTCCAGCTGTAGAAGTATGGTTTAAGGACCGTTCGGATTTTTTCAAAGCTTTGTTGTTGTAGGACCGACCAGTTTCACTGGCATAAATTCGATGAACCAAGGCAGAAAGTTGAACCAGAGTTTGGTTTCTGATGGTGCTGTATTAGATCAGACTGGGCATACTGGTTCAAAACCTGTCACTAGTATGCCTCTTGATAATGACAGAGTTAAAGTTATTCTTGGCCTGAACAGCTCTGGTAATCCAAGTGGTGAGTACTGCTGTTGTCAAGTGTATTATTACAATATGCGATTTTTGATGGTTTCACTCAAGTATCTTGACACCTTCATGAAGACTTATTCTATTAGCAGTCTCTTTTTGACTTTCGTTGTCATTCTGTGCAATACACAATTTGCATTGTTTCTTTTCAGCATTCTTAAAGTTTTGTGCTCTAGCATAAAATGACATTATTTCCAGGTTTTGTTAACGAGTTGCTTTCAAAACTGCCCAGAGCACTTTGCACACAAACCACATATGCGTCACTTATCGCTAGTAGGAAAATTTTCTTGTTTAATGTAACAAGCAAATAGCTACAAAGGTTAGAATTGTTCAGTTTTCAAAATTTAGCAATTTGCATCATATGTGCCTAAAATGTCATTCGATTTCGGGAAACTGTGGTCGAATCACATATTTTCTTAAAAGGATTACGGTTTTGAATCACATCAGATTTTTGCTTCTGGCGAGACTTGCTTATTTGTTAAACCACATGAGACATTGCTTCCGTTAAATCACGACCAGCCAGCTTCTTTTTCTGGTTGCAATATAGAAAGTGTTGCGTCTTGTGTGATTTTATGTTCTTGTAAAATGTGTGAAGTTTTTTGACCACACCAAGGGGATTGTGGTTGGTTACGCTGCACAAATGGAAGTTCAAGTCCCCATTTTTTGCAATGTTTGATAGTAGTAACTGCTGTGATGTTTCATATTTATTATGTACATTCTATTCCACCCTCCCCAATTCGGAAATCCTCATGAAGATTGCTTTACGAGGAGTTTTACGACAACTCCCCTGGCTATCCTTTGATGTTTCAAAAACTGCTTGGTTGTCTTTAGCCTGCATAAAATGATAACTAAATACTTCTAATTTAGACAACATTCTGTCTAACGCTGGAAATGTGGCGAACATGGTTGCGTCAAATTCTATGGAAAGCTCCACCTCGGCCAATGCTGGTTTGCCCACGTAAGTAGACACCCATTTTGCGTTTTTTTGCGCTTTTGGTGTGTTGCTATATATTCCTGCATCAAGCCTCCAACCTTCTTTGTTTGTTTACTCAGTGCTGCCAATGATATTGTGCCTATGAGTCAACCACGGGTTACTCACGGATGGCATAGTCAAGTGAAAGATGATTTAAGAAACTACCTGGTTCAAAAACTGTATGTAACCGTTTGTTGCATTTGTTGGGCGTTGTGTTTTAATTTGTGCATTTTAACCTGAGCCGTCGGTAAAGACGCTAGCTAAGAGTGTTTTCCATCAGAAACAATTTTCATGTAAAAATCAAGAAACTACCAGTAAAAGGTTTTTGAGGCAACGTGTATATGCGATACCATGTCTTACTTGAAGTGAAACAAAACTCACGATGGCTCGAGTAAAAATCGCTTTATGTGAAAAAGGTTACTTTTAGGGTAAGTTTAATGAAGGCTGTTACCAGTTTTCATTGCGTTTCACAAATTTCACCAACAGTGACAAAACCGTGGCTATGATTGTGCTCTCTCCCTGTTAGTAGTTGTCAATCGCATACAGTGTTTTTTCTTCAATGCATGATGAATTGTGCAAATACGTATAGTTGCCGCATTTGCCACGTTAAAAAGCTGATTGCGCTTATGAACACAGTGGAACCCTGCTGATGAAACCATCCACTGAACGGCACTCAAATAGTCGTGTTAGTGGTCGCTTTGCTGGATTAAATCACATTTGCATTCTTAAGGGTTTCACATATTATCACAATCACTTCGTTTCTGTTAGTCACCTGACAGTAGATAGAGAACACAGGTTTTAGTTCACACATAGTTCCAAGTCACAGCTTGTTACAGTACAACAAAAAGCATTTAATATCTTGGCATATGCTACTGAAAATTACTAGCTCAGTGATATTGATAGACGGTCGAAATGTTACGCGGGGTGCAATTAGCAGATTCCATAGCAGCTGGACTGGTCGCGGTCTGAATTCCTGGGTTCGCGTTAGTAAAACAAAACGTAATGCATTAACGCAGAGATATGTTTCCGACCGCGTTGAAGTGGTAGTGATATTTCGATGTTCGCATAGTCGGGGCAGTGTCAAGCGGGGTTCCACTGTAGCTACCATAATTGATGCGATAACTTAAGTTTCTGCATAATATGAAGCTTTTTGCTACTAGAATCTTGATTTTGGGTCTGGGTGAAAGCTTGTGCTAACTTTTCAGCGCATGCTGACTTCTCATGGGCATATTTTTGCTGGGGTTGCACCGATTCATTGGTAAACAGCCATTTCACCGATTGGCCAGTGTTGGATTTTTTAGCCAATTAATAGGCTGTTGGCTATTTATATTGGATATGTTAAAACTTGTCTTTGCTTTTGATAGAAATACATTTACAGTTGGAATTTTTGGGATAATTATGCATTTATTCATTTGGAAGCCGCACGAAATGGTTTTAAAAAAATAATGTAAGCCGCACTTGAACATAGGTTACCATAAGCCTCTGATATACTTTCGCGTACTAGCACGTTTAGCGTTTTTGGCAACCCTGGTGATGATGTTTACACCATTGCAACTGCTTTCCGTTCATCATAGTCCCTCCTGTGATGGAGTATCCACGTGATGCTGAAGAGAAGAGAATGCGAAAAGAGTTTGGTCGGCAAAACGTAGTCAAGGAAATGCTAAGTGTCAGCAGGATCTTTCATTAAGATAAAGCAAAAAATGGAAACCGCCCTTGATTGTAACTGCACGAAATGTTGAAAACAACATTATAAATCGCGGCTTACAATCGAATAATTATGGTATATTGAAAAAGTAGTTTCTCGATTGCTTGCCTCCATAGCAATTACTTCAAATGGCATTATAAGTCGAACAACTCGTTTCTGCCAGAGGCCNNTGACAAATGGTCCAAGTAGGAATATTAGTATCGACAACATAGGTAACGAATGCTTTTCGCTTTTCAGTATTTCTTTTCAGCCAGCTTGTTGGTACATCTTGAATCGATTTGTTTTTGCGTACCCTGTCCCTGCAATGCTTTCAACTTCTTTACAATGACAGCAAAATAGAGTTCGTAACAATAGTTCAGGTAGATGTTACTATATTCATGGCAGCTTGCTGAGCAAATAGTTATTCATTCAGTCAGTGAAAGCTAGTCTATGTACGAAGCGTGATAGTGCCTCTAAGCTACAATTCCTAAACCAACTACCATATTTGCTCCAGAATCACGCAATACTAAAAATTATCATTGGACAAATCAATTTCAAGAACGTTGTTTAATTCCTTACTAATTCGTATATTCTTATAGAGAACCTTCAACGGGAACAACTCGCTTTCATGTTGAAATTCATCTGTTAATCAGTGGCTTGCTGCACTAAAAATAGAGGATTGTTAGCAGTGTTGCCAGATGGTTGTCACCTAAACCTGCTAAATCGTGTCACGAAAAACTGCTAGATCCTGCTAAAAACCATGTCACAAATCTTCAGCTAAAATCTGATAAAAATAGTTAAATTCTGCTGAAAAAAAACTGCTATTTTAAGGTGTTTAAAATAAACTTGTAAAGCTCTATCAATATTTCGTCTTGTACTCACTATCAATGAACCAGACGTTAGGCCTGCGACTTCCTGGCGTAAGTTTACCACCAGGAAAAATGATGTGTCGTGGGATAAAAACATTCTGCCAGTGTAGTCTTTTAAACCCAATGCGCTCACTAAGCACAGAAGCAAATCATTTAGGCTTCACCAAGCCATCCAGTTGCTTGTTATTATGGTGCAATTACCTTCTTGAAGCAGCTTAGCTGCGTCGTAATAACAACTCCAACGGTAATAGCAATGGTATGCATCCAAATGATTAAAGGCAGCTAGTTGTGTCTGGTGATCTTTGTGTTGCCCAATATAAGGGGTCAGAAAGAAGGTAAATAATTTTTTGACGAAAAAGGTGTAAAAGTTTTCATCTCTAAAAATTGTTGGAACAAATCTTTGATCAGGAACTTGTTGCCTGCTAAACGGTTGGTAAAATCCTGCTAAAAAATCAGCTAGCTGCTAGATTGAAAAATTTCCAGCTAACAGTGAGAAAACCGGCTAGATGTAGCAGCAAAACAGCTCAAATAGCAACACTGATTGTTAGTAGTGGCTGTCCAAATGTCAGCGGCTAATGAAATAATGTTACTACTACGGACAGATTTTTGTAAATTTCCTTACAGTTTTTGGTTATATGTCATGAAGTTTGTTCTCAGTAAAATGTTTTCGGCTAAGAAACTTGTAGTTTGCAGAAATCTTCATGATCAGCCTTTGAAATCCCAAATCAGAGACAATGGAATATGGTTGCAAGACTAACAGTCATTCATGAAATCAGATAATTTATGTGTATCTTTAGACCGCTGATCATTAATATCCCATAATTTTTGTTTGCGTTATTTCAAGTAGAGTAGTTTGTATTTGAAGAGGATATTGCAATTTTTTCGGTCCTTATGAACATCCAGCTTATTTTTTTTCAGTTTTTTTCTTCACCTTTACCATTTTGTTTAGTCAATTCGGCAGGATAGAATTTTTAACGTGATGCATGATATTGGGTGTGAAAGTTTAACTGTTTTCCCACCTGCATTGCACACAGTGCACTTTCAGACACTAACATCAATTTTGTTAACTTTGAAAAATTGCCATACAATTCGTTTTAGAAACATAAGGTATTTGTGCGCTTAATACTTCGCCCTGTTTTGTTTACGAATTAATTGCTTACTCTGAAAATATAATACTGTGATAAACCTTTGCTTACAGAAGAAAATGACATCTTTTTGATGTGAAGCACATCCAAACAGTCATCTGACATACGAAATGGATAATAATATTATATTGCATTAACACATGCGTTATCAAATCAGTATGCCACTGTACATAGTACATTGCAAATAATCAGCCTAGTTGCTTATCGGTGCACCCCTAATTTTTGCTAATCCCACCTTTGTGGTATTTGCGTGCAATAGATTTTGTATGTGTAAGCTTCGAAGTCTTATGAAGAGCACATATATTTGGAAACATTCTGGAAAAGTTTTTTTTTAAGTAAACGACTGCATTTGCTTTTCAGTGTTCAAAACATATTTCCCACTCCTGAAACAATACCAGTAACAGACACAAGAATGGTTAAACTCCTTTCATTTGCCAAAAAAGTAGAAGGAACAATGTATGAACAGGCCAATTCCAGGGTAAGTTGTTATAGGTTTCTGGTGAAATAAAATCGGAATTTCGCAGCAGCAACTTGTTAAGTGATTCTATCAACTTTACCGCACATTTTTCTTTAATGTATGTTTGTTGCAATTCTGTAACTCCTCTTGGTGAAATTGTTGATATGTGTTTTTAAACCGCAACAAGGACTTCGTAACTTAAGAATGTTTATAGAATTAGATTGCTTATACACTTTGTCAGTCGTTGTCATGACAAATCTGTTAGTTTCCTGGATGATGTCACAAACCTAGCCGGCAATTTGCCTCTCCTACTTCGCCGTTGGAGTTGGTCTGACGTTCTTCTATTAACTTGACGACGGGTGTAGGTTTTGTAG
>JGI24021J15306_10006421_pt1 | contig 14146 bp, 9 predicted proteins | sample Ectturendosymbi1_FD_15306 | JGI IMG/M metagenome (IMG submission 15306) | reverse complement strand
GATATAGGTAGAATTTTAGGATAAAATTAATTGTTATTTGCGGCCTGACAGCGATAATCCACAATTTATGCGGCCCGGGATAGCAAATAGGTTCCCATCGCTGATGTAGAATATGAAAAAGAGCGTGACAACATGCACCCTTGCCGGAGTCCAACACAACCGGCGAACGGTCGTGATTTAACTCTCCCTACACGGACACACTTCTGGGTAGGAATACAGTAACTTGACCGCCAGTAACAGGTAGCAGTCAACACCGTACTCCTGCAACACTCCCCAAAGCTTTTCACGAAGAACCCGGTCGTATGCTTTCTCGCGTTCGATAAAACAAGTGTGGGCATCTTAAGCATACCTCCAAGATTTCTCAAAAATTTTCTGGAGAGTGAAGATTTGATCTGAAGTGCTACTACGGCCGGGACGAAAACCTCACTCGGTATCATTCAACGTTGGTTCAAGTTTTTCGCGGAATCTTTTTGACTTAACGTAAATGTTAATTATTTGAAAATTCCCAAAAGGCATCGCAGGCGGCACAAAAGGTCCTCACGGGCCACATGCGGCCCGCGGGCCGCGTGTTTGAGACCCATGCTATAGAAGGTCTAAGAAATACGTACAAAACCATTTTGTTTTGATGAAAATAAATGTAAAGCTATAGATCATAGGTTCCCAACATTTTTTGAAGCTGGCACCCTTTCATAAAAATAAAGTGCCTTTGCACCATTCGTTTTAAAAAAAGCGTAGAAATCACATAACAGCCTGATTTTGCAGTATTTTCATATTCAAAATTACTACTCGTAATGCATAGGCTAGTGACAACACACCAAGAAAACACCAAGTCGTAATGTCTTTTCACAACTTACTGCTCATTAGAAACAAACCTTGTTACTTTTTTGTTGTTGTTTCCCTAAAATTATCTGCTCATACTCTGGCACACAATTTCAGAGCCACGCGCAAATCGTTCGAGGGGTTCAAATGGTTGCAATACTTGTTTATCAACTGAAGTAGAGAGGAAAATCTAGATTCGCGCAAAAACGTTGTTGTAAAGGGCATTAGAATAGAAAGGGAATCTGTACTAAATTTTTGGTAATTTTGCATGGTTGAGCACCAGAAACTTTAAGTTATATAGTGTCAAACAAAAATCTCGCCTTAATTGTACCATAAACGTTTAAACGTCACAATGCGCTTACAATTGCATCACCGGCCATCTTCAGCGTACATGGTAAATGCAGCGTGAAGCAGAAATATCAGTGATATCAGTGCGTGCATTTAGCAAGTTCAATTGTAAAATTAGTAACGTTAACTGGAATTATTAGGCTGGATAATGTTCTTTTGAGTAAGCGGCTCGCACGTTTCATAAATCTTGCTTCTATTGTAAAATAAGTACCTGTACATCCAAGAACATACAAACTAACACTCAAAACTCGCATTTCGGACTCCCGAAAATCTGTTCGGACTCCCAGGGGTCCGGGAACCCCCGGTTGGGAACCGCTGTTCTATTATGAGGATTTTTGGGTTGTTTTTTTAATCCCTAAAGTTTAAGGAAACTGCATTCAAAGCATTGCAACAACTGGTGCTCATGACTACCAAATACATGTCACAGAAAGGAGTTTCGTATTTGGTCGAGCTCATGGACGTCTTCAGGGCGGTTTTAACCGCCATGGATTTTGAATTTGATATTTTCCTATTCATCTTTTTAGTAGAAAAATGTTTCTTTGGTTAACTTGAAGTTGATCAAATGAATTTTCACCGTGGTTGACCCCTCTTGAGAAATTCCTTCTGACGCCCATGGCCGAGCTGAAAACTAAAACGCGAAATGCGCAGAAATGCATTGGCTCGTTGCTGAGGGTGGCATCGGAGGAATTAATTCATCTGCTGTTTGAAAAGTCTATCACTAAAGTTCGGGAGCAGTGCGGTAATTAGTAACCGGCTTTCTGTTGCTAATATTTATAGTTTCCTATCGTTTTGTTGTGATTTTGTTGTTGTGTCTGCAATGGCAGAGGTCTGGAGTTTGGTTCTCAGTGAGCCCGTAGTTTTCAGGTTCTGTGTCGTCGCTCGTTAAAATACATCGGATGACCACATTTGTTGCTTTCGTAACTCCCCATTTCTTGGCAGTCGATGCGGATTCGGCTGCCTTTAAATGGGTTATTTAGCTTAAATAGATCTTGCACAAAAATCAAACTCAGTAGCAACAGCGTATGTACAGTAGTTAGGTTATTATTGTCAAATGGGACGTGCGGGGTAAGCCCGAGTGCCGGAGTCGCCACTAACGCAAACATACTGCGGACTCACGGACTGCAGTGGCAACAGACCTGAAACTGTATTTTTTGTTTGAGGCTTCTAAAATCTTGCGTCAGTTACAAGTTTTCCATATTGCAATCTTATTTTCCCCACTGGCCTTCCTATCAAAGCTGTCATCAGGCATTAAAGAAATAAACTTGTAACAAAAATAGACCAATTTTGTACAGCCCAGCGGCAAGTCGAGAACTGTGTGAAGCAAAAGCCACTGCGTTTGTGATCACCTAATGTTAGGCTGGAGTCTGGACAGTTCTTGCGCGGCAAAGAAATAACGAAACAGTGTAGAAACAGAGATCAAAAATACTCTAAACTAAACATTATTACGAAACAATAGCATTGCAGTAACTATTCGATAATAGAGGCTGGGTAAAACTCCGGCACGTAAATCCTGCCGTTTAACGAAGCGTAAAGTATTGTTTAATGTTTGGTTTAGAGCATTTTTGATCTCTGTTTCTACTTCGATAGGCACCAGAAAGGGGTGCATGTATGGCAATAAAGGGGCGCCATTCAACGGGGCGCCACATACATTTGGAGGGGACAGTTGTCCCAAACTCCAAAGTCCCCCCTCCGGATCCGCCGCTAATCTTGAGTCCCCCTAGGGCTGCTGCTGCTTCCACGAACCTCTTGAGAGGAAAAAAGGGTATGAAATTTAAATTTAAAACTATCTACATCAAGTGATTCTAGTTCTTCAGATTTTTGATAACGCTTAGCCCACGTACTTCAAACTTGTTCGATCGATTTATGACTGTATGAAGTGTACCTCACAACCCCAAGAAAAAATAACACATCTTGCCGTAAACCTACTTCGATGAAAACGGTGTTTGGTAAAGATCCTTATTTGCTTGCGGTTGGTACATTTTGAAACAGGATAGAAAATAAGAACCAAGCACAGCCCGAGCGAAGCGTGCAGTAAAACTTGATCCCTATGTTTATTGAACACTGTAACTTAACTCATGTACGTGGCTGGAGATTAGGGAAATATATGTTTCTTTGTCTTACCTGCATACCAGTGTGAATGGGAAGTTTCCCAGTCAAAAATGCTGCTCTTGACGGGGTGCAAACTTCTTGTGCGTAGGCTTGGTCCAGAATTACACCTTCGTTGGCTAGCCTTTCAATATTTGGGGTAAGAACAAAGTTGTTATGCCAGCTGACGTCATTCCACCCTGACAATTTATAAACCACTGGGTTACCTCAAGTGGTGATTATTATTCCACTCATTGAACCACAAAGTTCAAAACGCTAACCGTATGGAGACTGAACGCGAATGTACGACTTTTGGCTGGAAACGCGACCAGCTTTTCAAAATCTTGCTGGCAATGACTTGCACCAGGTATTTGGCAAGAAAATCATTCTCCACCAAAGAACTTACTTAGGCACACAGTTTTCGAATGATGGATGATTCGAAGCAATAAAGTACTTTGACTAAAGCTTTAATTTTAGCAGTGATTAGTGCATGTCCAAACTGTTCGTGTGGTGTATAAATGACAACAGCACGTTGTTTCAAAAAGTCATCAACATTTAACAGTGTGGCAGTGGCACCAGCACGTACTGACAATCTGAAAAAGCATCATTTCACTTGCGTGTGTGCAAAATCTAACGTCACACAAAACAACAAACTTAGTGTGAAAGGAGCTCAAGTTCACTTTGATTTCATGATCCCATTCCATTTCAAACACTTCTTTTCAGACTTGTGCAATGAAAGCAGATGCTGGGCTGCTCCTTGAAAATTTGTAGCGTTAGTCTTCGGCGGTTACTACCAGAGATTCAAGCACAAGGTTGTTAAAATCAAGACGAAAATTACGAAGTCTAACTCCAGCTTCACTTTTACGTAAGGTTCATCAACAACTATTCATATAGGCTGCCAGTGCCCTATGAACGTGTTCGAAATCACGACCGCATTTTGTTTTTCAACCTGTTCTTAATAGATTTAGCTACAACAAGATATCTGACTGATTCTAAACTTTGGTTTTATCCTACATCCGTTGCCATTAACAACCACTAAAATCAATAATGTGAAAGTTTTTGTTTAATTAGAAGATCTTTATACTCTTCGAAAAATGTACTTACCTAAGTCGTCAACCAAGACCATGACAATATGAGGTGATGCGTTACAACCTGCAAAATAGACAACGTTGACCGCAATTCTTTCTTTAGTTTCATAAGATATGTCACCAGATTGGGGGGGTTGCACAACGATAGAACGTACAGTTGTTTGTTTGCTTAACTTAATGTCAGTCCCGTCGCCGCGGGGTGCTTTGGTGGGCTTAGAACCCCAAACAAAGCTCCAAGTCCCCCCAAATTGAAATATGAAACACTATAAATCAGTGGAATGTTTGTCAAATTTTAATGTCAACCCCCCCTGCACATACGTAAAGCTCCCCCGCACAAACGTAAAGCCCCCTATTGAAGACTTTCCGGCGACGGTTCTACTTAATGTCAAGGCACAATTGCTTCGAGTTGCGTAAATGAGCTCAAAAGTATAAGTCACTACGAAAACAACAGTAGCCATAAACTTGTAACCTTGCATAAGATTTTTCAAACAACAATGAAACAATATGCTTTTTTCTATAGGAAACATCTTAGAACGAAGAGTAAAGTTCACGCATATGAAAAACTTTTTCTTGATTTGAGCCTTTTTGCAAACTGCTTATTAAGTCATGTTTGTGAAAAGATATGCTAAAAATGAATGAGTTTCTATTTGGTAACATCAACGATTTAGGGTAGCTGTGCTACAAACGACGATGAGCAAGCCTACGTAGCCATATAAAGACTGCTTTCGGTTCATTTAGACCAGATTTTCTTAACCTGTGGGCCACGGAAGGATTTTTTATGTGCCACGAGTCACGACCTAGTATAACTGAAATTGAGTACGTCTTGCAAGATGGACCTTTTAATTGAAAACTAAGGTAGCTCTTGAGATACAAACGTTATAATTAGGGCAACTAAAAGTCAATAAAGTCAATTTTTTTCTGCCTTTTCTAAAGTTTATGAAAGGCCTGCAAACCAAATTTCACGCTCAAACCATGACGGAATCCCAAGTTATTAGGTCAAAAAAAAGTCAAAATTTATCATTAGCCAAAATTTATCGTTGGGTCAACTTTTCTTGCCGCACAGTTTTTTTCTCTTTATCGATATTTTATTGAAACTACAACAACAGATTTGATATGTTTTTGCAAGTTTAGTTGCAATTCTGTAATAATAATGGGCTTGTTGCGATTACTGACGTAATAATGCTGTTTTGCTCACTACTTGATGATTGAATATTATGTACGATAGGCGTAGTAAGGCAAGAAACGTGGGGTTACAGTACTTGGATTGGTATATGCTCAATCCATTATGCATGCATAGTGTTTCAAATTTGATCTAAGGTTTGACACCATCGCCAAAGTTAAACAACCAAATTTTTTTAGTTTTGAAGCTTTGATTGCATGAATATGCTTCTGGTTATCCTCAACACCTATGGCTGAATTATTTTTCAGTTGCAAAGGCAGAAAATTTGTAGGTCAAAATAAAGTCAAAATTTGTAAATTATAAAGTCAAAATTTTGAGTTTTAGGTCAAAAAATTGCTTGGCCTAGTTATAATAAGCTCTTTTCCGTCATGTGTTAGACATTGTTGCGACATGGAGAATTCCACTTAGCCTACCACACTCTGCACAATATACGGTTGCTGAAGGTATTTTGAGGCAACGAGGCGGCTCTTGTTGCCATGAAAACGAAATGAAGTCTAGAAGTAGACTTAATGCGGAAAATGACTTGATCTATGCATTATCATGTGTTGAGCTTCGAATACCTATGCTTTCTAACAACGAAGAGACCCAACCTTCGCACTGATTGTAGCGCATGTTGTGTTATTAAGCGTTGTTTATATATTTGCTCTGTGCGTGTGCGACAGTTGTCACATTGGAGAAGTTGTACAGTGGGTGGGCCATGGACATTCTGTTCGCTTGTTAATTGGGCCATATGCTTGAAAAGGTTGAGAACCTCTGATTTAGGCTTAAGCCAAATTGAGAAAACTGATCGCTTTACCTTCTACCCTAATTTTCATAACATTTTATTTTAAAAACACAACTTAATTAGGAAGTATTAGGACCTACAAAAAGTGCTCATTTCCAAGCTCAGAAGTTCTTTTTTCGCTGTATAAACTCAAATTATATTCATCATGCGTGAAAGTCACCAAAGGGCAAATGGTAAGGAGCAATCAGATAATTTAACGTGGTTATGCTTTTGCAAGAACATACAACATGGTCACAGGTAAATCACATTCCTCTATTTTACTTTGTCCCAAGAAAACATTATGTAACGCGTGAAGAAGACTGTAACCGTAACCTAAGCTATAGTTAATTATGCAACTTCAACACCGCACAAAAACTTCTGCTGCCGTTCAAAAAAAAACGTTTACGGTAAATTCCCATCTTCCTGCAACGTTAGGAGAGAAATGTATTTAGATTTACCACAGCTGGTTTTAAAAAATAAAAATTTCATCCAAAGACGCCACTTTGAAATACGCTGTGTATAGTTGTTTGACATCTCGTTAAAGAGATTAAAAACATTAGTTTGGGAGCTGCTGGTGTTCTTGCACATAATGCAACAGATTCAACCCAATATTTTTTGCGTAATTGAGCTACGATGTTGGCAATGAGCACCATGGATTACAACTCGGGAAAAGACGACCTTTTTGGAGACATTTCAGCAAGCAATTACGTTAGCGAAAATTACACGATGCAAGCACAGATGAAAAACTTCAGTTTGTTGCTGAACATGAGCTCTGACTTCCTTTCTCTCTTGACACCTTTTAGCAGGGTGCAACATTTTCTGTGAATGTTAGTAGCGCGCAGAAATCTTTCTGTAGAGCACGCATATAAGCTTTGCCATACAGCATTCATATGCATAAAGTATAAAATGTAAAAAAACATTCGCGCACTCCAAGTTTCTGGTCGCCCGGCGCGAGTGCGTGCGCGACCGCATTTTTGCACCCCTGCCTTGATAGGACACGCACAACTTACAAATGCATTTCATGTCTGATGAAATAAACGACTTTTGAAAGTTGGTTATAAGTGTTAATCAGTGAGCTTTCGATATTTAGAATAATAGAAAACTCGGTCTGATGCAGAAGAAACGAGAACTTTAATCCAATGCATTAATACGGTAGTTTGCCAAGACGCTGCTAGCTCCAACAATATAATCAATATTTGACGAATTGCTTGCTGACGTACTTGCAAGCTTATTTTTTGGAAAAAATAACTCAAGTTTCTGCATCGGAACAGCTGCTTTCTGATGTTTGGTCTTTTCGTAAATTGTTTACCTTGTTCTATCTTTAATCCCAATACCGGGGGTCGGCAGCCTTCGGCTTTTTAACTCCTGCAAAGTGGCCTCTGGATTTGACAAAACTTGTTATTTAAAGTTGACTATTATTAGAAATGAGTTGATTACATTTTAGCCTATCTCCCTATGACGTCGCATGAAAAATGAAGCGATGTCAACGTTTGGTGGCTCCTCACCGATCCTATACGCTGGAAGATTAAGCGGAATGGCCCTTTTGTTAAAAAAGGTTACCAACCCCTAAGCTACACCTTTCAAACAAACCTCGCACACAAGCAATTGTGTTCCTGAAGCATAATCTTATGCGTACATTCTTCTTGATAACATCAGTTTCTTTATAAGGCACTCTTTTGCACACAATAGATTGGAACAAATCAAAACTTCTTGGCAAGTTTTCTTCTAACCCTTGTTTCTCTTCTAACAAATGAAGTCAGAAACTTGACGAGAGCATAGCTAAAATGTTCATGTTAACGAAGTCATTCAAATACAAAAAATGTGTTGTAATCACCTTGCAATAAGAGAAGGAGCAAAGCGCATCTGAAGAAAACATTCATCGCTAATTGTTCAATAACAACTTTAAGCAGAAAACACGTTTTTGGCTAAAACCTGAAAAAATGCAAGCACAAACAGTTTGTAAAGGCAAGAAAGTTTGTTAAGTTGCTATTGCATTTTCTGTAGCTTTACTGATAATTTCTTGTCGCAACACTGGTCCAAATGCTACATCTTATGATCAAGTACGTTGATTTCAACCGCTCTTACCACTCGTCGCAGTAGTTCCTTCCACAGGAAGCAGTGTACACGACGCCAACCAAACTCTTAACTAGCGGAGTCAGCCATGGTCGAAGCGTAATAGCGAGGTAATTGAAGCGTAATAGCGACGCGTAAAAGCGTTATAGCGTAATAGCGACGAAGCATGATAGAAAGGTCAGTCATGATCAGATAGGGATCAGGCGCCCTCCGTCATAAACACTGAATTGCTCTATAAGTTTTCTCCGAACAACGCACAGCCCATAAAAGGTTTTGTGAGTATGTTCCTTGTGCAAACTGATATAAAAAGAAGAAAGGTATGTTATACTGGATACCGAGCTCTCAGATGACAAAGACATCCAGAGACAACTGCGATATCAAAATTGTGCAGCAAACAAGCTGCTAGCTTCTTGTTCCCGATTCAAATGCAGTTGAAATGTACATTTTTGTTCCTTCTGTACGTCCGTGTATGCATCACCACAATTATGGTGCAATTTCAGGAAGCCATGCATGCAGAGATTGCGTGTGGCCTATGATTTTGGTTGCAGGTCTCTATACAACCTGCCGTGGCGAGCAGTGTTAGTAGTCACCAGTTTCAGTACAACATTCCCACCTTTGAAGCCTTGCTAAGAAAGAAGGTGCACCTGTGTCTTGAAAGATGGAAAAAGTCTAACACCGTAATGTTGCTCGCTTTAATACAGTCAGATTGTATATATATGTCCTCATACTTTGAGCACTATCTATCGCATTTTAATTTGTGCCTGAGTGCTCGGACGTTACAGTGCTTGTTCGTTTGAGTGCGTGTCATGCCACAACACATTCGTACTTTACCTGGCCCTGGCGAGTGTTGGACTCAGTGTCCCACTCTGCCATTTGCTGCTAATCCGATGAAGGCTTTGTTTATCCAATTAAGTTGGGCTTGTGGGTAGTCACACAATGCGCTTTTAATCTTTGGTTTACTTTTTGAAGCGGAGCAAAAAATTGACTTTCAAGTGTATATGTTAACTTATTACATTTTTCACGTTTTCGTACCAACGTTCCAGTTTTTACACACTTTGCGATCTTCGCAGATGAAGTTGTACATTTTTTTATTTGTCCTGTAAATTTTTCCCGAAATCACTCACCAATATCTTTTCAACTCCGCTGTTTCTTCACTTGAAAGTTAAAAGATTTTGATGCATCTGGGTTGGTTTGGGTTGTAAAACGTATATTAGGAATCGGATGGAACTTGTCACATTCCTTAGCACTCGAAGCAAAACTCAGTAATTTCCCCTACTCAGCAAAAGATCCGTCTTCTGCGTTATACCCTTTTCGTTATAAAAAGTACGCTTTCACAAAACTAGGAACATCATCCTTATTTTCGGCTGCTCACTCAATTTCCTGCCGTTGAGCAAAAACCAAACGCTTTTCCTTGTGTAATACTTGAGTTGTGCGTACCACCTGTATGTTTCTTGTTTCACAACAATTTCTTAAGTGTGTTGATTTTCAAGATCAGTGACCAGTTCGCATAATCGGTTAACGTTACCAAAGCAAAATTTCCGAGAGCGCCACAGCGCGTCCGATAAAACTCCGCACCGCCCCTTGTTTTCAACATAAACGTTCGGGGAAACTGCAGCAACGTGTTCTCTTTGAGATGACGGGTGACGCATTTCACGTGAAATTTGTTATCGTAAGTCTTTATGCACATGATTTAAATCGATAAACATCACTCCTCATGTTCGTTCTTTTTACTCCACACGCCAAGTTAGCGTTGACGAATATTTTGTTGGAGAGCGTGTTTGCAAATTAATTGCATATGTATAAGGCATGTTATGACACTCAAAAGAAAAGAATGAGTGACGCAGAAAAAGGAGCAACATTTGATTACCGAGGTAAGTTACAACAATGTTTTCAGGTAGGTTGAAAGGAAATACCTCTACGTAGATTTCAAACAGCAGTTTTGTCCAACGTAATATAGAAAAAAGCTTGAAAGCACTTGCAAAAAACAAACGACTATTTAACAAAAAATCGCTCTCCTTGCAAAGATGTCCACAGGCAGAACAAAAATTTGCATGAGCCGCAATGTGACCCTGATGCGAGACAAAAAATACAGTATCTGATTTCGCTGAACATTCGCGACTTGCTTCAGCAAAAACAGTCGGTGACTTCATGCGTGTGTACATCTTGAAGAAATATTAGTTGGAACAACGTTGAATGATGACAAATTTTGGCTTGTTAGTGAAGTGCCTAACAGAAGATGACTAATCCGACATGAAAATGATGAAGTAAAGCAAAGAGCATTTGAAAACAGTGTCAAAGTTTTACCGTGGTAGAAATGATTAATAGTCTAACGAAGAAATGCGCTACAGACTTACACAAAAAGCCAAGTCTGTTGATTCTTCAGGTGCTTTTGACCCCGCGAGAGGATTGTTGGTGGTCACAGTGAAATGGTGGTTTTGTTAGCTTGCCGCTTTTTACTGTACTTGGTAAAACGTGACAGGTTGTCGTGTTTTCGTGTGTCAGTTTGTTGAGCAAGTCATAATGAAAACGCAGGAAAGTTTTGCAAATGGGATGAACTCAATGGCATAACTGACTTACTTGCGCTGTTTATCACTTTTGCACCCAGAAAAAGTATCAACTACATTAAAATCATATTCACTGCGTTATTTCAACTTCACGATAAGAAAACAGCACAATCATTTTTGAAAAGCGTGTGAGGAACTTCTTTAGTAAATAAGAAAACACGGGGAATTTTACAAACAGCACTTTGAAAATTTGTGTGAATCCTCGCAGTCGCTGCAACTATCCTGCATTTTTTGCTGACAGGCAAATGTAGATCTTCGTCTTTTCTGTAATTTTGCTGGTCCTATCTCACTGTTTTTTGCTGCAACACCTGATACTCACATTTTTGCAAGTTTTTTTTCGCTGGGGAGATTTTTAAAGGTTGACAGCAGCGGTGCCAAAAAATATCTTTTGGATGAAATACCGCTTGCACCTGAGACTGCTCTTTTCTGAGAGCTGTCGTCACACCCTTGATCATGATCATATATCCAAACAAGGACAAGAGTGAGTGATAAAATTACTCTCGTGATTACATGCACGCTTTACGTTGTAGTATGCGGTTAAAATGCTGAACACCAAGCTCACGTTTATTTTCAAATGATTCAAAACGATTCTGGTCCAACTTGCAAAAGCTGAGTAACGCTAACTTTTTGCACAATCAGACAGCTTGATAAAACCTACTTGGAAAACCTGTAAGCCGTAATTTACACAACATTTTTGAGTGCCATATTTTGCTTTTACCTACTGTAAGTGGATTTTCTGTTATGATACTGGAATAGCATTTGGAACTGATCTGCACATCTCAGATCTGGGAGTAAGTTTGTGTTGCGCCGAAAAGTTTCACAGTTAGGAACCAGAATTGTTGAATTATTTGTTGTACCTAATTTGACGGCTTGAGTTTGCAGAACCGTAAGTGTAAAACTGCATCACGCCAACGCTTTCACGATGTTAGCTCTCAATTCCTTGGCGTTCGGCAACTGAAAATAGCTCAGAACCATAGCGGTGGTTAATCTTTTGTTTGCTTTCCGTAATTCGGCAGTAGCAAATTTCAGGTAGGGGAGTTCCCGCCCATTTCAAAGCGAGCAAGCCAGAATCGTTATACTACAACTTGGATAAATTTGACCCAACACGACGTGAATATCTGACTTGGCCCGAGCAAAGACAAAAACCAGTTTATGACTGCACAAGCAAGTCACAGAAACCTGGAAACAATTTTGCATAAACGAAAAAATTTGCAGAGACTTACAGAAGTATTTTCCCTAAAAACTTGAAAAGATCACCAAAAAAATATTTTTTCGGAAAAAATTTTTCCCCCAAACAATGGTCTGGGTCCAGTAAGGGAAACCTCACCTGATCTACGTGTTCCTTCTGATCCTATTTCTCGCGGGAATGTTAACCCTTTCAATTACTAGTTGGCATCAGCGTGAGGCGGTTTTTCATTAGTTTTCAAAGTGTAACTGCAATTAGGCAAATTCAAAATTATTTTCTTTGGATACTGTTAGATATTACTGGTCATGCACTTTAATGGCTTTGTAAAGCGCACATAGAATATCGTGTGCGTTTCGTTATTGCTTAAAGAAGGTCACGGTTATACAGCATTTGCTGACGAGCAATGCAGCTGCAAAATGTCGACAGCAAACTGTAGCACCACTTACGACTTATGAATGCAAAAATTGGGATGAAAGCGATTGTGTTGGAATGATTGCGATAAAAAAACTTCAAATTGATGAAAAGAAAATTACAAACGTTTTAACAGTTCGCACGTGTATCATCCAATATAGCTCCACGGTACGTCAACTGTGCAACTGAACAATTTTCATTTTGTCGTTTGTTGTAACAAATCTCAAAGAATTTTCTACAGAGAAAAGAAAACGTTAGTTTGTAAATTATATTTCACAGTTCTGTGGGATTTTATTTGACGCATCAAAAAATTTGTTTCGTTTGGTCTCTTGACTTGCATTTTTTAGTAGTTAGGATGTTGATGTAAACATTAAGATTTTATGAACAAAAAGAATCGTGTTATGTTGTACATTGTGAGCCAAACAGTTTTAAATTAAGGGCATGCATTTTGAAAATATTCATCCAAATGCTTCTATCGAACTTAATGGAAAAAATCAAATAAAACCCATGAAACAAAATTTGGATGTTTGGAATTTGATTGCTTTAAAGATGATGGTAATTTATTTGTCACGTACTCACAATCACAGCAAACGCACCAACAGCACGGAAAGTAACAAAAAACAGTGAAGGTGTAGTTTGAAGGCTTTCGTGCTATTTCACGTAGTAAACGTAACTACGTATCAAAAAGCAGTAACTTAATGGATGAACTAGCCGCATTGAAATCCAGTTGGTGTTCCTGTATCAAACATGACAGGGACGGATCCAGCCAGTAAGGTTAGGGGAGGGAGATTTCAGTAATATTTGGTAGTCAAGTCTCATTACGGGTTCACTACTGTAAGAGAGATGAACTATACTTCACGACACTGCTGTGATAAAACAATGGTCAGCCAAATGACCTTATGTCGTGAATTCGTTTGCCGAATTGTAAAAAATCGTGGTGAATAAACTTACTTTCATAGGTTTTAGGGAGGGCGATCGCCACAATCGCCTTCCCCCTGGATCTGCCCCTGAAACAGGAGTGTAAGTCAAAATTCGTGGCTGCCCTCTTCCACAACATTGGCTCCGCCATGTCGGTTGTCGAAGTGTTCTTACAGCTTAGATGGCTTCAAATTTGCGTTAAAGAAAGCAGTTTCACAGAGCATACGCTCAGGCTTTTGCAAACCCTCAGTTTTGCCGATGCAAGTGAAACCAAAACTAACTTAGTCATCATTCCATTTCCTTTTCTTCGACATGATGAAGGGTTATGATGATAATCAGAAAACTGAAGAGCTTTTAGTATTATCTCCACTCAATTACGTAGAGCAGAACCTCGTGTCTCTGCAAATTAACAAAACACTCACAAAAACAACAATTCACTCCAATACGAAAAACAGTGCATACGACTCCTTTCCTCTACTTTACGAACGATTCTCTTCAGAACTATTTACTAAAAATGATGAAATGCAGAATCCACTCGTATATATATACACAGATCGTCAGTCAGAAGTGCCTAATGGCCGTTGCGATCTGTGTTCGTTGAACAGTGTTGTAGCTGTGTTTAGCGGAGGAGTTCCAATTGTGAAAAAATTTTGTAATCTTCAATTTTTGTAATCTTGAGTTTTGATCTTAGCAACAATGCGTAATTTTTTC
>JGI24021J15306_10006420_pt1 | contig 14146 bp, 8 predicted proteins | sample Ectturendosymbi1_FD_15306 | JGI IMG/M metagenome (IMG submission 15306) | reverse complement strand
AGATAAATTTCTGATGTCTGATGTTTTTGAGACGAATCTGATGTTGACTGGGCTGTTGTTTTTATTTTCCACATTTCCTATCCTTTTATGTCAAATATAAGTTAGATTCATGACTTTTAAGTTTCTTTCATCAATCTCTCACCCTGATGCGTGTTTGGTTATCGTTCCAAACTGAAGAAGCTCTCCACTGCGTTGAGAATAACAGTTTGCATAAATTACAAGGACACCTCTATTTAATGACGATATATTGCTCTATTTCCGATTCAACGAGCGTTACCGCGGTTTGTTAGGTATTGGTAATAGAAGCTTATATGAAACTGTAGCGAAAAATCTGATGTTATCTGATGGTGAAAAGGGCAGCAATCTGACGTTAATGAGACTGACCCCAGTGGCAACACTGGTCTAGGCGTTTTGCCGCATGTAACTATTGAACGCAGACATCTTGGCTGGTAATGCAGCGAGACAGTGACTGTTGATAGCGGTAAGGCACGTAGGTTTATACCAATGTTGGCGAATTGCGCGTCGCCGACATATTTTGTGTTGCTTTTCTAGATGAATAGCAATATCTCAGATTGATAGAGAGTTGTTGCCTCATGTTTAACGTTTGTTTCATTTTTCAAATGTGTTTACCCAAGTTCGTGAAGATAGTCACCAGCAGTGTTCCCTGTAAGAAAATTTTCCATTGAGCAAATGTTTGTTTTAGTGCGCATGCAATTTCACAACCATGTAGACACACAACCAGTGAAACGTTTCGAAAGGTCTATGCGATATACAGTATATACGATATCAAATTTGGAATATTGCACGTGCGCAAGAATGAGATTTCACTGCGCAAATGCTCTGGTGGTTCTGCGCAGTTGTGCACCTTAGAGGGAACATTTGGTCACCAGGGAGTCTGCGCGATTTAATAACAACCATTACGACAGTGAACCTAAATCGCTAGTTAGGCTACTTAAGCTCCCAGAAGAAAATTAAGAAATTTCAAAGACACATATTGTCAAACGCATTCTGTCCTTTTCCCAATGTCAGAATGAGAACGAATGTTTTTCGCGAAGAGGCAAGTGCAGACCACAAAGTGGGAGACTACTGAAATAAATTGTAAGACTACTGGAGGAATTCCAAGCCAGATTTGACCATTTCCAAGAGTTAAAACCGTGCTTAGCATTCCTGTTGTAAATCAATTAAATGTTAATGTGTCGGTGACGGTGATGGCTGTCCAGTTCGCTCACCGTTTGTTACAAACTTGTCTGCTGTAGAAATAAAACGGACCGAAATGTAAGAATATCTGGCTAAAAAAAAATTATAGTCAATGTCATTCTACAGTTTATTTCTGGCGACAGGTTCCAGAAAGCAAATACCCAGAATTTAAAATACCAGTGTGTATCTCATTTCTGTGTATAGCACAATATATTGTTGTGAATTTTTTTCTCTGCAATGAAGTTCGCAAAATCAAACCATCGTGCAACCCTGAAAAACGAACACTTGGGAGAATTAATTCGCACGGCTTTAGCAACGTACTGTCCAGATTTTCGGGGACTAGAAAATCAAACAAAAACTTAATACTGACAATTACTGTACATCATTTAATGTAAAACTTGCATTCTTTGCCGTATTTGTATTGACGCTAGAGAAACTGGTTTTGCGGCTGGCTGGTGTTTTTGGTTTTCTGCAAATGACTCTTCTATTGAACATGTTTGCCCACCTCTGGTTTATACTATGTGTAAATAAGCACTGCTGCCAACAAAGCGCATTTTTGCAACCAATGCTCCCTCTAAAGATGCGCAAATGCGTAGTACCACCAGACTATTTGCGCAGTGAAGTCTCATCTCGCGCACTTGCAACATTCCAAAACATTGGAGAAGCACAAAAACAAGGATAAGCTATTTGAAGTAAAGGTGTAGTTTGTTAGTATTTTTATAGGATTTTACACTTATTCTAAAAAATCACAAAGTTTGTAATTCATTTAGAGCTCTGCTAACTCAGACTTCGAATATCCATGCTCACAAAAAGAAACATTTGCTCAGTGTAAAGTTTCTTACAAGGAAAACCATGTATGCAACTGTTGCCTTAACATTGGACATTTTTTTGTATACGTCCATTTGCATTGCATTGCCAACAACCTGAAAAAGATAAAAATGTCGACTTTTCCCCCCTGAAAAATTTTATGCGACGCCCATGTAAGCAACTTTTCGATTTAAAATAAGCCATGACCACATTGCAATGAGAAATTATGTTTTGACATGGCAGCGCGACACAGTGAGCAAGCGCTAAAATTTCCTTGTCGCTTACGTCAGATTGTAAAACACATTATGACCTATGGATATCCATCACCATGACCCTGTACCACGAGCGACTAGGCTGCGGTAATTTTTGTGATGTAGTTCGATTACACAATCGTGTTTATTCTCTTTTAGAAAATCCCTTGCAGCCACGCTTGGGTAAACTTCCGCTTTACATCGTAAAGCGACGCAAGACACCGCTTTGCACACTGCACATTACATTACTCATTGTATGTTGCACATTGCATCACGCATTGCAGCATGCAATGCCAGGGCTTGCATCGCTCAATTGGGCTCCGTTGCGGTCTATTTCCTGGTTGCCGTTAAACATGTCACATACAAAACTTTTTGTTTTTTCAAAACACAGTGTGTGTGTTTGCACGCAAAGTTTCAAATAACATATGTAACACAAGTTACTTACAGATTATAACGATTCTTTCAGAAGTAAAGAGCTGGGGGCAATGATGAAAAATTCCGTTTGTGAAGTATACGTTTAATACTTTTGTTACATGAAGTATGCTTTTGCTAAAAAAACACTAACGGATGAATAGTTTTGAATACTTTTGTTAAGCTTGAGATATTAACCAAAAAAGTGAAGTAATTTCTGAAAACTTTTTTGGCTTAAAAAACAACCACTTTTGAAGCATCGTTGGATCCAATTAATATTTTGTTTGAAAATTGTCGGAAGCTGATAGGATCACTGGCAGGCAGAAATATGGGTCACTACAAAAGTTTAACATATGATGTAGGTATGACGCAAGGTGACACAATAACGAAACTATGAGTGGTGAAACCAGTTACTCAAAGTCAGCTGATTTATTACACACAACAGTACCGAAATTTAAACCCTTGGTTGGATGAAGCCAGTATTTTTGGATTCTACTGCGTTACACTTATAATACATGGTTCCTAGCAGTTCCGTCGCCACGGGGGGAGTTTTGGTGAGCTTATCCCCCCCAAACAAAGCTCCAAGCACCCTCAATTGAAATGTGAAACACTGTAAATCAGTGGAATTTTTGTCAATTTTTATAACGTCAAGCCCCCCAGCACAAACGCAAAGACCCCACGCAGAACCGCAGAGCTCCCTATTGAAAACTTTCTGGCGACAGTTGTGGTTCCTAGCATGCTTTGTCAAGTTCTGCCAAACAAATATAGGTTAGCCAGTATTCTTATAGCGAAGAAAATAGTCGTCCCAGCAGGCATGACATTTTAAGTTAACCGATATTTTTTTATGAACATTCCATGCTTACTCAGTTTGTTTAACTTTTTCGTGATAAGTGGAACAACTGTTTTTCCCTGAGGTCGTTGTCTCCAGCGGGCGAATCCTTGACGAGCTTTTGCCAGATTCGCTGGTTCAGCAAAACCCATTACGTTTTACTGTTTCGTTTGAACCGTTCTTTCAGTGTCATGCTGGTTCAACAAACGCAGACGTTTCTTTGCTTTCACCTGTTGCTCGAGTCAAGCAATCAAATTACCTTTTGCGATTTATCTAAACTCGATGGCGTGTCGAATTTCAAAATTATTTTTGAAAATTTGGCTTGCATGCAAATACTTTGGGTAAATGTAAACGAACAGCTGCAGGGAATATTGTGATTTAAAAAGTTAAAATCATAGCCTTGAAACTTACGTTTCGCATTTTCACTAGATTTTCAGCAAAGAGAACCAAGCTACAAATTTGGTTACAGACACATTACTTTAAACTTATTACTTCATGTCAAAATTACCAATTGAATGCTATTTAAATAAGCAATTTCATTGTTAGATACAACCACTCAATAACGTTTTTCATGACGTTATATCTGAAAGATTTAGGGGATGTTACTGATCCCCAAAAAACAACTTCTGCTGTTTCACTGCTTGCGAGAAGCTGTCGTGCTTCTATCTCGATCTATTATTTTATTGGTTAACGCACATTAATTCGTTCCAAGTTATAGTAATGTAATGGCAGAACTACAGACCTTAAGCATCAAATCACACGACCAATATTTTTTGTCATTTTCTGCTCTTGTCTTAAAAATACGCCCTGACGTACCTTCTTGAATATTCGTAGTAGAATCATGATAAGACGCAAAGCTCTGGGCATGTTTGCTTACATAATCGCGCAACGTTTATTTCGTTCTTGTTATGTTTGAAACAAATGATTTCGTGAAAAAATATCTAAGAAGGTTGTCATCGTGGGACAAAATATGGTCAGAGAGGAAAAATAAAATTTTGAAAAAAATTTTTTGGGATGCCAGTTTACAAACATCTCCTTACAGCTTTGACGACGTTATTAGGTCCATCAATATTTTTGTTTAGTGTTTATGTAAAGTATCCTGACGCAATTATTTCAGCTTGTGTCTTAAAATGTAAATAAATTGCAGACCTAAAGAAATTGGTCCTATCATGTTATAAGTAAGAGTAGCTAAAATGTTAATCGAACGGCAACACAAGTAGGGTACACAAAAAAAGTAAGGGTGCATACGCACTTGGCCTATGTCATGTGTGACAATGATGAGGATTTGGTGGGCTTAGCCCCCCCAAAACAAAGCTCCAAGCCCCCCAAATTGAAACGTGAAACACTACAAATAAGTGGAGTTTTGGTTAATTTTATAATGTCAAGCTCCCCCGCACAAACAAAAAGCCCTACTGTTTAAAACTTTCTGGCGACGGTTCTGGGTTGCACGCCAGTCAATTCCGAACGCAAGCACAGTACGCATTCCCAGCAGCGAATAGAGCACATGCGAACAATGCACAAACCCACGTACACAACGACGTTTAGGCAACGATTTGTTCAACATGATGCATGAGTTGCCTGACCACATCTAGTGCACAGACTTCGCCCTCCATGAAGGTGTTGCGATGGCAAAGGAGGCTAAGACAAACGGACTTTACTGAGCACTGCGTCTCACGTCCTATAGCAGATACGAGAAATCCACACAGCTTTTTCACACCATTTGTCAGTTGAGTAAAGAAGGCCGCACTACCAATTTATAAGATCTTGGCGGCACCGAAGCACGCGCACTATAACCACCAGGTTGCGGTGGGGAGATCTAAAGAACTGTAGGAGTGAAATGTTGATGACCTAATCAAATGTTCATGAATTACCTACAGAATAATGAAAACCATATTTAAAAGGTTAACCGACGAGCTTTATCTGTTCTACTGTGATTTCACAAGAAATAAATATGTGTTCTCGTAAGAAACTGATTAAACTGCTTGACAAGTAGTAAATGTATAACTTGATGAAGACTCACTTGTAGAGCAGAGCCAGTATTTTGTAGTTGTTTTTATGAGCAGCCATCATGAACGGCGTTAGGCCTGGCTCGAAGGGAGATGTCGTGCCAGGCAAAACTTGTAATGACGTTTGTGGATCTTTCTCCAGAATCAGCTCGATTATATCAAAGCATTCACTTTGGATAGCATAAAAGAGGGCGTCGCCGAGCTTTATTCCATCTGAACCATATAAAAACAATGCCTGTAAGCATCATTTCGTGTTGCTCTGAACACGAGCAGACACTATCAACGTTGTGGAATCACAGTTGGAAAAACTTAACCAAAGCGGGTATCAACTAATTGCAAAAAATTCATCCACTTGCGTTCCACAGTGTTACAGTAAAGACAACGATGTTTGTTTCACCGTTCACTTGCAGTTAAATGTGAGCTTTGAAAAGAAACAAAGTTCTCAAAGACTAAATTAATTTTCTGTCGATCTTATTGCCCCAATAATCGAAAAAGTGGTGGTTGGTATGCACACAAGTTGATTAAACAGAGATCCTAAGGATACCTTGTTGGTTTGACAACGATATTAACAATGCCATATTTGGAATGCACCAGGACTGGTAGATAAAACAGTTTTTACAAAGCGCTGCACATCTCCTAAAAGTTCATCGTTACGCACAAACCTCAAAATCGCTACCTCAACACAGCTTTCGCGCAAACGCTATATGCTCTTTGCGAAAGAATAATGACAACTAGAAACTACGTACAACCGTCGGAGGGATTTTTACCAGTAGATGGCAATCTTGCATTTTTCAAGGGTTAGCTAAAAATATTTTTCCAGGGGGCAAGAAGTGGTGAAATTTCATTTTGGCCACTCGATACTGAAAAAACACCTTTATTTGCTAAAAATTTGATAAGAAAATGTCGAATTTCAAAATCCAGAGGCGCTTGGCCTCACTTCAAGGGTTGTGGAGTCGGAGGTAAAATATCCGACCTTTCCAAAATTTCCGACTCCGACTCCTTAACATAAAGGGAATGAAATTTGGCTGTTAAATCAATGGAAATATTGGTGCACAGCAAGAAATCTCTGTTTCAACAAAAGTTTCAAAACAAATTGTACCATTCAACAGGAACTCCCAATTTAGGAGTGTGATGTAAAAAATAATCCAATTGGACATCCGGAGTCGGACAAAAAATCCGACTCCGACTCCCAGTGTTGTTAGGAACCGAAAAATCTCCAAATCCTTACAACTCTGGCTCCGACTCCGCAACCCTGCTCTCTGCACTCCTTTCGACGCCCACGCGTGGTGATAGAGCGTCTCAGAAAAGCTATTCTGAATTGCTAAACCAAACCAGCCAAAACTGGGTTCTTTTAATAACTAAGTAACTTACGATCTTCCTCCAAGAGAAATTTCACCACGTCGGCATGGTTGTTGATGGTGGCCAGACTTAAAGCTGTTCGGTCAAGAGAGTCGACGCAGTTGACGTTGATATGGTACAGATAGTAAGTTTGTTCCTCAAACAAACGCTTCAAACGCTGCACATCACCGTCAGCCGAAAAATGCAGGAGATCGAGCTCATAAGTGTTGAGTTCCCTGTCTGAACAGGAAGCAAAATTTACTGATTCGAGAAGGAAATCGCCATACTTTAATTCCTACACAAGAAGGCAACAATTGACAGCGAAAAATTATTGTCATTAGAGGGAGAAGCTCAAGAAACTCAGCAAAATAGTTGGCATTGCGCAATCAATAAAGCGTATAGTTTTTTTCCCGGATATTTTCGGTTCGCATATTTTTTTAAATCCGCAAACAGGTTTTGCATACATAGCATTGAACACTACAGTATATCATTTCTATCAAATCGTGGTTACATAATTTTCATTCAGTTGCTTCCCAGAGCAATTTTCCATATACGGAAACTTACAGCGAATGGCAAGCTTAAAATGGTCTCAAAATTGCCATGACGTCATAAAAGGAAGCCATACAAAACTTGAGTAATTAAAAGTTGTTTCAAGTTAGCTGGTGCTGTGCAGCCTGTGCATTCTTTTCGTAATAACTGAATCGAGCGCGTGTGTATAACCCTGTCAGGAGAGATTTTGCAAAGGAGGAAAATGTCTTCGGGGAACAGTTGCAGCCACTTTCAGAAGAGTGTCACATATCATGACAGTGATTTCAGCTGCCCTGTAAATTATAGGCACTGGAATGGTTTCCTTTTGGTGCGGGGCTCATAATTAATCTTCACACTGTCATTTTCTTTCATCGGATCTAACAAAAGAACGAATGCATGGTTTTTGATCGTGCAAAAGCTGAAGGTCACGAATACACCGTTTCAGGAATTATAACTCTGTAGTGCGAAATCTAGAAGTTTGATACGGCTTCATCTTTTTACGTCATATGCGGCAAATTAAAATCGGTTTATTGCATGTCCTGCTCAGAGTTACCCGATGATGGCACTGAGGCATAGCTGGTTCAGTTGCCCCTTGGAATTTACATCATGCCATTCCCTGCAGCAACTGAACGAGAAGAAAACCTTAGTGCACCACTAACTAAATAGTTATTCCATCAATGGTTCACAAAAACGTCGACCAAATTTTCTCCAAATGTATGGTATCCCAAAAACAATCTGAAGAACTGTGTTGTAAAATTATTGAAACTCTTGTATTCAGCAAAAGGTTCGTGAAAATCATCAAAAGTTCATCCAAAATCACCTTCTCCAGTGTAGCGGCTGCATATTCGTTGTATGGGCGTGCGGTGTGGTATGCGACTATTTGCGTTGCGTGAATAGTTGCGATTCCACTGGTTTGCCCGAACGTACCTCGCGTTTCTCGCTTCGCCTCTGATTCTGAATTTCCTCCGACAGCACCATCTCGGAACATTCTGGAATCATTGTTTATGGGCGTGAACATTGTTTCTTCTTGGAATTTCATTCTGCAATTTTCCCGCTGACGACTTCCCGTTAATTACGATTTCCATCCCCTCATTCGCACCGAAATTTTGCTTCAGTCATGAGTATCATCGAATCGCAAGCTGTTTTTAGAACTTTTGTCTCAGCATAGCATGTCAAACGCTGATTGTTTTGCTTTCGCTATATCCTTTTCTCGACCCTGTCACATTTTTTAGAACGTAGCAGGCTTACCTAGATTGTTTTCCCGCTTTGGCATTGATATACGCTTCGCACAGCTAGTGTCTTTTCCTCATGCCTTTGCAATCTGGTCGGCTGTTCCTAGTCATTGGCATTGTAAGCTTTTTGTTCCTATCGATTTTAATAGTCGGAAATAAGGAACGGTATTATTTTTTGGTGATACCCACACCGCATAACTCACTGTCGCAACATGTATACGTCTATCAGGCCGCGCCATAATGTACACACGCCTTTGTTCCACACGCGCAGTCATTCGTTGTAGCCAAGTCACACGCGTTCTGACCAGGGGAGGATCCAGGGGGGGCGATTGGAGCGATCGCCCCCCCTAAAACTTACGAAAGTAACATTTTTCACCATGACTTTGTACAATTCAGAAAGACACTTGACTGTCAACGGAGACTTGACTGCCAAATATTACTGAAATCTCCCCCCCTAAACTTACGAGCTGGACCCGCCCCTGGTTCTGACTGCGTTTATCAGCATCGTGGTTCCCTCGCTATCATCGTTCCGCTGTCATTTGCACCTTGCATCGATGTGGGACGTGCGCCATAGAAACACTCCACGTCTCCATGCATTTTCGTTGCTTCCAGCCTTCCAGCACATTCCTCCTCATGGTACAAAAACCTATCCTAGAGCTACATGCACCTGCACTGGCATTCGACCCTCTCCCCGCTCCCACATGCCTGATCCATGCTCCATTCTTCTGTATATTTTTGCTTCTGTCTTCTTGCCATTTTTTGGCACTACATGGCTCTAAGCGTTTTTCGCATCCAGTTAATTTTTTTCGCATCCAGTTAATTTTTTTCGCCGCCGTTTCAATCAGTGTCATGCCCAACATCCACCCCCTTATTCGAATAAATCCTGCTTCCAGTCCTCTTGCTTTTGCTTCCGTCTTCCAACTGCGTTTTTTCTCTTCTCATTGTAAAGGGGCTCCGGTTCGTCACCTACGATGCCTCTTTCCATGTTGCTTATGTCCCTCATTTGCTGTTCAATGCTGAACTGTTTCTGCTTGAAACATTCCCTGTGCTCTGCTCGACATTCTGCAGTACTGCACGCACTGCGTCTCTTACCCTTATTGCCTGTCACGAAAACGCACTACATCGATGTAGTAGCGAGTACATCGAACTCGCCTTCCGAAGCCCCCAGGAACCTGGTAACCCAACTCTTGACGAAACCTGCTGGTGAATGACTGTCAGTTGTACTCGAAGTGTTTTCCCTTCACGGGCCAGTCCCCTCCAAGCTTAATGCATTTCGCTCAACGTTGCAACTGCTTTGCAGATTTTTTAGGCAACCGCCAAAGCATTCGTACGGCTCACGCTACCGTCTCCCCAACAACGTCTCTCTTTTTTCGCATATTAGCCCTTTTTCGTCGCTCTTTCCCGTGCATGTTATAACTGAGTCTTTTTGCTCGTTATTCGTCTCAATGCGCATTGTTTCCACTGCGTTTGTTACATTACACACGTATCCGCATCTTGTTCCCGGTGTCAAGCAAAATTTCTGACTTGCGAATTTTCTGACTTCACGCAATGTGCGCATGCACAGAGTAACATTCTACATACAAAATACGCTGAGAAAACTGATGATTAAGGCTTAGGGTTTGAATTTTAGGTAAGTGAGTGGGGTTAGGGATTGGATTAGAAAACGAAAAATAATTGAGGTCCAAGACTAAGTCCAATAGTTTTCAGTGGTTATATTCCCATATTATAGCTTGTTGTGGGTATCTGACATCTAACCAAAAAGTTTTGATTTACACAACACACATCAAAAAAGTAATCGCCAAACTTTATTCCTTTACTCTGAGAAGCGAAATAACTGGCAAACAATAATTGGTCAGAAATTTCGCAGAGGTCAGAAATTTCGCTTGATACCAGCATCACCTGCTCATGTTATTCCGGTGATTTTTGACGTTTCGCGTTTGTTTGTTGCAACCATCTTTTCCGGTGTCGTGTCAGGTTTCCGTGACCTATCGTACTCTTTTGCCAGGTGGCCCGCAACTCTGTTGTGGCTGCAGGCTTTTTATGGGCCTGCGGTGTAGTACGCGATTATCTGCGTTGCGTGAATGTATTGCGATTTTAATTAATGCACTTCGCGCAGATGGCGAAAGGCGCTTGCGGCAGCTGACTTGTGCGTGGCTCGCCACGCGCAGAAAGGAAATCGGCTAGAGTTCCTTGTTTAAATCAAATGGAATAGGAGAGTTTGTGTTTTTGTTCCGTTGACGCCGCGGCGCACAAAAAGGTTGCTGTGGAAAAATAAAATGGTGAGTTGCACAAACCCGTGTCGGATGTTGTTGTTCAACCAAGAGGGCCAGTCGGAGTCGTTTCGCAGACAGGGAGATTTTCGCGTAAATTCGTTTCCCAGACGTGAACCCCCAAACCAGTAATACGATAAATTTGAGACGTGATGAACATTCGCACGAAACTTTCGACAGGATTGTTTGTGATGGTTTTTAACCTGGGTTCGAGGGGGTTCGGTCTCAGGGTTTCCGCGTAGGTCTATTGCATGGATCATTTATAAGCTAATGAAAGGTTTATCTTATCTATGTTTTGAAATAATCATCCTTTATTTTTCTAACTGCAAGAGGTTCGCTCTTTGGTGTATTTGCGGGGTTTATCAATTCCATCAAGATTTAAAATCACTGCTTTGTAGTGGATGTCAATCATCTATATATACATACACGCTTTTGATCTTTGTCGCTTCTGCGTTACTTCGTCATAAGAACCAGACAAGTAAAGAGAAATGCTTTCCGTGAGCTTTTTAACGTCAGAAGCAAAATGTAGCACAAGACAGAGCTCGAAAGCTGATTACTTTTTCAATCCACTCCAGTAGAGCACATTAATTATTGGTATAATATGTGAAGTAGCATGAGCCGGTTTCGAAAAAACACTCCTTATTTTTTACGAAGAGCGCGATAATATTCTAAACACGCCACATGTGGCGTGCCAATCTCGTGCTAACCTTGAAAGGTTAGGTACTAGGATAAGCTTTATTCGTGGGTCTGCCAATGGCTTGTCACATTTGTCTCATTCGCAGCAAAAGTAGCCGCGTGACCCCCAGCAAAGGGACAGCGGGAATGTGCAATCGCAGATCACTGTTGACTATCTCAGTGGGATACAGAGCGAATACAACGAAACTTTTTTTAGTTTTTTTTTAATTGTCTGAGTAGCTGTTACTCCGTGAGTAGCGTTTGGGTTGGTCAAGGGAACTATTCACCTCCAGAATTTTTGTCAAGGCTGATTAGCCCCACAGTGGGACACAAAGCGTTACTAATTAGGAGTTAGAACAAAACTGCATGGTTCTAAAAGTCTTCGCATTCTTTCTAAGCTCGCTTATCTTTGGATAAATATCAGTTTTCGTAAAACGTGCAAAATGTAACCACCTGCTCGTTTTTATGCAACATTTTGAGTATTTGCGTTTTTGTGTTTAAGCACCAGGTTAAGTTTCATTTGTACTCGCTTTGTACTCTGTCCGAAATGGCACGCAAGGTCAGCGGCACCCAAGGACATACGCAAGGGGGGAGTTGGGGTTAAACTCCCCCTTGGGTTGATATTTTACGAAAACATTACCTGCGCAAAGGAGATTAATTGTTTTCGCATACTTTTTGCTTGTTAAGTTGTCGACTTAATACAAATACCACGGAATGAATTTGCATGCAAATTTCAAGGAACATTGTAAATGTGCCAAAAAGTAATAATTAGGTTTGGTGGGAATCTGGGTTGTTGTCTGCATCCAGAAACCATCTCACCACTTTTGCAGACCTTTCGTCCACTACGCATGTCTAAGATTGTGTTCCGCGATAGTTCACTTTATCCGAAACAATTGTCTTATTTTGTCTGCTAAGGCTGATCAGCGCAAGTGCTGACCGCGTTGACTACATTACCAAATTCTGTAGCATGATAAAACTTGCACGAGCTCAAAAACAGCAGTTGTTTAAATAGAAGCATTCAGGCATTTGATAATATGTTTCAGCAGGGAAAAAGGAAAACTAAAAATTTGCTGGACTTCTATACATAACAAAAAAACGAAAGTTTTCTTGCGTACTTTATGCGCATTCTCAATTCTTGTGTAGTTTAGCAAGATGAGCAAATCGGGGTGTGCGTTAGACAGTCCAGCCGCATACTTTCGATGCTCTACTGCTGGTATTCGACAAGATACCAGCGCAGCCTCATTTTGTAGCTGTAACTTGCTCTGAAGCAGTGACGAGTGTGTATTACTCCCCGCTTTTAACGCGCAGCCTGATATTTTTGCAGTTATGAACTGCTGTGTCGTGGCGTTGAGTGTATTTTCCTCCGATATTTAACCTGGAGCGCTGATAGTTTATATTCAGTTCAATGACGCATAATTTAAGGCGAGTGTGTGTAGAAGAATATGCATATTATGTCAACAAACTTTCCCAAAACGTTGTTTGGAAACATGAATATGACGTCAAATTGTGACGTCACAAACAGCGCAAACCAAATACAAGTGACCACCGTATGCCACTGAATGAAACTCCCTCCATGAAAATTTTCTGCGTACGCCACTGGCGGCACTCATCTCCGCTAGTTTGTGCCTGGCACCGCGGCTACTCTCAGAGTGAATTTCGCGTTGGTGGCAATTCAGTGGTAGAACCGGGCGTGAAACATTTCTTTGCACCTACCCAAAAACGCCGAGCACGAGACTGGACAAGCCCTAAGTACCGTATTTCGAATTGCCGGATCGACCTGACCGGGAATCAAATCCAGCCAATCAGCTTAAGCGGCGAGTACCCTGAATCACTCAGAACTTTTATCTGGGAGCGAGTGAGACCACCAATTTAATACGCAATTATATCCGCTGCCTGCCTGCCTCCTAGTTCGGAGATCCCGAGAACACTGAGCAGGCCCGCAGCCAGGTTTTAAGATTTTGGGGGGCAAAATACATTGTTAGGGGGCAAGATTTTTGTTTTAATTATATGTTTCAATAAAAAGTTTCTGGAAACAAAACATTTGGAGTGGCTCAAAATATTTTGGGGGAGCATTGCCCCCGAATGCCTCCCGTGGCTACGGCCTGACTCTGAGTAACGCTAAACAGCCAGTGCTAGAGTTGACCGCTTCGGTGCAAGCATGCGGCGTCGGGGAGACGCATCAACGGCGCCGAGAAGTAGGCAGCCCGCCACCTCATCATCGACGATGCGATCTTTTGCCCTCCAACCCGCCTGTAAGACCTGAGGCTCTCCAACATCAATGATATTAGTTGACTTGAAGATCCTGAGAATATTACTTGAGCCATATAACGCATACGCAAGAACAAGCATCAAACTTGTAAATGATTGAAAAAGTTACCCATTACTTGATAACAGCCCTTGTTACTGATGTTGTAGGATGTGTGCACCTCTAATCTAAAATCACCAAGGTGAACAGCTGTAAACTAGTAACGAAAATCATTAATTTAATGTGTGTTGGCTTCATTGATATGGTTTTGTTGCGATCGGAAATCCCGAGCGGCATGCGCGCAAAGCTTCGCACCGTGGCAGCAAGCAACAATAGAAATCATGCTCGCAATCTCTC
>JGI24021J15306_10006419_pt1 | contig 14146 bp, 10 predicted proteins | sample Ectturendosymbi1_FD_15306 | JGI IMG/M metagenome (IMG submission 15306) | reverse complement strand
ACAATAAATAGCGTAAAACCTACATAAAAATGCACAAAGATGGTTAAATAGCGTGAAGATATGGGATAAAATAGAGAACAGATAAAGTGTAAAACTTTTACACTTTTTTTACCCCAAGTTTAACCCCAACTTTTTTTTTACCCCAACTTTTTTTTACCGCAAGTTTTACACTTTTTTTTACCCCATACTTACACTCTATATAACCGTTTTTTGTGCATTTCTATGTAGGTTTTAGTCTATTTATTGTGCTGTTAAACTTCATTATCTCCAAGTGGTTTTCGTTATACACCTCTTACGTTTTTTCTGTGACGTGCTGTCAACTATTTCCTTAACGTGGTGGTCGGTTTTGCGGTTTTTTTGTTTTTTTTTGTCATCACGTAAATAATTATCATACACGCATCTTTTAGAATCTTTGTATTTTAATTTAATTTAAAAACTAACACTGTGAACGACAAAAGCGCAAATTTCCTGGCCATCTATTACAAGGCTTTAAAACATGAGCGAAGCTTATCCGTTACCGAACCTCCTTGAGTTTGCCTTCTTTTTTAACCGCCTTGTGCCTGTAAATTTGCCAACTCTCACCAAGCAAGTTTAACACTTTATCTGCTCTCTGTTTTATCCCATATCTTCACGCTATTTAACCATCTTTGTGCATTTTTATGTAGGTTTTACGCTATTTATTGTGTTGTTATACTTCGTTGCGGCTCGGTCTATGCATGTGGCTTGCCAAGGGAGCGGTTAGCACCCCTGCCTCCTCGTCAGTTACGCCACTGCTTACATCCAACACAGCTCTTTCATGATAAGTATGAATACCGAAAAAGACAGGTTTTATGAAAGCGTGGTACATAAGTTGACAATCTACAAAAACATTCAAAAATTCGGGTCAACGTGAAATGAAGCGTGTCTGAATCGCATTTCAACCTATGCTAAATCTCAGAGCGGAATTTTACAGCGCGTCATTGTATGAGCATTCTGTTTCACAGTTTGAGAATAAATACTACCTTTTCGTGGTATTTACGAGTGACAGAGGGCTGAAAAAGGGAGATTAACACTGCAAGGATTGGAAAAGCAAACACAATGTTGCGTGAGCTTTATCGTTCCATGGTAGCAAAACGGAAGCTTTCAAACACCGCAAAGCTGTCATTTTTGAAAAAGGCCTTTATTTCGATCCTCACCTACGGTCATGAATCTTGGGTAATAACAGAAAGAGTGCTGTCTGAAGTACAAGCTGTAAAGATGGGATTTTTACGGAGAGCTCACGGTGAGACACTTCGCGATAAACTGCGCAGCTGTGAATTAATAAACCACTGAAAGTAGACCCTTTTGTTGCCGAATAGAGAGATCCCAACGACCATGGTTTGACCACGTGACCAGAAAGGTAAGTAGTCAAGAGGTCGACCAAGGATCAGGTGGCGTGATCACTCCACGGGTCTGGCTTCATCCCGTCTTGGTATGGAGCCAACGTGATGCACATTTTGCTGAAAATTATGAGGTACTTCATACCTCTCAGGGATGCTGCCCTCACGACCATCCCCACTGGAAAAGTGGGCGTGAGAAACAATAAATTCCACAATCTTGTAATGCGTCCACAGGCAGTTCCAGCGTCGCTAAACGAGTAATTCGCATTCGTATAGTAAGCACTTGAGACCTATATATGTTTTTCCATTAGGATTCGAAAAGACTTAAAAGTCGTTTGGGATATGACAGTTATTCTATTTAATGTTTCGGTACAGACAGCTAGTTTACAGGCAGTGGCGTAAGTGACCGGGCAAGGATGGGAACCGCACCCCCCCCCGACAAGCTAAATGTAAAAACCTGGTCCCCAGCACTTAGCTTATATTTCGGCATTAGTATTCTTTTGATTTTCAGTAGGTTGTTTCTTTTGTGTTGTTGGAGTGTTTCCCGGTGATTTCGGGTTTTAGCATAGACATTCGCATCCGCATTCACTATCATTTCTCAACTACTTTGTGAGTGTTGAATTGTGGGGTGGCCAGTGGGCGCTTTTCAAGTTTTGACTGGTGGGGTGGCCAGTGGGCCCTTTTCAAGTGTTGACTTGTGGGGTGGCCAGTGGGCCCTTTTCATGAACGTTTTCACCCCTGTCTCAAATCTCTAGTTATGCCACTGCTTACAGGAAATAGAAAAAATAACTTTTGTTTAATCATGGACGTCTGAAAACAATTTTAAATTTTTAACCAATTGACAGTATGACAAATGGCTCCGAATGTCCGTGATTATGTGCCTTTATACTTGTTTCTACTTTCTTACCGTCTCTGCGCTCAAGCTGGTAAAAACTCAGTTTTTTGAAAAAAACGCTAAAGCAAAGTAGAGTCCACTTTTTAAAATATCAAGGCTAGCTTGACGGCAATGGATTTATAAGAGTACACGAAGTGAAGCACAATTCAACCAATGCAACACTAGCGTAACTTGCAGTAGGCCTACCATACCAAAAACGATGGTGCGCTTTTTAAAGTCGAACAAAGCATCTTTGAATTCCACTGAAAACATTTGAAATAAGTTTCATTCATATTTACTAAACTCAGAGTTAAAGTTGTTCTTTGATTTACAAAATGAAAACGACAGCGCCAGGCATGGGCGGATCCAGTCAGCAACGTTAAGGCGATTTCAGTAATATTTGGTAGTAATTTATCATTACGGGTTCACTACTGTCAGAGAGATAAAGGATACTTTACAACACTGCTGTGACAAAACAATGGACGCAAAATGACCTTATATCGAGAATGCTGTTTTCCGAATTGTACAAAATCATGGTGAATAAAGTCACTTTCGTAGGTTTTAGGGGGGGCGATCGCCCCCCTCTGGATTCGCCCTTGGGGCTAGGTATTCGAACGACGTCCTTGCAGCCTACAACGTTTTAAATTTCAAAAGTTGAAACCAATGTCAAAATTGTTACATAATAATAAATGCTAACGAAGCAGTCATGACGGAAAAGCATTGATGTCAAACATGGACGTACACCAATCCGCTTATGTTGCGCCAAGTTCTCTCTGACGATAGTCAATTTGGCTTCAATATTTAGCAATGGTTTTTCTCATTAATCGCATCGAATCATCATCACGCTTGTCTTCAATCCACCCCATTTGTTGTTCCATGTATACCACGTCATTCCTTTACTGCCATGGTACCTTCCCCATCGTCCATTTAACTTTGACCATCCGCATGCGTTGTGCCACCAAGCTCCTCCATGTTCCAATGCACAGTGTACTGAGATGGACCTGATAGTGAGAACATGGCGTAAACAGAATCAAGATGTGGAATCGTTGAAATGATCGGATATTTTTCAAATACCACAGCAAACAAAGTTAAATGCCGCTGATCTTAGCCACAAATCGAATTCATGCATTGCATCAGGCACTCTTGGTGCGCAGTAATGATTCTCAAAAAGTACTGTTTCTTGCTTTCAGCGGATGCCGAAGCCTCACTGCTCTCTAATCCAGGGCGCACAGTAGAACAAAAAAGTGAAAAGTTGGCTTGTTCCCTACGGACTTTATTTCAGGTGTGAAAGAATACATGATTCACCAAGACGGTCTCTAGTTTTGCAGCAAGAGGTTTGAGGAATCTCCTGCTTGGTTCTGCTTTCATCTTTTTGTGATGATTCAAACTTGTACATATCATTCAACAAAGATTGTTATGTGACATCAGTGAGGCGCACAAGCGAATCATATCGTAATTTCTTTGCACAAGGAAACTAGTTTCATGTATTTCGACACATCTTCAGTTCTGCGCAGCCAGTATAAAAGTTACTAGCGAATGTCGACATTGAAACAATAGAAAAACAACGTACTGTTGCTATGAGCAAAAAACGTTATCTACGGCTTTGATAAAAACTTTGTGTATCTGATGTCTTTACTCAACGGTTAGTTGACTATTATTCTCACTATTAGCACTTTCTAATTGTGAAAACATTCATTTGCGGCAACAACAAAATTCAATCTCAAAAAACATTACGAGAAGCAAAAACTGTCTCCTATTATAATCAACAATAATTTTCCAAATCAATTTGGCCTGCATTTTAGCACGATCAAGTTCACTGAAAGACTGACATTTGGAATGATTTTTGTATGCTTCTCATAATTATGCCTTATTGCAAAAATGTTTCATGAATCTAATCACACAAAATTATTGCATTTAATGCTAAAAGTTTGTAAAACAAAGCATGTAAAGACCACTATTCTATGCAAATGCTTTTAGGAAATGCTTGACGCATGTTTGTACTGTATGTTGTGTAAACAAAGCCATTTTATTCCAATTTATTAACATCACGATGGTGTTTACGCTATCATGTAGTACGTAACCTTGATTTCGACCATCATTTTCACTAGACTTTGTTTTTACTTCTGTAGCGGTTTCATTTCTTCGTTTTGCATTTTTTATGATACGACAACTTGCCGCAATTAATACTACCAACGAGCAACAGTTAAGATCGATGGAATATAATTATTGATTTAACAATTTTCTGAAATGTGCCGACTTCCTCGTACACAGAAATGGAAATCATCACTAGAACGTCATCAAATCGCAGGTCACCACTTTTCGTGTGTTGAGAGACGAACAAAGGATACCTATTTTGAAGCACTGTGACCTCTGTGAATAAAGTTTTTGTGTAGCTTGATCTTACACAAAAAAATTTTAATGTTCGCGCAATATCCACAAGCTTATTGAATTGAGGAACGGGTACATCCCATCAAAAGCCACTTCCATGCAACTTTCTGCTGAGGGCTAAGTCAAAATTCAGACAACGTTGTATGACACACAAATATTTCCAATTGGGATTTGAGGAGGGTTTCGTAATTGGAAAAACATCTGCGAAAACACCAGTAATTTAAACAAAATCATTGGTTGGTCGTTTCAAAAAGCAACTCTCTTCACCGTCAACAAAATTCGCTTGTCCTGATCTGATGTCTTTTTGCTGAAAATCAAAAACCAGTTGTTCTTCAAAACCTCCAGAATGATTTCGTGCAAATCATTGTCTTTGCGCTGTTGTTACCGAAACAAGTTTGCGAGATTTTCAAGCTTCCTATTTATGTGATCATTTTTTACTCACGGATCGTTGTCTCTATCGACAGTTGAGAATGGTTGGTCGGTGAGGTTTTGTCTTAATGTCCCTTCCAGTGCGTCTCCTGCTGTTCCATTGTAGCCGGCGAAGTGGATTCGAAACAAGTCCGATTCGCTTCCAACTCCAAATGAGCTACAAAGTACACGTCGTAATTCATCGAAACGATTCAGCGAAGAGCTGTGCTTTTGGAGTGAGTTACTTTAAACAATAGGTCGTTTGCGCGGTCTTGCCATCACATACCGATGTAATCATCTTGTAAATGATGTCAAGAAACAATACTAAACTGACTGTACGGAATGGGACAAACATTGACTTTATTCTTCATCATTTGAGCTAGTTGTTCTAACCACTGCTTGGCAGAGATGAACATGGATTTGGATATAAATTCTGCGGATTTGCAGATTTTTGATGGATTTGGATTTTATAATTTCTGACTAACCGGATTTGGACTTGGATTTGGTAATTTTNTTTACATTTTTTCATAACGTTTGCTTCAGTTTCAAGATCGCTGTATTTAATGTGTGATTCAGGTTTGGTTCAGGTTCAGNGAAGTTATGACGTCATTCGGAATTGTNCAACACACATCATGTTGGTCCAAATGTTCAGCCTTGAGGTTGAGCGCAAGCAGCTGTGAGAGTTTGCTCTCATGTTCAGACCTTTGGTGCCACTCCTTTATGTTTTTTTTCATTAGATCTAGCGTTTTCGCATTTTATCTGGTGTTCCAGTTGTTTTTCATAGCTATCTAGTGTTTTTTCATGAGTGAGCTGAATGTAAGTAAATTACAAAATTTGTATAATTGTAACTGTAACTGAGACTTTTTGATTTATGCAATTGTAAAAAAAAATTTCTATCCAAAAAGTAAAAATTCTATCCAATTACATTTTAAATTACACAAGAGCATATAATCTGTTTTGAGCTAAACCGCTATAAGTCGAGGTCGCTGTGGTGATCTGTTAAGAGTTTCAGCGACCTGTACAAACAAACACAAGCGTTGCTGCTGATGGTTGTGGCCATGCTGAAAGTCATGAAACAGAGGTGCCATTTGCCCATTTGCCTAAGTTTCACATTTCAGACCACAAGGAAGTTCTCAAGGGCAACGGCGTGGATGTGTTGTTAGTCTTTTCCCTTATGTGGTATATTACCATGATGAATGAAGGTGTTGCACTCCAAGTCACGTTAAATGATTCTAAAGCGTAAAATAATAATTGTTTGCGTTTGTTTGTGTGTGTATGTGTGTTCTATGGTCCATTTGGTCTGAGACTAATATATACATAATGTTCGAAACACCTGCCTGCTCTTAAGTACAACAACAATTTTCTTGTTATCTGACAAATGTGTCACATATTTGNGATCTAGTGTTTTTTTTGTGAATCTAGTTTTTTTTATGATGAAATCTAGTACTTTTCCCTAACAACACAGCGGCAACACTGGTTCAGACGTAGGCCTATCGTGTCATCAAAGTTACCGATTTGGTGTGGCTTTCATTGACCCAGTCCCTTTTCTGGACTCATGGTTGCTCGACGCAACAGAACAGTAATTCCTACTGCCTAACAAAATTTAGCGCATTTCATTACATCATTATTCATTTATGTAGCCCAGTGCTAATACTTTGCGTGTGCTTTTCATCTGTTAAGCTTTCAAAATATTTTAATTAGGCCTACAGGCTACGCAGTAAAGAGGGCTTAAATGTAGATTGCAGTTCAATGAAATTATAAAATGCCAAAAACGGATAAAAGAGATGTGGCTTTCGCTATTATGAATAGATTACAGGTCATCAACTGTATGCCTTTTGCATGGAATTGTTTTTAGAGGTGTTGCAGGTATACATCAAAAACTTGGTTCTATTTTTGGTCATGATAGTTTCAATTCTTTGCAGGATATTCCAGTTTTGAGTGGTTAAAACTGAATCATATGACTGAGCATCCCAATGCATTGCTGCTTAAAATTCATTACGATTTACGTTGAAGTCTTTGAAGAGTCAACTATTACGGTGTTGTAAAACAAAGGTACAGCATAAGTTATTTGAATTATGATGCAAATTTTTTTCTCAAATTATGCTGAGTTGAAGTGCATGCAGACTAATATAGTAGTAATAAGATTTCGGATTTAAACAGGATTTGGATTTTAAAACGGTCTGTTTTCGGATTTGGATTTGGATATGGATTTTGAAATGAAATGCCGGATTGGATTTTGATTGGAAAAACCTAAATCCGTTCATCTCTGCTGCATGGTCGCACTGTATCTCGGGGCAGGAGTCGAGCAGCCATTCGGTTGTCTCATCACCGAGAACCGTCAGGCTATGCTCTCCATAAGGAGGTCAATGGATTGGGCATTGAAGAACAACATGGTCAACGGTTTATATCTGGTATGGATGTCAGGTGTAACATGCGATATTTGAAAAAGATTCAACCGGCAAACGTTCTCAAAGAAAACACAAAATATGCATTGACTTTTAGCTAGGTCAACGCCCAGCTTTCATCAAGGGGGCAGAACAAGACTCAGCAGTAAACATGTTGCAGAACCAGCCAACAGCAGTATTCATCGTTTTGTGAAAACACAACACAGCAAAACATCTCAGCAATGCAGTCAAGGCAACATGCCCAAATGGCCAATGGTTTATTCTTCTGCGCCACATTCACAAGCCGTAGAAGGGGCCATACCCCATTTGCGCAAGCAGGAGAAGAAACGTGCCACACCGGTGCGGAGGCGGTTAGGCAGGACCCACGCTGTTCTTGGCAGGGGCCATTCCAGAAGGGTGAATGCCGATGCAGGGGATGAAAGTAGGAAGTATCATGGCGTTCTCCAACCACTCAGCATTCCATCGGGGATCCGCCCAGAGCATCGCACTTCTGTTGTTGTCGTTAGATGAACTGATGAGCTGTTGTGCGGCGGGTGCAAATGGTTGTCTTGATTTGAGCTGGCGTGCATACCGACTCGGTGGACAGGTGAGCGCTGAGTAGAGCAGGCGTCCAGCCTCCCAGGCACGGCGTGCTGGAGACAACGTGGCTCCTTTGTTGTGTACAGTCTAATTCAGCTGTGTCCAAGTAGCGAGACGCATGCGGTCCATTCGAATGTTTTGTGCGGCCCCGTTTAGGTTTCAGCTGAAGTGAAAAAAAAGTGGGACTGGCTAAGTAAATGAAGTCTAAGTGAAAGCATCGCTCTGTTTTGTCGATCGAAACGCCGACCCTAATTTCAGCCATTTCACGATTTTTGACAATGACAGAAAATTATTGTCGGTGTGTCTTAACAANTGGAGTCTTTCCTGGAGGAAATCGCAGAAAGCTGTCAACATTNTTTTAGCTTTTTAGTTTTAACTATTTATAACATAAACAAACATANGTTGATATGACTTTTCGCATGACTTTACAGACTTTAAATTGATTCAATCGCAGCCANAAAATAAGCNCTTGAAATTTACTCTGTCTTTTTTTCAAATGCCCAATGAAGACTGACCGCTACCGCAAACTATTGGTTTAACAGGAAAATTAAGAACAAGTTAAATAAAACAATTAACCTGTATTCCGCCCAAGCAAAATTGCTGTTGTTCCAATTCACCATTTCAATTCTCAACCTACAACCGCCAGCTTTTGTTATAAGATGAATTTTGTTCAAACCTGAAAAGCACAGAGTACGGAGATAGTAGTGTGTTTAGGTTAGCAGATAAACATTCCTGACATTTATGATCGAGTATTTTTTGAAACGTTGACATAAAAATAGTCTTGATTTAGAAAGGAGATACACGCTTTTTTATGTCAAAAGTTGCCTGTACTAAAGAAAAGAAAAAGTCTTTTAGTAAAGACAAACAAATATCTTGGCAAATAAATCAACAATCAATAACCTAAACCCTAAATATTTTAGAAGCTGATTAGGTCCTTGGGAAGTGTTGAAAAGAAATCATTTAAAAAAAATTAATGTTTTATTTTAATGAAAAAGGGTACCTTATCGCATCAAAAACACCAACACAAAAAACACAGGTTTAAACGAAATCATGCTGCAGCAACAAAAACAATTGCTTCCATCGTCAGCAATATCTCAGTGGGCAAGAAGCAGACAATAACAAATTTAATTTAGTTAAGGCTGAAATTTCCCCAAATCGAAGCCATTCGCACACCAAGCAGCACCTTGTAGCCGTGCAGCGACAAAACTAGAAGTAGGAAAGGCTCTAGCTAGTGAAATAGAGACATGTCAAGATAACTAAAATGGGCAAGAATTTTTCCGTTGAGAAAATTAGAAAAACGGCAACCAAAGCTCCACAATTTTGTGCCAAATAATGGGGTAATACCACGTTGTTCCGCAAAAGAAAAATATGGGTAGGTAGAAGAACGTCATCCGCACTCCCTCACGTTATATAATTTTCTGTACTGAGGAAGTGTTTTTCTGTTGTGTCTTTGTGCTACTTACCAGTAGTTGCCAATCAATAAATTGTCACAATCACAAAATAAACTTGTAAACTTTTGCCACAGGGTTTACGTCGAGGTGTTAGGACCGTTTACTTGCGTAATAATTTCAAAATGAAAGCAAAATTGCACAATGAATTTTTGGAACTTTATTTGCATCAAAAGGTTTAATCACAAATCACAATACGGCAGTATGCCTGAAACAATGAAACAAAATATTCAAAGGAATGATGCACTGCTGGCACACTGCGCCTTCATTGGGGTTTCCTACTCACGTTTCACTCTCGTCAGGCCGTTGTAAGTCGTTCTTTCTCATATATTCAACCATATTAAGAATTTGAGTCATGCATTAAACAGACAGTTTTTGACTTCATCATCTAAAATCACCATACTATGTGTCCCGTCAACACTAGATTTGCCAAGGGGTCGTTTTCGCCACCAAGTGATTTTTAAATTCAATTTTTGCAAAACCTGCACATCCTGTGAGTTTGAGATTTATTGACTTCTAAAAAAACTGTTTTACGGACTGACTTCAAATGCGTAGCGGGTGCAACAACGGGCTGGTAATTGTAATTGATGGGGGAGACTGTCGCGAAATTTTTGAAAGCCAGGACGCGGTGTTTTGTCACGTTTGCGACGACAGATGGGCGATAGCATTGTTTGAATATCCGCATTTCACGGTAGTTACTGCCCAAATTATACTGTTGAACAAACTATTTGTGCTTTTTCCATAGCAATTTTTGCGACACCAGGGGTACCACGGGAGTACGTTGCTACAGACACATCTGTGTAGGAGAGATTATACGTTGAATCTACTGAAGACATAACGTGCTGAAATCAATAACCCTGAAAAGAAGAGGCGATGTTATGAGCTACCAACATTCTTAACGGAACAGGGCGGACAAGAGTTGTATGTCGGGCTATTCTGGTCTGGACGGGTTTCGGGCCGGGTTCGGGCTTAAGTTTGTCAAAATGTTTCGGGCCGATTTCGGGCTTGAACACACAACTCTTTTACGACACTCAGAGTAAAGATGTTTTTTTTCTTCTTGACATACATTCTTTGTGCTCACCGGGGTGACATCTGTGAGTGAAGTGATTGTAATTTTTCTTCAGCTAATTCTACTTGCCAACACAGCTGCGTTCTTTTGTTCTCTGCTCGGATTAGTCTCACACTCTTTTTGAGAAGGTGATAGCGGTAAGGAAATCAGCACGCTGTGGCGTTGCTTCGAAAAGATCAATCACTTACGCGTTTCTTAGCTTGTTTTAAGAAACGATGGCCTACAAAGCGGCTTTTCATACCTATAGCGCCATGATGGATAGTTTCGTGATAAGTTTCTTTTTTTCTTGATAAGCATTACATTCAACAATATTACCGTTGACTAACAAGCTAAGTTTGTGCTTGTTTAAGGCAATGTTTTGGTCAAGGTGGTTGCTTTTATGCGTGTGATAAAACCGTGTACCTGCAGCTATACCTGTACACTATACGTTTTTTGATGCCCGCAGTCGCGCATATCGTGACACACTTGGAACATTTGGTTTTCGGGCCTAAATCAGGCTTCAAAATAAATGTTCGCTTCGGGCCCGGTTCAAGCTTCAAAATGACGCTCTGGGGCGGACGATGCTTTTGGTTCCTTCTACCACAAACATCCCCTTACTACAATTGTCGAAGATAAAAGGTAACTCGCTTTTGAAAGTCATAACCGACGTTATTTGATAAAGCAGGCAGAAGCCTGAAGNTTGNTTCTTGCCCGGACGGTTGAGCTGAACGNTCTTGCNCANGGAGCGCTACGGTATTTCATTCAGTGACTGTGAGTCCACTTGAGAGGTGATCACTCTACCACTGAGCTGTCGCAGGCCTGTCCAGCCGCGTGATCGGCACAAGTGGTTGGATGCAAAGAAAAGCTTCACGCATGGTGCCATCAGTGACTGCCAACAGTGCAGCAATAACTGTCCCCGCTGCAAGCAAGCGTAGATGGGCGCCGCAGACCATCTATGACCCTCCAAAGTGTGTATAATGAAACTGGGCTTCTTATCTGATAAGATAATTAACTAGTGAGCCAAGAATTTAAATAATGTAGACAGCCCGTTAAACACTGAGAAAACCAGGGACGCTACAAATGGGGGTACGACGGGGTGAATGCCCCCCTGCCCATTCAAAAGAATGGCGGCAACGGGGGCAGAGGTGCCTGCACATAACAGTACCAAAGGTAATCTCATAGTTTATCAAGATCGGCTTGAAACGTATTTATTGCAGCTATTCGCGCACCCAGAATTTTTGAATGGTTTTCTATAATTTCTGTTATCATTTTTGAGGCCAACTTTGTTGCTGAACAGACACAAGAGTATTGGCAGTGGCGTAACTAGAGGTTTGAGCCAGGGGGGACAACGTAGCTGAAGGGCCCATTGGTCACGGTAGGGGGTCACTAGCCAAAACGCAGAAAAAAAGTTAAGAAATGATAGTGAATCCTGATGTCACGGATGTTTATAATAGCTGAAACAATCGAAAACTCCCTTAAAAACAAAAAAATAACAACCTACTGAAAAACAAAATAATACTATCAAAATGTCAGCTAAAGGCCATGTCAGGGAGGGCGGCTCGCCCATTGCCCCTCGTCAGTTACGCCACTGCGTATTGGTAGCGATTTTTTGTTTTTTGCAAGTTTCCATTGCCCTTCACCCTTTATCTGCCCCCTGCCCTACCGCTGTTCCAGCTTCCCTGGAGAAAAACGTTAACAAAACACAGAAGTTAACACACAAGTAAAAAAGAAGGAATTTAATTCAAAGAGGTAAAAACGCCACTTGTGCATTTACTAATCTCTACGCATAAAGTAACCATCAAAGCTAAAGTCTTGTTTACTGCACTTACTGAAACAAGTTTCAACAGTTTTAATCCTGTTGTTTTGTTTGCCATTTCACTTCACAGGGACGCAAACATGAAATCACTGACTTGACGGAAAAAGCAATATTCGTTGAAACAGTTGACGAAAATTTCCAAGCCTGATTGGTTTGAATATGTTTGAAAAACCACTTGGGAAAAGTTAGTATTTTTATGACACTTGAAGTAAACTGGTTGTACCTAACCAAAATTCTCCCGTGAGGTTTCCAAATCCATTTGCATATTCTTCCCATGTTTTATTGTTAAAATCCGGTATGCTCCCATCCTGTCGTCGCTGAAATACCTGCCGATATTGAATAACACATGGAATAAATCCCTGCTCAGGAATCCTAGATGGTGGACCACCCAGAGACTTCTTTTTTTGTTGATTTTATATACTTACAAAAATGTCAGAAACCTGTGCTTTCATGACTTTTCCTGATGTTCAGAGACAAGTGGAGTGTTGCTANGGTTATTTTACGAAAGTGTCCCTGAAAGTCTATATATAGAAAAGTGGGTACTATGGNTATGCTACCCATGGTTTCCTGATGNGTAACAAATTTTGAGCATATTGCTAGCTTAATATTTCAATGTGATTTTAAGTCCAAAACGTGTCTGGCCAAATATGACCATCGATACCTTTTATGTGAAGAGTCTTCTTACACCATAACTTAATCTGAAACTAAAACGGAGGTAAATCGCGCATGACGTTTTCTACGCACAAACAAAAATTTCCATCTAAAAATCCCCTTTTTAGTGTACAGCATTTGTATGCTACGTATGTTTCGCTGCGCAGAAGCGGTTTTGTTGTGAAAATGATTAAAAATGGACTTTGGCAAGTCAAAAATAGTTTGGTCATGAAATAACGGATGTCACATGTCGCAGGATGACGTAATCAAATTATGGGTGGCATTATACCCAGTTTTCTTGACTCGCATAGCATTTTATGGTTTTCTGAGCAGGGTTCCTTCATGCCACTTTTTGCACTCATTTGGATGCAGTGGCTCTACATTGATTTACATGCTGATAACATTAATATCATAATTTTTGGTGCATTTCTTACTGAAACGCATCCTAAAGCAACTTTACGTAACTTGCAAGCGGTTTCTATGTTTGGTGGTGCTTCGTTTCAAACAAGATTTTTGTGTGCCCAAAAGGAATAATTGCTGAAGATGAACACATTTTCGCTGAAGATGAACACATTTTTGCTGAAGGTGAACACATTTTCGTTTTTGCCCCCATGTAAATTCCCTGAAAGTGCGATCTTTTAAGGACGAACAAAGTGTCACAAAGTATGTAACAACACGAAAACACACTTCAGTTACCATTAGTGACCTTTAGTGACCTTCACAAATCACAGCAGTTAAACGTTTGGTTTGGAAACTTGCGCACGGTACTGTTTGATGACCTTACCCTCCATCCATTTGAGCAGTAGGCCTTTTCTCCAGACAGTAAGATCTGAGTACCAGTGCTTGATGTAGCCGAACATGAAACTGGATACGTGGCTGAAACGAAACAACACACATGTGAGTGTGTTTCTAGTACAAAGATGTGCTGATTTAAGAAACACTGCCTAATAAATCAATAATCTCTGAACAAGAGTTTATGAAATATTGTTTATGAATTTCAGCAACTCAAGTTTTTTTGCTGAAAGTAAAACTGTGAATGCTTCCGAATATTTATGATCAGTATAAATGTTCAATGTTCATATCTATCTGGGTTATCTTACCAAAGTTAAAAATCAAATGATCTAGTTTTAGGAATGCTCCGTTTGAACTTTCGAGACGGTTGTTGAACGGA
>JGI24021J15306_10006418_pt1 | contig 14146 bp, 8 predicted proteins | sample Ectturendosymbi1_FD_15306 | JGI IMG/M metagenome (IMG submission 15306) | reverse complement strand
AATCCTCCTGGTTAGTTAGTCGTTCCAACATACGGGCATAGAAATGGGGGCATACGGGCAATGTGTAGAAATGCAGTGGTAATCAACTTGAATGAAGTTAAATGTTGGATCTTGGTGTGATCGAAACGCAGAACCAGTCACTCCGCCGGTCCGGCTCCAATCCCAACGCGGAAAAGAACAAGACCAAGAAGAACGCTTTGAATGAGAAGGAAGTCAGAGAAACAGTGCAGAAGCTCCTCAAGGAAGACTTGGCAAAGCTGGCGGCTCGTCTGAGTGCGGCCAAACTTCCGAAAAAGTATGATTCCTTGATAAGCAAAATCTTCCTGCAGATATTCTTTAAACGCGCAGATTAATGCGTTAGCCCATTTGTTGCAATTTGTCAAGTTCATATAAAATGTTATGGTCGCCTCTGGTAATAACGCCAAAAGGTCATTTCAAATGATGGACGGTAAGCTGCATGTTGCGACGACAGTGGCAAATACGTAGATCCAGGTTTTTTGACTGTTCTCTAGCCCTGTTTGACTTTTCTAAAAACAACGTTGCGCAGCGCATTGTACAATCGATTGCACTGAGCGTCACTGACCTTGTTGCGCCAGCGCTACGAAAACGATCTTTACGGAGGTCGTTTTTACGCCAAACGCGTTCGTTTCACGACCTCAAACGTGCTTAGACACATGGCGACGGCTTGTGAGATGATCATCCGCCAATCACTGGACGTCAGCGACGCCGACAGGGACTCGATTTGCTCCGCCCTTGCCAGTTTGAAGGACGACAGTCACTTGACCGAGGGCCACGTGCGAGAGGTGACTTGGCGTTCGTGCCCGCGTGCTCTGTTTCGGTCTCGTTTGCTGAGTCGAACGTTGGGGGTTCGATTCCCAGCCAGACCACCATCATTTGTTGTTATCGACCGTTTCAGGCCATCTCGTCCATTTACGAACGCTTTCCCGACCTGGAATCGGAACGTCCGCGGGTCAAGTCGCTCATGGCGTCCATCTTGTGTCGCATGGTGACCGCGGGCGTCATGACCATGTCGGACTTCGCCCGGCCCCTGGAAGGGGGCCAGCACTTCCCACTCTATCTTCTCGTGCTGCAGCAGATGTCGAAGTCGAACGGGCGCGACTGGCTGTCGTCGGCGTTTAAGGAGAGCAAAATCGACATGATAACCATGATGCCTGGTGAGTGGGGGTGCGGCGCATTGGTGGTCTGGAAGGCAATCAGTTGCAAAGCATCTGCGGAAAGCTTGGCATTGTGTCATTGTTGTTGTTTCCCATTGATAGCCCAAATGCAGGCTTCCCACGGAGTCTGGATAAAGTATGGAAAAAAATTTTAGTCAGTTAGTAAGGAAAAAGGATATAATTTTCCAGACTTGATCGTTTGACAAGCCTTCCGATAATATTTTATTCTAATATTTNTGATAATAACTTCATTGTGTTAACTATTATAACTATTATACTGTATTCGACCTGGGTATACCATTGCGAAAAGTTAAGTCCGGAAATTTATAGTTAAAGTTGCGTAGCAACCCTGCTAACGACTTACAGTCGCTCGCGTGTGAGACGTCTCGTCTTTCAGCAACAAACGCGCCGGGTTTTTTGATCGTTTGCGTAGCAAACCGCACTCTGTCGCTTTTCCTTTGCAACCTCACACCGCTAATGTGCCCTGGACAGAAGTGTCCCAGAACAGGAGCAGCATGCTCGATATCTTGGAGACCAAGAACCTGGCCTTCCTCTTCCCGCTGCTCCACATCGGCTCCAGACTGGGGTCCCAGCTGGACAAGGACCCCACGCCCCAGGTCGTGTACCGCTGGATCAAGGAGAACGTCGCCGCGAAGCTGCACGCCGACCCCGGGTTTATCAACACCCTGGTCACGTGGTAAGTGACGTTGATATCAGACGACGGCGTGCCTACGTTGTTAGGTCTGTGGGGGGATAAGACTGACGTACGGGTGAAATTTTACCGTCACCGCTCAGGGAAAAGTGACCCGCCCTCCGATGTTTGCCCCAAAAATTCCCCGTGGGCAATTTGCTTGAAGCCGGAGCTCAGATTAAAAATCACAACGAGCCGAAGCTCAGTTTAAAGTATAGCGCTGGAGCTATGGCCTTTTGAGAGGTAGCGCCGGGTCCCTTCCTAGATTGCAACGGGTTTGCCAAATAGAAACGTGTGCTCTTTATGACGCGCTAAACGCGATTGTTTCGAGTGACGACTCCAGGCTCCAACAATGGTTCTGCGAGTCTTTGATGTTCCCTTGTTTCATAATCGCTGAGGCAGTGGATCGTAGCGGAACAGGCGTGGTGTTACTTGTAGAAGCAAGAAAAACAAATTATTATCACAGCATCTTACTTTCTGGTCAGAATGATCAAACCGTATTCGTAGTAGTGTAGCGATCTAAAAAGAACTAAGGTATTATGAGTAGGTATGTAATATCCATACCTTGATAGCTGTGTAATTATGCTGTTAGCAGCGAGTATAATTCAGGTTTGATACCACTGCAGACCTAAGCGTGAAATGCACGCCATTGCAAAGAAGAAATGTTTATTAGAAACCATTAGGCTTACTATCAAGGTTTACTGGATAACTGACAACGTTCACTAGGTACCATTACGTTTACTAGCAGCAGCATAACAGGAGAGGGATAAGTTGGTAACAAATTAGCATTGCTTTGCATGGCAGTACGTTTCCAGCAGGGTATAAAAGTGCAATGCGAACAAATGTGGACTTCACCTGAGCTTTTCATCTGTGGAAACAAATTTTATGATTTCAGCACGGTAACCAGTCTTATTTTCTCCTAAGCTTTGCAAGTTAAATTGTGGTTTGCTTGGCAATTCATCACTGCTTGTAAAGAGTGCAAAAGATAAGAAATCAGAAGTTTTCGGCTATTTTTAAAAAATCCAAAGATGATTTTCTTGCCAGAAGCCATACTGTTTCTTCGAACAAAGAGTTGTCAAAACACATCTTGGCAGTTGTGTTAACGCAATGTGTGCAGATTAGAAACAATACATCAGAGAGGTAATCGACCATGTGTTTTGCGCTCTTAATTGCGTGGTTTGCCTGGGATGAGCTCTTAGCTGGAATCGCCAAGACTGCAAGAAGCAAAGCATACAACGAGTGCAAAACGTGTGGTTGATTGGGGCTGGACTGTGTCTAAACGCTCGGACACGAATGCAGTTTTCCAAATAGACGTTTTCTTGATTCCGGTCGTAAGAAATAGCAAAAGGTCTTCAGGCATTAACAGCAAAACCAGCGACTGCCTTTCCAGAATTTGTTACCTTGAGTTGCATTTCTGCCAGTAACTGTTCTCTGAATCGTCTGAACATGCGATTGTTGTTTTTTTGCTGATACTCTCATGTTAAGAGCGCTGCTTGTAAAAAGCTACTCGATTAGCTCATGCACTCATGCATGTCAAGCGGTTTAGCGTACAGTGAAGACGTCGTTCACGATTTCACGCCCACGCGTATGCTGTGGCGCGATGACTAACTGTAGAACGGTAGTCCGGTTGCTATGAGTAACAAGTCTCTTTTCCGGTCGGGTAAGGCCCGGCGCTTGCGCAGAGGCATCAGGTCGGAGACGATAAGGAGCAGTGAAAACACTGGGATTATCAAAACTCGCCTGCGCCAAGTGCGAATGGCTGGAAAGCAAAAATAACCACTGAAATTTACACAATGAAAAGCTCTAGGCTTGCTGTAAGCCGACTGGGCTCTGCTTTCTCCATTTTGCGATGAGTCAAACTTGCACATATCTGTATTCAAGTAACTTCTCTCTCCATATGTGCGACAAGTAGGAAATCATCAGAAAATTTTAAATAGGAAATGGATTTCACGTAACACTACGCATCGTCATTGCTTGAATCTTGTTCAAATAGAATCTGAAAGCGCAATTTTGAAATTTGCTGAAATTTAGTCCTTTTCCTCTGACGCAGTTGTCTCTCGCACGCCACCAAAACGACGACACTTGCGCCGGAAGTTGACGTCACAAAGCCCGCTAGCAAAGAGGCTCAGGCCGAAGAGAAGCGACTGCTGGTCGCGATCAAGCCGGTCCTGCAGAAGATGCTGCACGAGAGCGCCACCTTGCAGCTGCACGCGCTCTACGCTGTCCAGGTTTTCTGCCACTCGGCCAAGTTCCCCAAAGGTGAGTTGCACAGCAGAGGAGACGAGGGGGGGGGCGTTCTTAGTTTGCGAGCTGGTGTCACTGGCGTTGTCTTTTTCGTTCAATGCTGCGTCGCGTGTACGCGGAGCGTTCTTATTGGCTCGCGTATATCTTCGTGATATGAAACAGGACCGCTGTTGTTTTTGTCTTCCGTTGCATCCAAGGGGGCGAATCGTTAATAGACCTAATCTCTTTCCATGCACTTCACCTGAAAGTCTGATCATCTGAACTCTCTCTTTCACATCGTTTCGTGCATGAAAGTATACGCGTTTCGTACGAAACGTGGATACCGCAGTAACTGCCAGCTGCCCGCGTGTTTCAAAATCATTGCAGAACTTTCGTCATAGACGAGACGTTATTGTGACGTACGAATCGGGGACAACACCATTGTTGATGGACAACTCAGCGTTCCAGGCCTTTTTCCTGAAGTGTTTCCGGTGTTTTGTTTGTGATGCGAGGCGGGCCGGGATGACGTCCTGGCCCAGACCACGTGACGTAGTCTGTGTCGTAGCCACGTGTTTCTTCGACCGTGACACCGCCCCGTCGTTTGAAGCAGGGGTTCCCAACGATTCTCTGACCATCTACCCCTCAGCATTTCAACAGATGAGCATGCACCCCTGAAATTTCTTTTTATGGTGTGGATCGACTTTTTCCGAAATGCTGTATTTTATCATGGCTAAAGCATATAATGATTTTTGAAGATAATATTCATAGTGCGGACATATGTATAAATATTTGGGAATGAAGTTATTTTTCCCTTCAATTGCTGACCTTAAATGTACCCCTTCAGAATAGGCAAATGAACCCCTAGGGGTACATGTACCCCAGGTTGGGAACCCCTGGTTGAAATAATAAAGTTCAGAGCCCTTGTCCGGCCCTTACAAATTTGTGCTTAGCAGTTTGTGCTTGCCAAGCAAACGCTCGTCTCTCAACCAGTCTCTGCCGCGTTTCATCCTCAGGTTTAATGCTGAGACTGTTCGATCTCTTCTACCACGAGGACGTCATCGACGAGGAAATATTCTTCACTTGGAAGGAAGACGTCAACGACCAGTATCCGGGAAAGGGGAAGTCCCTGTTTCAGGTCAGTCGGTAGTTGCGTCGACATTTTAGCTTTTTTCTTTCCTGAGAGAAAGGCCGCGAGTCGTTGAACAGGATGGGAATAAACCACAGCTAGACCGCTCCGAAATACATCGCCGTATTATGGGCCGCATCGCCGTATTATGGGCCAGGGTGTTCTCAAACTGCCGCTCGTGGGGACGTTGTGATTTTGCTTGTGGGCTATATCTGTAACAACAGCGTCCAAGTAAGACCGAGTGACATGCGGTCTTGTCAATTTGTGGGCCACGAAAGAATTTTTAAGGGGCCACGGCCTGGTGTCATTGAAATTGAGTACGTTTTGCGAGTTGAACCTTTTAATCGAAAACGTTGGTAGCTCTTCAGCTACTAGCGTCCTAATACCCTCTCTTTCGCCGTTATAAAGAAAGAAATTATTGCGACATGGAAGTTTCATCGTAGCCCAGGTTTTTTTTAAGGAAAATGTTAGGTACCCAGTATAGACCTGTAGGGACCCGATTTTCTGTGATTCTAGGAACCCGTAAAACACCTCAAAAAAACCTGACGTAGCTTACCACGTTATGCAGTTACTGCAGACATTTTGAGGCAGACAAGCAACAAGAAAACGAAATCTAGAAGCGGGCTTACTGTGGAAGATGACTTGATCTGTGCGTTATCAAGTATTGAATATCTATGCTTTCTAACAACAATCAGGCTCAGCTTTCGCATTGATTGTAGCGCACATTGCATTACTAAAACTGAAACTTGTATTTGTTTCTGTTCTGTGCATGTGCAACAGTTGCCGCATTGGAGAAGTTTTTCAGTAGGTGGGTCACGGACCCTGTGTTTGTTTAATTGGGCCACATGCTCGAAAAGGTTGAGAGCACCTGCGACCAATAGAACCCCTCCGTTTTCTCTTTTGTGGGGAGTTCACCGGTTGCTCTGTCGTCATAGTTTCCCGCCTTTGTCCTGAAATCATATCCAGCGCGGGAAAGACATTTTTTCTCCGTGTGGAAAGTGAATAAAAACGCGCCGCTGTCCACCCGAGCTTGTGACCGTGGCTCCACCTAGCGGTGGTACGTCGACACGTTGTAATTTAATCAGAGCTGTGTTTGGTAGAAGTCCCAGGTGGGAGTGTTCAGCACAAACAAAAATCTGTTGCTGAACTGCTCGTTCGCCGTCTGTTCCAGGTGAATACGTGGCTCACTTGGCTCGAAGAGGCCGACACAGAAGATGACGAAGAGGAGGCTTGAATCGTTGTGGAAAAAAAAGCGCGCGCCCCCAAGCGACTCAAACCTGAAAACGACGAAACGTGATTTTTTTGTACAGTCCAGTCTTGTGTCGAAATTAAATCGTGCTGTTATTGTTTAATCACTCTTCCCACGAGCAGTAGACCGGCTCCGACATACAGCATGCATGCTCTCTGTGCCTGAAAAGCGCGAGCTACGAGCAGTTACCGACGAAAACGATTGTATTTTAATTGCTGGTTTTCCGGGCAACAAAAACTTCGAAATTTTCTCAAGGCGACTTGAAGCGGTTCGCTTACAGTCGCTGGTTGCTGTCACTACGCTGCGCTGTGTCATCTTTGTCCCATTTTTGTAAACCGGTAGCGTTCCAGTTGCAAAAAACGCCGATTTGAGCGAAAATCCAAGAAGCATTATTTTGCAATTGGTCGCATGTTTGGCCACACATGTTTTCGAAATAACAGCAATTGATATTTGCTGACGAAGTTTTTTGAATGGATCCTGCCTTCCTAATACGGGGTCATATCAGACCGGCAGTCGCTGGAAAGTTGCAAACATGCGTTCCGCAACGCCCTGTGGCGCTCTGGCTACTTTTTCAAAGCCCAGCCATGCGATCTGAACAACTGCGGCTCGCGTTTCGAAAGCTTTTCTGCCCTGTGCGAAGATTTGCCTGGAGCCGGATATGGCCAAAAGGACTTGTTGCCGGCCGACTGCAAAACCGTGGCCTGTTCGTCTGAGGTNAGAAATTCCTCCAAGGTTACGTTTTTTGTCCTGTCCCCCAAGCAAGACTTGCGCTTCAAGCGGTGTGTGCGATCAGACTTCAGCGCGATACTGACAACGCAAGGACAGTTGTTTGAAGCTCTCCGGCGCACCCAGTGGTCGTCGCTTCGAATCAAAGGCAGGGTCTTGTTCGCCAAGTGTCGCCACCGGGCACGGACCCTTTGTTAAAGGTTGCAAAGAAACAAAAACGGGTTTTGTGTTTGTCGGGCTGTTGTCGTCGTGTGCGGACCGTGCAATTGCAACAACTTGCGAACGGTTGCAAAGCCCATGGCGTGTTTGTGTGCCCAAGTACGGCCCGGCCCTGCTGGGAACTTGTTTTCAAACCTGACGCTCGCCAAAGAATAACTTGCGAGGTCACGATCGATTTGAAGATTTTTTTTGGCTGTTGAGGTTTCTGGAGGGAAGAAGAAATTTTTATAAAAAGAAACAAACACACAAATTCGTTTTCGATTTGACAATTTTTGCAAAAAGATACAACACGGTACGAAGCGTGGATTTTTTTCTTCACGATTCCCCGAAAAAAACTGTCGGCAGTTGGGATCGAAAGCGACGTCACACGCCGGCAACCCTGTTGTTGCTTACCACAGAGTGTGGCAGCGCTCATTTGCACGTCGCTGGTAACTTTCGTAGATGTCTCGGTACAACCCAAACAGGCCTGCCAAGGTTTGTGGTTACTTCAAACAAAAACGAACAGTGAAAAGTACAAACTTCCGCTTGTATTGGAGGAACAACTGCGTGGGTTGATGGGTCTCAGATTATGGGCATCAAACCCACCGCCCCCGTGGGTCGCACAACCCTTATATCTGCTTCGTTCACACAGTGTTAGTTTGTAGCGAGATTAAGACCGAAGCACGATGCTGCTCTTTTCGTTGGTAGTCTGTAGCCGGGCTTGTTCGTTTTCAGTTTGATTTTGTGAATAAACAAAGAAGTATCTGCGGCCGCAGTCGCTTGACTTTCATTCACACGTCGACATTGCCCCAGACTCGACACTTTGTTCCGGCCTTTGGCGACGCGTGCATTGTTCGCAGCGAGGAGCGCTCCTGGACCGCACATGCCACACACACTCGCGACGCAAAGCTCGCAGATTTGAACGACGCGGCCGCTTCTGTGCTCGTGTCGCTTCAGGTCGATCGCACTAGCGCTCGCGCACACAACGGGCTTGGATGTTGCTGCAACCTCATCCAGCTGGATCTCGGTCGCAGTAACGCGCTAAGACGAGCCCCCCCTCGCACCTTCGTGGTGTCAGGTACTGAACGGCGATGTGACTGTTTGTGACGCAATAATAATCGCGCGATTGGTTGTTTCAGGACTTCGCTTGCCCGCAACTAACAGGCCACGTGTCAGTGCCCGGCATCATTTCTCTCTTTGTCACTGTCCTGCCACATCTGCGACTACCTTCCTCGTACTGACGATTCGAACCATGGCAGTTACGGTCGCATTTTTCACTAAAACACTACCTGGTCGTTGACAAAAACCTTGACCTGAGCCTGTGTTGCTTGGAATTGCGGGAGATTGTTTTTCTACAAATCGGCGCGTAGGAGATTCACGGGACCTTAGCCTTGTTCGTGCGGCGCTTGCGCTCAGCAGTTTACCGAGCTCAATCTAATTGTACTGCCAGCAAAATGTACGGTGCTTACTTTCCGACGTCACCCGAACTCCATGTCAAGCACACTTGCATGCCCAGCCCTTGAGCAGGAAGCTCAAATTACGGCTCAAAAATAGTTGCGTCTTTGTGTCAGCGTGGGGGCTTGCCTTGGATGTAATTCGCTTGAACCCGACACATGCTCCGGCCACCTGCAGGGTTTTTGATTTTTCTTCTATTTTGCGGAAATTCACGGCGTCGTGACTGTTTGCTGCGCGAATCGAACGCATTTTTTTGCAATTTTACCGTTTTCTGGTATGAAATTTGTAGCCTTTTCGATGAACTTCGCGGTGTGCTGCTGTGCTGTTTTGTCTGCCGAAGTAATTAACGACTAAGCAATGCCAAGCTTTTTGCAAACGAACTCTACTTGTTCAGCGTAGTGGAACCCGTGTTCGTATGATCCCACTTAACGTTTTTAATGCCAAGATTCTTGTTTCGTGCACGCTTTCGTCATAATACAGTGCGTCCTTTACCGAATCTGCTGCACGTCAGTACGGTTTTTTCTTGTTCAGTATCTTGTCGTAATTCGTTCGTACATCGTGTTGGATTTTATTGGCAAAATACGCGCGACCATGAAATAAGACCGGACAATGCGGAACGTTGACTGTATGCGATACCGTAGTGTTGGCATGGACTGACAGGTGACTAGAAACGAGTTGCTCCTAAAAACCAATCGCAGAGAAGATCCTTCGCATGGATCTTCTGCCCTACCACGCTTCTAGTAAATACACAGTGGGAGGGAACAAGTGACAGGTGACTAGAACGCCAGAGACAGTCATCAGTTGCAGCTTCGAAAATCAATCAGCGTAGACCAAAGTTCTCTGGACAGGAAAGCCACATTTGCCGAACTTTTAAGGATACTTCTGCTAGGGCTACTATGTACGAAGGTTTGGGCACGACCGGATTCGCGGGAAACCATGTTAAGTCATTGGCGCAGGGCACGTTAAAAGTAATGTATCTCGCGACATTGAAAGAAAAAATTATGTTAGTGACAGTGTGGTGGTCAAAAAAATAATGGTGTGGTCCTGATGCTATATTTTTGTTCCTCTCATGGACGCACTTTTCATTTTTGCGCAACGTCCCCATTTATGACCAAACATGTGGTAGCCCTGCAACAGTAGTCTACTGCAACAGGGCGAATTTCTACGAGTTCATAGACCTACTGCTGACTGTGGGTCACGAAGGTCTGTTAAGAGGGCCGTGAAGCGTTGCATGTTAAATTTTCCGGCATTTAGCTAAGTACGTTTCATGCAAATTAGCCGGTTTTTATTGGTTTGATCTGTGCCTTGTATGTCCAGTAAGCAAGCTCAAGTTTCTCATTAAACAACAAATTGCATTTGTTCTTAATATTTCGTTTTTCTCGTAACTCAATTTTTTGTTGTCATTTTACCGCAGTATCTCACATAGGCGTCCCACAGAAATTGTCACTAACAGTGGGCCGCAACCTGAGAAATGTTGGGAAACACTGGTCTGGGGTCCACCAGTGGGTAAACTCGGCCTAGGATTTGGGGCGCTCTCCATGCTCTGCGTAGAGAACCGTTGGCTTTGCTCGAAAACTTGACATCATTCTGCTCGTTTTGAAATTTTATTTAATGTATGAGCTTTGTCCTGACGTAGTAAGTTGTGAGCAAGACAATTTTGGTCTGTAAAAAGTCTCCCTTGCTGCGGGTTTTTAAGGATCACGGAGTCGGAGTGCAAGGCGTGAAAACGGTCACAAGAGCAAAAATAGTTTTTTTTGTTGTCCCGTATTTTTGTACCAGTTGCGCATGAACTTGTGAACCTATTTTGATGTAAAGTTACAGCAGCTTTTTCATGTACAAAAGTAACCGTATGTGTTGCTTGTCCACGTGTTGCTGCTCAGATACCACACACAAGTTACTTCTTTTGCTGTTGTTTATGCACTGTACGGGGACCTGAGAGACCATGTAATTTGTTTATTTTGAGTTAGAACAAGGATACAAGTCTTTCACCGACATTTCCACTACAATTGGTTCAATTTCAAGTATCAGTATGTTACTGCAAACTTTCGATATTTGTTCGATATCCCACGACACACGTGTGCAAGCTCAATATCACCAACCACCAGGACCGTAACTAGGGGCGTGCAGGACGCTTCTTCCCGCCTGGAAAAATGTGTTGGACACAGTTTAAAAAATTTGGGCCCCTATCAGAAAACTATCTGCCCCCATGATGTCCCAAGCTGGTTACAGAAGCCTGCCAACTACCTGCGTTGATTCGAAAGTTGTCTGCTCAGTTATGTAAATTGTTAAACTCTTCTCAAAGGATATATAAGCAATTCTGTTGCATTCCGAACAATGAGGTATGCAGGCGATATAAGTGCCGTTTATTTCAGAGCTAATCACCAACTTTTCTGCGTGAGCCTCACAAGCCAGAAGTGGCCACTGCATACCTTATTGCTAGGTTTCTGCGACATGCTTTCACAAGTGTTTCGGATTACAACCTTAAAGATTTGGGCGGTAACTACAAACACCGTAAATTTATCGCTTTAGTGCAGTGTGCACAGCAGGGCGTTATCACAGCCTGAGCAAAAACACGATGAGCCGTATGTAAAACCTTGTAAACCAGAATATTGCATATGTATGTATACACAAGAGACAGGATATCGTACTGGTTTTTACAAAAACTCAAGACGGAATCTGTTCTTGTCAAATCAAAGTCAGTCGCGTTGCTTACATGATGCCAAATATTGCTCAGTTTTGCCTTATATGATACGCTTGGTGTACCACACAAAAAAGCATTCGGGAATATCAGCTCAGCTTTTCAACTTTGGTAAGCGAGGACTAACGCTCGAAGATTTACCGAGGCAAAACAAAGGAAGAAACGTTATGAACTCATTGAATGGTGCGTATAGCTGTAATCATATTGTAAGCGAAAATCTAAAAAATATATGATGTCAACACCACGGGGCTGCGAAATACCATTGTTGAAATAATCCAGATTTGAAAAATGCGATAACCGCTTCCTCTGCGCCAAGAAACTTCACCAGGATTGCTGCTCGTCGCTTTTTTGCTGAATATGTTCGATATTATTATGTCGGTAATCTCAGAATTAGACAACCGACCTATTAGTTTCCGACTTTTCTGGCTATATTATTTCAGGGCGGATCGAGGGGGGAGGTGATTGGGGCGATCGCCCTCCTACAACCTACGAAAGCAACTTTATTGACCATGATTTTGTAATTGGAAAAACAATATATGAAAACCAATTCCGATAAGTTTTTCGTCATGTTCGAATTGTCTCACTGTTCGTGATTTAAGGCCTTTCTGCCGTCCAATGTTTTGTCACAGCAGTGTTGCGAAATATACTTCATCTCTCTCTTACAGTAGCAAAGCCGTAATGAGACTACCAAATATTACTGAAATCGACCCACCCCGTAACGTTACTGGCTCCGCCCCTGTATCATTGTCATCAAGTTTAGACGTGGGGTAGTTCTGTCTGAAATACATTGGATTCGATACCAGGTGACAAGGAGGCACAATCCCTGACGAACAACAGCAAGAATTTTTCGGATCGTTTATGTTTATTGTTAGTAAATACTAGACATCGCCCCCTCACTTCGAGGAGACTTGATCTTACTGATATTTTTGCTAATAATGTCATAAATAGTTGAGCTGGCATTGCGAAGTTCGGCCACCATGAGGCGCAAGCCAACAAACTGTTTTTCATCTTCTTCTTCAAGAAAGCGGCAATAATCTTTCACACCTGGTTTCTTGATCAGCTGACTGACGACTTTCGCCCTCGAAAGGAAGTAACCAGCGATCTCCTCCTGATTTGCGACTAATTCGTGCTCGACTGCTTTAAGCTCACTGAGGGTTTCTTCCTGTACCTGTACACACAGGAAAAAGATCAAGCATAGTAACATATGGTCGCGAACAATTTACAAAGTGTAAATGATTTTATGTAGTATCCAAACACTACCCAATGTTCAAAACCCTGAGGCTTTTAACATGCAGTCAGTAGCATAGCCAGTCCAAAATTTTGGAAAGGACCAAATAATTTTGACCGTAAGCCAGCAAAACTATTCGGTGTGGTACACCGCCGCTCGAAGCACAAAAAGACAAGATATGCCAGAAATTTGCGGGGCACAATCCCATTAACCCCTTGCCAGGCCCGTAACAAGGGGCGCAAGGGGTGGAGAAGCTCCCCTGCAAAATTTCTCGCCCCCTGTGGAGAAATTTGTTGGACGTAGTTTAAAACTATTGGACATAGTTTAAAAAATTTGGACCCCACTCAGAAAACTCTTCGCCCCGCTTGGTGTTCCAAGCTGGTTACGGGCCTGCCCTCGCTACGCCCATGCATGCAATATAAAAAGAATGAGACATACAGAGTCATTCGTTACGCCGTATTTCGAAAAAGGATAATACAAAGCTTTGAAAACTTCCTCTAAAATATTTAGCCATGTGATCTAGGAACGATTGTTCCTGGTGATTTTTATTAAAAATAATGCATGCAATATAAAAAGCATGGGACATGCAGAGTCATTCGATCAGAACTGTTGCCAGAAAGTCGTCTATAAGGGGCTTCACATTTGTGCGGGGGGATTTACGTTCGTGCAGGGGGGGCTTGACATTCAAATTTGACAAAAATTCCACTAATTTATAGTGTTTCATATTTCAATTTGGGGTGCTTGGAGCTGTGTTTGGGGAGCTAAGCCCACCAAAGCCCCCCGTGGCGACGGGACTGCCTCTACCTCTTGTTAGAATGTTAAAAATATTATGTGTGATGTATCTAGTAATCGCTGAGCAGGTGTGGCACTTCAAAACAATTAATTAAGTAAGTGAAAAGTTCTGGTGCACAGTAACACTTCCATCTGAATTTTTTTGATGTGGCTTTGTCTTTATATTACACTCTACCTGTAATGCTTAAGTATGACGTAAGCTGAAGCTTTTATGTTTAAACGATAATTCTTTTCATTGGTCCATAAAACAAAATATTGTAGGGACGAAACTAGCTTAATGCTGTTTTTTTTGCTACTCATGTTGTTTCGTAGCGTTTGCCACCAGGTTTCAAATCAAACAAACAGACGAATAAGCTCTTCTGGTGATTATATTTTATTATCAGCCAACGTTTCGCCCACCTATTCAAGTGGGCTTCTTCAGCGCAATGTTTTCAACCACAAAACATGTAGCATACCAACAACAAGAAACAATGAGTAGTATGACGACGAACAAAGACAAAAAACGCAAAGCTGGCCAACTCGTTACAAGAATGGTGACAGCGTGTCACAGAAAATACGTGGAAGTGTAAAATGAAAAAACAAAAA
>JGI24021J15306_10006416_pt1 | contig 14149 bp, 8 predicted proteins | sample Ectturendosymbi1_FD_15306 | JGI IMG/M metagenome (IMG submission 15306) | reverse complement strand
GCTGCCACTCCACCTCCAGTGGGCATTCCGGGTCTTTCTTACATCTTGCCAAACTTACGTTTTGGTAATACGCATCTGCAAATCGAAAGCTTTTCTCAAAAACAAAAGGTTTTTCGACGAAACGTAGGGCATAATTTTTTATCCAATACAAAGTATTCTCAAAAATTTTCAGGAACATTTTCTCTACTTAGAAGTAGATGTATGAACAGCAACAATATGTTGATCTCATGATATGTTTATCGACACGATTTCAAATACTTTTATCGTTATTAACAACAAACAATTTTTTCTGTTCATTTTGGGGGCTAACGGATACAATGCAAAACTAGAAAAAATCTACCGAGCTCTATGACGAAACTTATTTCACCCTCGCCAGCGATTGTGACCTGAACACCACAATGTACGTTACCCCAAGCTGATGACCTAATCCTAATGAAAGCTATCAACGACTGTCTCATGGTCTGACTATAAGCAAATGTTGACACTGCAACCGTTTTCATCTTTGTATACATCAAATTCGTCGATATAAAAAATATTTGCAAATCATGCATGACCACAACGTTTTTGAAGCAAATTTGCAAAATGTTTGTTGTTCAACCTTTTTCTTGAAAAACTTCATTATCACCGAAAGTTAAAGTTATCATTTGAAATTGCATTTCGATTTGTACCGTTTCAAGGACTTCCAAAAGCCGCCCATAGGTACCAGTTTTGCGAACCCCAAAGAGCTAGTAAAAAGCCCAGATACTGATAAACGTGAGGATGACCGTGACTTGCGGGTGTTGGAATTACAAACCGTCATACTTGAGTTGAATCTTTAGCAATAAGCCTTTTGTGATGAATTGGCAGCATTCATTGGAGACGCATTCTGACACATACATATGATTCTCTGGAAGAGATGGTACAGGCAAATCTTGCCTGTATCAAACCTTGCTCACTAAAGTCGATATGTGTTTTTCATCCATACTTATCTTCACAGTAAATGCTTCAGCAGTTATGGCAGTCAAGCACGGTTCATCCTGAACTTTTTGCAAACATCCCAATCTGCTAGAAGTTTTGATTTCCTATGATTTAATAATCTCAAGAAGCCAAGGCCTCATGTCTTCACAACAGCCGCTCCGTTTTGCTCCAAACAAAAATGAAATCACTTTCCTTTGTAACCCCTCGGGATGCTGAATGAACATTACAACATACCCAGGAAAAAGAAACCGGCTCGTGCGATGTCTCTTGGACTTGCGTTTATCTGTGCTGCAGGCCATCTATGGTCAAACGTTTGAAATCTCGCGTCTTCATTCCGCATATGTGGACTGACCGGGTATTCGCAACGGAACATGGAGCGGAGATCGCGCTGGAAAAACACTTAATTTGTATTATTTGGCTCGAGGCAACGGGCGGTTGACCGAAGCATGAAAGTTGCCTTATTCCGGATAGTTGGTGTTAATATTCTTGCGCAAGGTGGATTATGGGGATTCACTCAGTGGCCGTGAACCGATCGCATCTACCACTGAGCTTTACTAAGATCTACAAACTTTTACAAAAAATCTTATCAACATCGTTGTGAATTGCATGAAATAAGAAAAGAAGTCTAAAAAACCTGTTCGGTTTCTCCGCACATACAAATGACTAANGATGATCGAAAAAAAAGCAACAAGTACACAGGACATCATCCGGTTNCATGCAACCNATTTTTGNAAAAAAGTAAAGTAACAAAACCTTTCAAAAACGCGAATGCATAAAAACNTACTGCAATTGAACCTACTGGAATTGTACTCAACAATTGCTCAAACCTGCAACGCCAACGTACCTGTTCCGCTTCGGATGGATCCGGAGGTTCATTGAACACAGGCCGCTGGTTGGGAACAGCTGCTCTCTCGTCAGGTGTAAGAGCAACATTTCGTGTTTCTTGGCTTTGCATCAGTCTGTACAATTCAGCAAAAATGGTCGATCGCTACTGCATCAAAGTGACTAATACAATTGATTCAAAACAATTTATTGATAAAACCGTTCAGGTTGTATCTGAATTTTTTTTGCAGGGCCCGAATGTCTTCTTGAGCTTAAACAGAATGTAAACCAGTCTTAACGGGTTTCTCTTATCATTACGTGCAAAAAACGTGACGAGGAACGACACAGCTGTTACGAACAACAAAAACTTATGAAGACAAATTGGCGAAAAGTCTAGTGACATGAAATGCGCAAACACCACCAACACAGCTGGAGACATATCAAGCAAGTCTTATCTAGCAACTGAACAAGCTTTTTCTCCTACTTGCAATGCGGAAAATGACGGCGGTGCTCTGCGTCCACATTGTCACCATAGTTCCAGTTTCTAAGCACACCACCGCAAGAGAAGCACTGAACACGGTCCATGTTTCCCAAATAGAAAAAACCGGACTTTGCCAGATCGTTTGGGAAAACAGTAGGTTGCTCTGTTGGCCAATGCTCGAATGTTCGTCTGCAAAGGATGCACCAAACATTGGTAACATTTGAAAATGCACGACGTTAAGCGTTGAAATTAGCTAACTCCATATCAAACGGCTTTTTCGCTTTCGGTGCTTCAGCTTTTGCTGACAGCATCAAACTACTGACAAATGCTTTGTAACGTCACAACAACGTGCTTCAACTGATTGGAGTACCCATGACAACCTCAGGATTTTACCACGATATCTGAAACGACGCAGTTGCATTCTCCGATCAAATCCGAATAACAAAAGAATGACTTTTGCGAATACAGTATTGCCCGTTTATGAACCACAAACAAATTCCGATAAAACAAATTTCATTTTGTCAGTTGTTCCATTGCGTCACAGTGAAAACAACATTGACATAGATATGTTAGCAGAACACGAGACAAGAGCACGAATACAATAATGGTAAGACTCTATGACGCTTCTAGAATAAAACATATATTTAGAAAAAGCATCAGATTATACAAAACACAAACATACAATCGCTCAGATTCTCTCCGCAAGTCCAAGTTTCTCACAAAATTTTCATGGTACGCGGAAGGGATGGTTGCAAACTCCACAATCTGTTCAGTTGAAAAAGAAGCTGTCATAACTTTATCATCACTTTTGCAACCCCGAACTCATTGGTAATGACAACAATACGCAACGGTTGCAGATTCTTGAATATTTGTTCATTCAAGAGAAAATCCAGATATTAACTCAAACATCCAATCGGTCCCTCGAATTATTTTCAACCTGTAACAAAGCTTCGTGCATCAACCGTAACGTCAACACACGTCACCATCAGCAGGTATCCGACCGAGTCACGTGACTAAAAACGCTTCGCGTCATTTCGTCAAGAGTTTTTCAAAGATGAGCATGGATTTGCATTTATTTTTTTTGATGGATTCGGATTGGATTTTATAACTGCTGCTCAACCGGATTTGGGTTTGATAATTTTGTTTTAAACTTCTTCACAACTTCAGCTCAGTTTCTGGACTGTCCCTCTGACAAAACAGTTGAGACCCCTGGTTTAAATCTTGAGCCATGACTATGACGGTCACGTTTAGATACATTCATGTATTTTTGTAATGCAAATCACGAAACAATGTAAATCAACAGAAGGAAAAATAATGAAATCACAGTGCAGAAATTAACTGCATGCTGATGAAAATACAAAAGCATTAAAAACTTCAGGTTTAACAAATTGCTGTGATCTAACATATTTAAATCACACAGGGTTGGCGAAAGACCGTATGGGTTAACTGCTCAGCCAGCCCTGCTGCTAGCAGAAATCAATTTTAAGTTGAAGACGTTTCACATGTAATAAAAGAAAAGCAACAAAATGCATCCAATCAACGTCAGATAAAATAAGTAAACAAAAGAACAACAAAACACAGAGCAGAAAGACATTCATGTACTGGGGGGTTGCGGTGAGTAACTGGAGAGGTAGAAGATATGTAGCGGTCGGAAGGTCTATGAAGTGTTTGTAGGCGACGATGGTGGTCGCTCAAGGAGTACTAGCGTTTATAATCCTTGTTCACACTGAGAACGAATTTGGCGTGAATCACCATCTTTATCTGTTGTTGACTTGGATTAACGTAAACAAAAATAACAAAAATCTTGAGACGTCTCGAAAATGAAACTGGCTCTCACACCGCGCGGGTCGAAGTTCGTACGTCTTTAAAGGTCGCGTTGCGTCACGTCACCGCACACGCGGTGCGTTCGATTGGGTTAATTTGCGCTGCGATTGCACGCATCAAGCTGCGGGCGCGGCCCCCTTTGGGAAAAGACGTGGATAGGTTACGGCAGAGTTTTTTAAGGTGTTTTAGGGACTCAATTGGGGTCCCTAGAATCAGAGAAAATCGGGTCCTTGGATTCAGAGAAATCGGATCCCTACCGGGTTCCTAACATTTTCCTTAAAAAAACCTGGGTTACGGAAACACGACACGGCACAGGGAAAACGGTGACAGACCGACGCGTACGCCAAAATGTCGGAAGTGCAACAAAAGAATGAAAAAACGTCACACAAGAGCGAAAATGACATTCCCTTCTGCGAGCCATTTCTCGCGAGCTTACCTAATGCACTGCTCGTTTGGTCTCTACGCAGATTTCCAATTGCAACCACCTAAATTTTCGCGCGGCCCGAGTTCTGTGCCTACGCGACCTTACTCGGTTATGCCTTCGGTATCGTTTTCGTCGCCAGCACAGCGATTTTTGAGGAACTACCTCTGAGCCGCCGGATCTCTCTTCGCAGAGCTCGGCTACCGCCTTCCTCGCTCTACCTGTATCCTCGTTCGTTTTATTTCTCACTGTAGAGCTCAGCTACTGCTTTTCTCGCTCAGCTGATGTCATCGTTTGACCTTTTTTCCGCCTTCTTTCCGTCGGCACGTGTGAGTCATTCGTTGTTAACTTTTCGTCGACATGCGCTGTGTCATTTTCGCCCTGTGTATCGTTTTTTTTTCATTCGTTTTTGCGCATTTTCCCGACAACAGATGTGACGGGAAAGAGCGACACTAAAAACAATATTGCAGACAAGTGACGAGCACACGAAACGAAACTCAACAGGAATGTTAAGAAGATAGCTGGATATTTTTGTAATTTTTTCCAAATGAATAAGATGATAGAGATTTCAAGTTTTCAGCAGTATCAGACCAAATTTTGGGTCCAATATACTTAAAGAAAGCTGACCAAGAGACGCTTTCATTCTGGGTAAATAATATTTTAAGAAAAAATTGAGCCCTTGTTTGATATGTGTGACTGATGCAATATCAGAAAAGCAGTTATCGAAGTGTTTAGGCAGTTCGCCATTATCAAACGAATGCACGAATTTGGCAACAAACAATTTAAATAAGACTGTAACATTTCAAACTTTGTACTTATATTTAAGGGTTTTTACAGCTATTTTCTGCAATGTAATTAGAAGTAGTTTTATTGGATCTTCTCCAGTGAAGTGTCGAGTAAGCAAAATAGGAATGAAAAGAGCAAAGTATGCAGCTTTGAGTACTGAAATGTTGGTATGGTGTTTTAATTTGTACAACATTCCACATGATTTGCAGAGTTGTTTTACCAACTTTTTAAAGAGGCTTCCAACTGAGTTTATCATCATGTATAATGCCAAGATATTTTTAGCTACTTTGTTTTGATATGGTTTGATGATTAATAGTAACTGAAAATTTTGCATTGGTATGGTTGTTCACGAGCATGAAATTACTTTTAGAATAACTGATACATGATTTTTAGCACAAACCTTGGGATCAAGTTTTTTGAGCTTGCTGCTAACTAGTTTTTGTAAATTTTGTGGCTTTTTCCTGAGATCTGAAGATTGGTATCATCAGCATATAATACAGAATCAAGTTGTAGGCTTTTACAATACCATTGATACCTATAAGGAATTGTAAAGGTCCAAGGACAGATCTTCTAGGAACACCGCATGTTACATTCAACAAAAGATGATTTAGTATCTGCTATCAAGTACACTGAACCTTGTTGTTTAAATAAGACGCAAGAAATTTTAGGGGCGTTCCTATTACTCCATAGTAAAACAACTCTGAAGTAATATATTGTGATACAAGTCTGCTGTCCTTCGTATCACTGTCATCGAAGTTACGGAAGGTAGAGCATAACTTGAGCATACGTAACTAACTTTCAAGATAGTTTTTGTTTTTGAATTGAACTACATATGGATTAATAACAGTGATGCTATACAATTTGCATTGACGCACGAAATTCATGAACTGCAGTGGATACGAAATCGCCCTATGTTGCATTTCATTTATTCCTGATAATGGCTTACGCAAAAGCCGAAACGTTGAATAAAATAATGTACTCTATATTTGTGGCTATTTTGTTCGCAATAAGAATCCACAGCAAATCCGTGCATTGCTTACCGAAGAAATCGCCTTACCGTAACTCGAATTTTTTGCCATTGAAACACCAGTTATATATTTGAAAGCTTCATTTAACAGTCGCAGCAACCAAGTCGTAGACACGGACAGATTAGCAATGCTGTTCCAGTACTGATCACAGAAATTATCGACCACACCCATAGCAACACGTTCTCTCGTAAGTCAATGTTTTATTTTAAATGGTGTATAGAACAGCGGTTTTGTGAGCAGACCTCACTTGAGTAAGCGTACATTCTAACATCTGATCTGAAGCAAAAGGAGTATCTTTTAAAATATCAATGCCGTGTTTGTCATTATCTGGACTCAACAACTTGCCTTTACTTCACTTATTAAGAAACCCTTGCATAAAAATTTGTTTTTGCAATCAGGGTTGATTGATTTAAATCATTTGATTTGAATCAGTGATTTAAATCAAGCAACAAAAATCAAAAAAATCAAGCAAAAAAGAATGTGGAGTTTTAAAGCTCTGTGTGATTTATATGACACATTTTATTAGCATTCTAATAGGTTTTCCCAAAAATCAGTGTAGAACGCAAAAAGTCCTTATGGCGATACAAGCAAAAAGCGATTAAAGTTTCATTAATCATAGCTGATGTGAGGTCACAGATTCTATGTCAGTGGTTCTTTTCTCTACCACGCCCCCTCAAGTAATTGTCCTTTGTTTCAAGGCCCCATGATATTAAAAGTTATAAAAACGAATGCATTTATTGGTAAATTTATTGATCAAACTTTCCATGTGGTGGAGCGCGTAGGGGCTCGCACCCCCTGAAAATTCATTGACGCTCATCCTGGGGAAGCGTGCCCCCTGGTTAAGAACTGTTCTATGTCAACTAATTGCATAAATAACATGTACACTGAAATCACTAACCCTTGCAGATTCAGAACTGTTTGAATGCCACAGATTTGCAAGTGTAGACTTGCATAAAGTGAAAGTTGCATCTAAATTCCATCAAACATGTATTGCAGGCTGTTGGCTATAGACGTAGTGTTACAAAACATATTTTTAATTCACAATAACATGTATATTATAGGTTTTCACTGTTTTATGGATGTGAGTTATACTTCTGCAGAAGCTGAACTAGCGAAAGCTGCGTTACAATAATTAATTTTAGCCATAGACTTCGTCCCAAAAAGCTGGCAAGCTTGTATGTACAAGCTTCGCAACATACCACGACTCTGAATGAATTTGCTGAACTGATGGTTTGAGTATTGCCATTTCAATAAATACTTTGTTTTGTATGCCTGTACTAGTGTACTGGACTGATTTGCAATGTGGGATATTGCACAAACGCGAAGATAGATTGGCCCACTGCTACGCGTGCGGGTTGAACTTGCTGCTGGTCAGGAGCGTGTTGTACTTGGTGCGGGTGCGCAGCAGGCGCGGGTTGAGAAATTCTTTGTGCGAGTAACTGAGTGTGGAGCCAAAGCACGTGAACTTAATCAGCTCAAAAATCGCAAAACACGTGGGTGTACTGAAGTTGTTTGCCAGCAATGCGCTTAGGCAGTGATGCCACTGGGCTCAAACGTTTCAAGATCTAATTTTTCAGACTTCAACATCAAATGTCAGGCAACAGCATCAAAAAGACACAAGACTGTTATCAAAACTTTCTTTATGACATGATTCCTATATCGCACATCCACCACCGCTTCATGAAACCATTTGTTTGGCTAATAATTGCCCCTTCAAGTTGTCAGTATCCGACTCACTGCATTGTTTCATAAGCAATTCCATAAACGTATTTGGAAATACATCGTCAAAAAATTTCAACCCGCGCAGGACTCTAGTGGCCACACACTACACGAAGCATATAAAATCATAAAAGTCTTATTTGAATAAAAAAAATCCGATTTAAATCAAAACGATCCGATTTTTTGATTTGACAAAAAAATCCTGATTTTTATCAATCCTGTTTGCAATACGTGTCAGGAAGCGGTAAGTAAACAAATGGTTGGGAGTAAATTTCATTATTTTTCTTGCTAAGCGGCAGACAAGAATAAAAATTAGGAACCACTAGCGAAGCAGGAATGCCTGACTAAAGTAAATCACTCCGAAGCATGCTTTCTGCAGGGAAAGTCAGCTCGTTCAGCGCTTTCTTGTTGAGCTCATATCAACGATATGAAGCACAGTTTGATTCCTTTTAAAGACTATTGGCAAACTTAAAAACAAACAACTTACATTGAACACGGAATTCGTTTGCCGATTTCTTCCATATGTCGTTCTTGCTAAAAAAAAGTCGTTACAAAGCCAAATTGTCAGTACCTTCAACTCAAACTAATGTGTATCACGCATGCAATCAGGCAAATAAAGCAGTGATTCCCGAACTATGCGCCGCGGCACACTGCTGCGCCGCCCGGTGTCGCTAGGTGTGCCGCAAAAAATATTGAAATTAAAACCAATCTAGTAGAATTTCTAAAATTCCACCCTGCCGACTTCTGTCAGTACAGCACACTATCGATACTGGTGGTAGTAATTCGATACGCGGCACAGTGCTACGACAATCGGGCCATAGCATATGTTGCCACTTAGCGGATATAAAACGTAATTACACCTACCATAGATTTAATACGCTTGTGAGAGCAGTATCTTATTCAAGCATACGTAGAATTCATGTGGAAGACATGAAAAAGCTTTTTCAAACAAACAAAAAACATTGTTTGGCATTTTTTAAAATCTCCGACTCATTTACTGCTGTCGGCTTGGAATTATACAACTTTTTCTCAGGACAAAAGCCCTCTGTTTTCTGTTTTCTACCACGGTCCCATTCTAGAAGTTACAAGCGGCTTTGCCATCTAAGTGACGTCACAAGGCAAAAGACGTAACATTTTTTTGGGCAAGACATCGAAAACTACGGCACATTGTACAGTGTCTTAAGCAGTGTAGACTGTGCTGTTTCCGGGAAATAAACATAAAAGTCTATGCAAATCTGGTTAGCTATTTAACTTTCCTTTATGTAAGATGTACTGTACAGTGTGTGTTGTTATTTGCAGATTATTGGTATTCTTCATGCTTGTATCCACGTAATAAGTGCATATCAGTGCAGCCATCAAGCACATGTATCTCACTGACAGATTTGTTGCACTCTTGTCATAAAGACGCAAGTACACTAAATTTCGTGGGAACTTAAGCAATATTGTTTTGATTTTACGTTAAGATATGAAAAAATTACAAATTAAAATACATTTTTTATTCAAATGTTCGAAGTGCGCCAAATAATTCCTGTTTTTTCTAAAATGCGCCTTGAAAAAAAAGTTTGAGAACCACCGAAATAAAGAATAGAGCATGAGAACTCTAATAAGCTTTATCAAATCCTATCACAGCCTTAAAGGTTAGTGTATACTTGGGTGTTTCAGTTCAAATTACATCATTGCCATTACACCAAAGATGTAATTCGAAATCCGGTGTAAAGTTGAAAATTGTGATTATGACCGACGTTGTTTTGGATTAATGCCATACTGAATTCTAGATTTGTTTCGATGTTCTGCTTTTGTTTTAAGCTTATTGTTATTCTTACCCTTCGTTTTAGTTGTGCACACATTTTCAAATGAACTACAAACATGATGTGCATTCGTTCAATGAAACATGTGGATGCGAATAAAGATGGTTGCCACTTACGGGTCAAAAAAGGCGTCTGGGATTCAGTTCCATGGATAAACGTCGGAGCAGTGAAAGGGAAGAGGTTGTTGTGACAAGTTGAGGACATTGGTTTTATCAACAAACGAAGATGCGTAATGCGTATTCTTTCAAACATTTTGAAAAGTTTTTATTCATCGTTATGTCGGTTTAAACATTTCGAAAATAGTACGTTTTTTGTTCATAGTTACGCCGTTTTTATTCATAGTTATCCTAGCAGTCTTTCACGATAAAGACAGCTGTCTCCAGAAATACATAAACAGAAAGGCGGGGCAGTAAGGATTGTCGACGCTTTCATGTTGAGCTACAAACTTACCAAGGCCTATTAAAGGTGTTTAAGAACTTTATGATTGGTTTTGCAACAATGCATGATTTGATCGAGATTGTTCAAAAGACTAACCCTAATTTTCAACTTTTGACTGTTGTTACCTTCGCCATCCCTCAACGACGTTCAAGACCAGCAACGCTCCTGCTGCCAAATTCCTTAGCTCTGCATGTATCACTTTAACATTTAAGAGACCAATTTTACAGATTTTGTTTTATTCAGTGTAGCAGTAACTATTTTATAGAATGGAAATATCTAACACGTAACGTAAGATATCAATTAATTGCTTTGAAAACCATGTACATAACGCAACTTCTGCATTTATGACGTGATCTTTTTGGTTTGAAAACTTTTGAGTTAAGGGAGGGGTTCGCAGGCTTTAACATTTTCTGAAGGGGTCTGTGTCCAGCAAACAGATGAGAACCACAGCTCTAAACTGCCCGTAAATGTCGTTTAAAAAATAGAATTTCCATAAAACAATAAAAACCTGTTTACAACATAACCGTCGATTAATTGTGACTAACTGGTGAAAAAACGCACAACTGCCACAACAAACAACTTCTAAAATGGCCACAAAATGAAACGCAGTTCACAAAGCTCAGGTGACCTGGTGCTGAATTGAAATGAGGTGTCCTAGCTTGATTTTGACTTGACGGAGCTGCCGTTGATGATGAACTGGTGAAGTTGGATGTTGTTTGTGGCTGCATCGGCAAAAATAGTAAGTGCACAACATGTCACAAAATAGCGAATGGTTCTGGACAAACAACATTAGCACGAGTTNAGATTAGAGAGAGTGCAACATCTTGGTCCGGACTTAAACCAAACACCTAACTAAGGAGTTTTCATACAAGTTGCACGCTTGTGGAAAAGCTTTGACAAAAGTTAGTGCGAATTGGACCAACTTCCCACAGAAGTTAAAACAAAAATACAAACTCCAGTGCTTGCAGTACAGCAACACCCTATCTAGAACAGCGGAATAGAAGATGCAAACTTACAATTAAGCTTCAATTGCTTTTGGTAGCACTCATGTCCAAGTTATATTGAATAGAATCAACGATGTAAACATAATAACTTGGCAGGACAGTTGCGCAACATTTTCACAATTTTCATTATGGTGATCACTTTTTTCATGTTTAATTCTACATCAACGACCTGAATAAGCAAGTCATTTCTAGTTACTCCAAAATTTATATTTTTTACGATGCACAACGATTTTACTTACCGCTAGCCTACTTGCTGACCTCTTTGGCGCATGGAACTATCGTCTACATAGGACATTTCAGAAACAAACGAAATGATACTCACCATTAACTGCGTCGATCTCGCAACAAACCGAGCAAGCCCTCCACTTCCTACAGTAACACAATGGAAGTTTCACAATCAAAGGAAATATGTGGACACCAAATGGGTTGTTAGATCAAAAATACATTCGCTTCCTAAAATTTTTTTTATTAACGACGTGCTCTTTGAATCATTTTTTCATTAGTTATCACCTATACCCACACTTAACCAGTTCATAGAATGTACGCCAGTAATCCTATTCGCTCATGAGGTTCTACAGCAGATTTGTCATGCTTCACAGAAAATTTTATTAATAAGCAAATTGGGATTAAACTACTGCAAAAGCATTTGGACAGCCTAATCTTTTAACCTCTTGTTAGCAGCCTCCATATGACATTGTCATCCTCCATCTTTTCTCACTTCGAGCTTACTGCGAATGTTTATCACTTTTATTAGTTCAGTTTCGTGTGTGGCAGAGATAATAAAGTTATATCAACCTCATGCAATGCAAAGTACAGAGAAAAAATTAACAGCAATCGAATTTCAGATCAAGTCGATTTGAATACATCATTGGGTTACCAGCAAAAATCAATTAAGCTCTTGATTTTGCATTTTGGGTTTAAATCCTGATCACCGAATATAGTCGGTTCGAATTAATTGATCTTAAAATCAATTAGCGTTTGAATTCTGGACGCAAGCTTTCGATATTTTGCTTCGTTATAGAGACTTGATGCAAACAACTTTTTTACCATTTTACATTTTTAACCACATGCATTTTATCACCAACAATTCCTTATAACATCAGACTTCACCATGACTAAATTTTTCACCATTGAATCTCTCCCTAACCGCAAGCAAGTTATTATCGCGACATCCCCTATTTCCAACAACTTTTCATCACATCTTCAATAAACCTTGCCAATCACGTCTCTCACTCAAATCTTTTCTTTATCATAACGTTTTTCATTAAGAGCAACCTCAGATCAAGGCGTCAAATAATGTAAACATTGTCTCACTATTAACTGAACGTTTGCAAAGAGCGAAATTTTTTTGTGATTCTTGAATGTCAAAGGAGCAGCAAGAACCCTTCAGACATTAATTCACCTAACTTTTTTCTTGCCCTTGCATCCAAATTTCGCATTTTGTCTATCCACGGAAAAACGTGAAATATGAATCCATACAAAAAATGCAAAATGTTGCACAGGGTTTCGGAGTCGGAGGTAAAATATACGCATGGGACTCCAACTCCGACCTTTCTAAAATTTCCGGTTCCTTGTCATAAAGGGAATGAAGTTTGGCTGTAAACAGTTTTTTAGCAATCAATGGAAATCGTGGTGCGCAGCAAGCAATCTCTGTTTTAACAAAAGTTTCAAAAGAAATTGTACCATGGAATTCCCAACTTAGGAGTGTGATGTAACACAGGAAAAAACTGATTTCCACTGAGTTTAATTTGTAGAGGGTATGAAATTTAATTTGTAGAGGGCATATAATTTGTAGAGGGTATTAAGTTATTTTACTTTCTAGACTGATGGCTTGCAAGAGAAGATAATAAAAAAAACATTGATTTGATTTAAGACAGACTTGAAAACCACAGTTGCTTTCACATCCTTTTACATGGCAATAAACATATACCTAGTGGAACATTTCCACTATCTTCGCCTTTAATAAATTCACAGTCAGTTCGATGCCACCTCGCCGATTTGACATCATCTTCAGCTTCCCAGTTTTCAACACAGAGACCACAACTACAAAAAGACTTTTTTGTTTGACAGAACTTTTTCGTAAAACTGCCTTGTACACCAATGGAGAAACAGAAACGCACCAAAAACATTTTACACGATCTTTGTAACCGGTATAGTAAAATCCAGATGAGGCAAGATGCCTTGGATTCACTGGAACTTCTAGAGGAAACTTTACAAACGTGCTCAGGCGATAAGACTCTTGAAAAGTGTCTCCGGGTGGTATGTACACGCTCCGTTGACCAGGCGGGTCTCGAGCCCTACAAGAGAATAAAACACAAAGAGCGATTCGATCACTGTGACGACGTTACATGAATATATTTCATGCATTTCATGACAAACCATATCAATGGCACACTCTCTTTTGAATCGAAGGGTGTCAATTTGAAACTAAACAAACGTCAATACGGGTTAAGACATGTGTTTCAAGCAAGACAAAGAAAAAATGCATCGGCTTGCAAAAATCAGCAAAAAAGCTACCTTGATAAAACAAGCAGTTGAATTCATTTGAGGCGAGCCTTAAGTTGGTGATTCTCGCTTTATCTGTTTTTCGAATTTGTTGAAGTTCTTTTCTGGGAAATTCGCTATTACTTGTAACGGATCAATTACTGGAATCATGATGAAATGTCCATTTCGCAAACGTATTCGTCGGACAAGTCGTTGAGGTATAGGAACACCCAGGCCCGTAACCAGCTTGGGACACTAGGCGGGGAGAAGAGTTTTCTGAGGGGACCAAATTTTTCAACTAACTCCAATAGTTATCCACTATGTCCAACACATTTTCCGGGGGGGGCAAACATTTTTTCAGGGGGTATTCGCCTTTC
>JGI24021J15306_10006415_pt1 | contig 14149 bp, 7 predicted proteins | sample Ectturendosymbi1_FD_15306 | JGI IMG/M metagenome (IMG submission 15306) | reverse complement strand
AGAGATAGCTAAATGCGTGCAGAGATAGCTAAATGCGCGCAGAGATAGCTAAATATGCGCAGAGATAGCAGTTTTTGTGCTAAATCTGTCAGATATATTATTTTTACGAACGGCACCCCATATGTAGCTGACATTAAGGTTACAGAGCTGACGTAAAGGTAATTGAACATCAAGCGCTAAAACTGCTCAATACGAAAGCCACCCGGTGAGAGGAGGCACAAGCAGTGGCTGTCTCCCTTCGTGAATTTCCCATGACGTAAAGAAGAAATACGCAAATGCAGATGTATTGACTAAGAAAATGATTAGAATCATACAATAATTGCACCTTTTCAACATAGAAGAACAAATGTTTATTCAATTTGTTATTTTGGATCCCTAATTCGTTTTGCACATTTCATTATTATGGAAGGGGAGCCACTCCCTCCCTTGCCTCCCCTGACAGCACGTAACTGACCTTTATCATTCAGAATTTTGAACAACTTGCGCTGGAAAACAGAGTTGCCCTGAAATTTTTCACTGTGTTGAAATATTTTTTACTATTCACAGGATTTTTGAGCAACTTTGCGCTTGCCCTAAAAAACAGACTTTGCTCTGAAATTTTTCACTGTATTGGATATGATTTTTACGTTCAGCATTTTTAAGCAGCTTGTGCTTGCCATGAAAAACAGAGTTGCCCTGAAATCACTGTATTGAATATATATTTTTTATTATTCAGAATTTTGAACAACTTGCGCTTGACCTGAAAAAGAGAGTTTGCCTTGAAATTTTTCACTGCATTGAAATATTTTGATATCATTCAGGATTTTTGAGCAACTTGCGCTTGCCCGAAAAGCAGAATTTGCCCTGAAATTTTTCACTGTATTGAATATGCTTTTTACATTCAGGATTTTTAACAACTTGCGCTTGTCCTGAAAACAGAATTTTCCCTGAAATTTTTCACTGTACTGAATATACTTTTGGCATTCAGGACTTTTGAGCAACTTGCGCTTGCCCTGAAAAACAGTGTGCCCTAAATTCACTGTATTGAATGTATATTTTTTATCATTCTGAATTTTGAACAACTTGCACTTGCCCTGAAAAAGAGTTTGCCCTGGAATTTTTCACTGTATTGAAATATTTTATATCTTTCAGGATTTTTTAACTTGTGCTTGCCCTGAAAACGGAGTTTGCCCTGAAAATTTTCACTGTATTGAACATACTTTTTGCATTCAGGATTTTTGAGCAACTTGCGCTTGCCCTGAAAAACAGAGTGTGCCGTGAAATTTTTCACTGCGTTGAAATATTTTTTATCTTTCATGATTTTTTAGCATTTTGTGCTTACTCTGAAAACAGAGTTTGCCCTGAATTTTTCAAGCCGGGGGGGCGGCAGCCTTCCCCGACCCCCCGCCTCGTACGCCACTGACTGTATGCATTATGGATTGAGCAATTACCAAACCAAGTACTGTAAGACCACATTTCTCGCCTACCACTCCTATCCTACATAATATTCAATCATCCAGTAGTGAGCAAAACAGCATTATTACGTCAAAAATCGAAATAAACCCACTATTACCGATTTGCAACTAAACTTACAAAAGCATATCAATATCTGTTGTTGTAGTTTCAATAAAATATCGATTAACAGAAAAAACATGTGCTGCAAGAAAAGTTTGACATAACAATAAACTTTGACCTAATGATAAATTTTGACTTTTTTTGACCTAATAATTTAGGATTCCTTCATGATATGAGCATGAAATTTGGTTTGTGAACTTTTCATAAACTTTACAAACGGCAGAAAAATTTTAATTGTATTGACTTTTAGTTGCCCTAGTGATGACCATGAAACAAAACATCAATCTCGATTGATTCCCAAGGATGATATGAGACTCTTGAGAGTATCTCCATCAACCACTGTTCCCAGAATCTCAGATATTGTGCGTATAGAAAACAAGCACAAAAGTCTTACTGAGTGACTGACTGGTTAAAATTGTTTGTCATTTTTCAATAAAAAAAAAATTCAAACATGGCTGTGTATTCCTTCTTCCAAACGATTTGCCCCTTGATTCAGTGATGTGCCGGTTAGTATGAAACTGTTTTTAGAATTTCTACAACCTCAGCGAACCACTTCTTACCACTTCTTAAAAGTATTCATGCTCGCTTGTAAGAGCATTTTATTAAAGTTCCATCTCAGAGACATACGTTTCGTACAAGCGTTACCCTAAAATTGATTCCAGAAAGCACAAACATTCATGTGTCTGAGTGCAAGTTTACAACGTGTTTCAAGGAGAACCTACTCCGAACCCTTTCCAGAAAGGTCGTACCTTGACACACTTAACATTGTTGGGGGAAATATCAATTTTTTGATTTTGTTAAAAGATAAGTGAGACAAAAAAGGTTAAGAGCCACTAGATTAGGGGCCATTAACATCTTCGTTTGGGACCTGTTACTTTTTGACTGGGCCCCTTGTCCTCATACACAGAACAGGACTTTTCGGTCTGGCCGTTGCGGTCTGAGCCGTTTCGGTATGGGCCGTTTCGGTCACGGGACATTTCGGTCTGGAGACACTTCAGTTACGACATTTCTGTACAAAAACAACTTATTACATTCGTATATTTAAATTATTTTTGGCAGGCGAAATGTCACTCTAGCTGGTGTTATACCAACTCCCTTTGAGGAGTCACGAATGCGATTAAATCTGAATTGTAATTATGACTTCGAAGAATTTGTGTTTAATTGCAAAATGTCGATAATGATTTAAATTGCTTGCTGATGATAATGAAAATCATATGTTGATGCTGATTAGCTGTTGGATCTTGGATCATGTTCGTAGTTTTTTTTAAATAAAACTTCTCTTTGATTTAAGTATGTTTGCAATAAAATGTGAACATGTAAGATTTCTGCAAGATTTCATAGTCTGACCGAAATGTCCTCAGACTAAAACGGCCCAGACCGAAACGGCTCAGACCGAATCGGCCAGACCGAAACGCCCAGACCGAATCGGCCAGACCAAAAAGTTGCGTACCCTCTTATACATACAGTAGTCTATTTGTATTTTATTATTTTAATGTGGGTTTTCATCTTCAGGTCGAAAACCCAAATGGATTAAAATATTAACAATCATAATATTATGTAGCAAGCCAAGCAACTTTTTCTATTAAAATAATATACAATCATAATAAAAATGCAACCACAAACAAAAGCTCAGAAATTTTTGAAAGCACGTAAACTAAAGTGGGGGCCCTTCAAAGTGCGTAAATTTGAAACGGAGACCCTTATTTTCCACACCATTGCACAACCTGCACACTCACCAAGACCACTACTCAAAACACCAACACCCCCTCCCACGAATCAGCAGTAGGGGAAGATGGGGTACAGTAGGACTAGGAGCACAGCCGTCTTTTTCGATTTATTCAAAAAGTTGAAAACGTTGAGCTTTAAAGTTTCCATGGTGATTTATTCTCATGCCAGCCGTAGTACTAAAGTGAATTTTTCCTTGATAGGCCGCCGTTGTTACGAATTACAGAGCAAGCTGTGTTTTTGCTACCCAAAACTAATTTATAAAATCGCATTTAGATTTGGCTTTTGCCCACATTAATCAACATCTTCTGTTCTGAGTTTTTGTGACGTTGTAGTCAGGGCAGTGGTACATTATTTGATAATGTTAGATTTTAAATTATTTTTTAGTTGAATTGGTACTTTTTCATTTTATTTTTTAGATATGCATGGGGCACATCTGACAAAAAAATGAGGCACACTCAACACATTGCCACAAGGTCAGTCTAAACAAGGTAAAGCTGGAGAGGCTATATTGGAATGCAATACAGAATAATTCCAATCTATGAACATTTTTAGGTTTATTATGTGCTTAGAGGCACATTATATTTGTATGATAAGGCATGAATTTCAGCAAACTGCATTGGTTTCATTTAATATTTGGTAATCATACAAATTTGTTTTGCCATGCAGTGATGGTGGGTAATCAGAATGTGAAAAAAGTGGAGAGGCAGTCAGCAAGTGGGATATCACGTGAACAGTGTGCAATGCATGCAACCCAACTTTTCGTTGACCGGTCAGGTGTACCCCATGCTCATGTCGAGTGTGCCCCATGCATGGGGCGGGGCTTGACAGAAAAAGTTCCCCTTTTTGAATTGCTTGTAAAATTTTTTCTGAAAGGCGTTGTTTTCATATTTTTGCATGATATTGTGTATATAGAGTTGCTTTATTGTATGACAAATTTCGAGCTTGTTTGTACTTGGAATAAAGTAGCAGTGGTTGGAAACGCCAAAAAAGTGTCGACTGTACCCCACCTTCCCCTAAGGGTCAGGCAGGCTCTTCCTCCGCCTTTAAAAACCGACTCCACAGGGTGGAAAAACACCGAAATTCTCGAGAGTGAAAACTGTGGCGAAACTAGTTCTGTTGTATCACGCGGCGCTGATCCAAACAAAGCTGCAAAACTGAGAACCATGGTTCACTGTTTGATAAATCTGCGGTGCCCGTCTGCGAGCTATGTACCGTTTCCGAACCTGTTGGGTGCACCTGGATCCCTTGCTATGAGACTGTCCTGCTCTAGATATGCTTCATTTGGAGTGCCGTTGTTGGCTTGCCCCATTTGGACAACTAGCTGGGATTTCATGATGGATCTTTTCTCCCCTGGACAAGTCACTGCTGGAAACCGAAGCAGTCCACTCTTCCTACAGTGCACTAGACAAACTCAACGCAGGCAAAACTCGAAAACAATAGCAAGCGAATAAAAATGCTACCTGGTCGTCGTGGGCTGCAAACTCCGGAAATAACACAACCTGACCGTGGCGTAGCTCTAAAAAACAGTGTTGGAAGCAATGGCCAAAGCTTGTATTTGCGATCGTGGTGATGTATACACGCCCAGCCCAAAGTGCAGATATTCAGTTGGGTACAACCGCTGCTTTTTTTCTAAACACCCCGGTTTGAAAAATGCTGTGTTGCGGCGGTTTGCTTGTTTTGTTATCAACATTGTCGCTATTCTTATCATTTTTCAACAATTCGTTTCCTTCCCAAAACTCAGTTTTTCCATCAGGGTGCCGGTATACTTAGTTGTCGGGTTTTCTAATTGGTGCCTTAATTATTTCCTATCATCGACAGCAACGGTCTCCCCACCTCCACCTATGGCGTGTACTTGTTGACACTATTTGCCTTTTTTGCACTTGTTTTCAGAACATTTCTACAGCGCCTTTAAAGGTCACCATCGCTCTCCAGAGTCCAATGCTACGCCTGATTTTCCAAAGTTGTAGCACTGCATACAACCAGTTGTTTTATGTGCTTATCATTCGTGCTTCTTTTCCTGCAGTTTTCTTCACCTAAAGTTTCTACTCGGATTTACAGGGAGCGTTAAGCTGCTTGTTCTTTCATTTCTTAATCAAATTACAAAGTCAACCACATAACGTCCTCCTGAAATGTCCGCACGTTGTTCCGTGAGCAAGTGGAATTATGGTTGGGGGTCATGCTCATCGCTCTCACACCGAATTTCTCCTGTGTTTGTCTACTTCTGTAACTCGTTCTGCTGTCCTTTGCGCATTCGCGCGGTGATGCGACGGAGGACCGTGCACATTACAACCGAGTTGTCTCATATTATTGCTTCACAATTCGTCTCGTTCTCCAGCTTTTTATTCTCTTGCTGATACACAACTCACGTTTGCTGCTGGCATATCCCCGAAAGTCGGTTAAACGGATAGGTAGTTTTTTAAAGGGCTTTTAATCAGTGGTGGTCTTAGCAGTTTGGGGGCCCCTGTGCAGAAAAATTTGGGGGCCCTTGTCCCGGAACGAGTTTGCTTATTGTTGCGTTTTGATGACGTCACCATGCTTACTCAACCGTAGTACGACCTTTGGCATATTATGGAAATTATACTACATGGCCCAAATGACCCCTGGCTACGCTCATGGTGTAGTACTAACACTCATGCATGATGTGTTTAACGATTCTAAGCTCAAGGAGAGGTGAAGTAGCATGCAAGCCCCGCCCCTAACTGCAAGACAAGCATAAATCTAGCATCTGTAGGCTACTTGTTCCAAATCACTGCAGAGAGTCTTGTCAACCATCTAGTGGGGCAAATTTTTTCCAGAGTCAGGTTGGATGGCTTCTTCACCATGTCCAAATTGCGATGTGCACACTTTCAAACCTTGTCAAATTGTGCTTACAGTCTATCAAATTGATGTATATGGTTTTTACTTCCCATATATGCACCACAATCCACTACACAAATAACACAATGGCATACAACATTCAGCAAAATACTGTATACCACCCCACTGCTGTCTAACTTAAATAGGCAGAAAACACTTCAGCACAGGGTTGGAAGGTTGGCGTTTTTATTGTGAAAATTTGACTGTTTGGTCGAAAACATTTTGTTTGACCATTAGTGAGTATTTTTGGAAATTTGGCGTAATTTGCATTTGGCCCCACATTCCGGAATACAATCTAATGTTTTCATGTGCCCTCTCACAAATACGCTTGCCTTCCTAACAGTTGAAAATATCCAGATTTAACATTCCAAACTTGGAGAATGGGAACGTCAATGACGCATAATGATCATTGTTATGTCACCAATCGATCGAACTTGTGGTTTGCAGTTTATTTCCTGAACACGTTAACTGACTGAAGCTCACGCTGATGCCGCTGAGCAGTATGGTAAATTGATGGAGGGTTGGTGGGCACCAGGCCCGTAACCAGCTTGGGACACCGGGAGGGGCGAACACTTTTCTGTGAGGGGCCCAAATTTTTTGAACTGTGTCCAATAGTTTTAAACTATGTCCAACACATTTTTCCAAGGAGGCGAAAATTTTTCTAGGGGGGGCTTAGCCCCCCTGGTTACAGGCCTGGTGGGCACGGTGAGACCATTCAACTGGTTGGTCTCCAGTATATTTAAATTAAACCAGATATTGGCAATGGCTTTGTGGAATTGTTTCTGCGAAAACACGTGTTCATAAAAATAAATAAAAACGACGTTTAGCTTACAAAGCTTTGGACATTCATGGGAATTCGCCTACAGGTGCATACGGCAAAGGAAAACATTCATGGTTCAAGAAAGTAAGAAATGCTTCCCCAAAAATATTTGAACATTCAATTCTGACTCAAAAACAAATTGAAAGCAAATGTTATAACATTGCATTAGCAGCTAGTGAAGCATAGAGCAGACCATGCGAGTAAACACACACACATGGATGTTTACAATACAATTCTCTCAAGCAAAACCAGTTTCTCACATAACTGTTTGAACAATGGAGTTATCCTAGGGCCAAGTTGAAGCGTTGCAAGAACTTAGTTTGTTGTTTTCAGATTTTCATTGTCCAAAAGTACAGGTAAGCATGCCTTTCATCTGCAGTAAATACTTTGAGAAAGAGCAAACCAACCATAATTTTTACGATGAGACTGGAATGAATGAAATATGCAGTATTTACACAAACATGTTATTCAGATTTCAATGTTGGCTTGACCTTTATAGGTTACTAACAACCACTACACCTATGGCAGTAAAAAATTAAACAAGTTGATACCACAAAACTACAAACCTTTGTTAGGCTTGGTCCTAAAAAATATGCTTATTGCAATGGCTTTCTGTGCATGGTATTTTGCTTAAGGTATGTATGCTGGGTAATTAGTAGATTAATAAGCAAGAATGGTAGGTTACCAGTTAACCCTTGCAACCAATAGCAAAATGATTCATAAAAGTAAGAGCTCCATATTAGATTTGAAACCTCATAAATTTTGATTGAGGTACCCATATCTTTTTGAAGAGTATTGGACACCTTATCCATGATGAAAGAACAAAGGGCATGCTTATCCCTTGACTTGGATCCCTTAACATCTTGGTTGGTTGGTTGGGGTCATCTTACCTTTTGTCTAGGGCCCCTTGTCCTTTGAATGTAAAGTGACAAGCTATTCATGTTTAACCATAGACCAATAGGCCTCCTTACCTTTTGATTAGCGGACACTAACATTTTGGTTGATGGCCTTTCACATTTTCACTTGTGCCCCTTGTCTCAGAAAGCTATTTATGTTTCATCATTTCACTTTGCCTTTTTATCTTCAGTTTGAAAATACAAATGTGTCAAAACATATTATTAATAACAACATATTGCAAAAAAGTTAAGTTTTTTTGTGTAATCATAATAATAAAAATGCAATAATAAAGAAAATCCCACAAAATTTTGAAAGCGCGTAAACTAAAAATGGGGGCCCCCCAAACCGCGTAAATTGAAAATGGGGGCCCCCATTTTGCATACCCTTGCACACCCTGCACACTCGCTAAGACCACTACTACTTTTAATATCAATTCTATACCCCACGGTTCCCTCATAACTTCTTACTACATCGTCGGCGATATTAAATGGATGGCCATAAGTGACTCCCTAATAACAAAGTTAACAGCAAAAGGGTTATTCAAGCATCGAGAAAACTCTCGAGCGCTGCAGTGTTCGTTCCATGTCCTGCGCGGCTTCTCTGTTCTTCGCTCAACGGGTGACGCTCGCATCAGCGCGCTGAAGCAATACGTTGCGCGTACAAGAAATCAAACATTTCCATTTCACTCTTGGCGTCCACGTTTATATCTTTTGCAACCTAGTCGCTAGCCCCGATATGTGAGCAAGAGAAAAGTTAAATGCGTAATTTGACGCGAAATCGGTTTCCTAGGAAAGCAAATTGCGATCAGATTCGGCTTCGTCGCCCTTGTGGTGTCTTGGTGCTGAATTCTCACAGGTCATCCTCGCTCTTGCACGATTGTTTAAGGTCTCTCGTAACTGCTGCCGGCCTATCCTCACTCACTTCTGTCGTCGCACCCGAAATTATAAACCTTGTGCTTGCGCACCGATAGGAGACTAGCTGCTTGTTTGATTGACGAACCGTGTACAGCGGTCACTGCAAGCTCGTTCCACTTCTCTGCTCTTTTACTGTATAAATGCGCTTCGTAACTTCTTTTTGCACTTTTACAAAGGTTGGACCTATCTCGCTTTGTTCATCTCATGGGGCTCGTACACGTCTAACGGCAATAGTAATATTTTTCGCAACTAGCGTACAACTTTTTTGCATATTTCTATCAGCGATCTCTCGCAGTTCTATGGAAAAGAACTGCCATGTGTGAAGTGCACGGATGTGTGAAGATTTGGCTAAATCAGTTCGATTTAGCTAAATGCAGGCGCGCAACCAGGGGGGGCATTTTGGGCATTTGCCCCCCCCGAAAATTTCGAAACATTGCATAGCAATTTTGACATTTGAAGAAACTTTTAAATAATGAAGTTGAAATTTTGTATTCTAATTATTTTTAAGAAAAGTTTCACTTAAATTTTTCTTTGTCTTACTGGTTAATCATCTCCTTACAAGATTTATCTTGAGACAGACCATCTGATCGAAAATTCCGTAAATGACCGGTATTTAATCAAAAATATGCTGAAATTGGGAGATCGTTTAAAATGTTGGTTTTATTCTTTTTTTCGTGTACCACTCTGAAAATTATCAGAAATGTGGTGTGTGTGTACGCTTTGCGGCCCACAAAAGTCTAAGGGGCACATGAACCTCAATGTTCAAAATGGAAATGGGCAATTATGCACAAAGTTTTTACTGTTGCAACTGTATTCCTACAAACTTGTGCAAAGCACAACGTCATCAAATGAAAGTTCATGAAAATTGCCCTCCCCGAAATGAAGAGCTGGTTGCGCCCCTGGCTAAATGGGTGCACATTTAGCTAAATGTGCGTAGATTTAGCAGTTTTTGTGCTAATTTTTGAAGCTGTTTTCTCTTTTGTTTATAAAAGCGTCTTGTATTTGGCAGATGAAGGGTGAAATACCGTTCGATAGTTGTTGCCGATTCAGTGGTCACTTCTGAAGGTAAAGTTTAGTTCGTAATTGCAAATGTGTGCTGCTGCTGCTTAGCCAGTCTTATTCAATTTCCCTTCAGCGATCTGAGAGGGCAACACGTTTGAAAAAAACTAGTTTTGGTTATGCCAACTGCAATGACAATTATAGAAGTGTGCTAGAAAACGGTTCCTTAAGAGGTTACAGAAAATTTATTTAATGAAAACTAACAGTTAAACCATTTACAAAGTAACATAAGTGACAGTTTGGTTCACGTGAAGTAAGCTTCAATTCTTAGTTCTTGTGTTGAAAGTTGCATCGTTAAATACTACCGAAAAAAGGATCTTGGTATCAATCTCATACAGATTGGCGTCGTAAACTTTCTGAGATATAGGCTAAAAATTGACTGTTGCAAAAACCTGAAAACGTGCAAAGGTGCGATGACTTTCGTGCAAGTTTTAGAAAAGACTGCAGTACTTGCCTGTTTTGAAAAATTGGAAAGTAGATTTAAAGATATTGCGAAATCCACAATCACTTTACAGTATATACTCCTTTCGTATTATAAGAGAAAAAAATCTTTTAACCTTTTCCTGGATATTAAAAACTTGCTCAAATAACGGTTTGCACTCTTTTAACCGGTGCTCTGAAGCGGGTTTCACTGTAACCATTTTACAAGTGTAAAGTATATGTTGATAGGCCGGTATAATACCGGTTTTTTTTTAGTTTAATAGTCGATTTTGGGCTATCTATTTAAGAACATTGAATTTTAAATTTTTCTGTAAAACTAAGGCAAAAAAAGGCTGAAGCCGAGAAAGAGAATAATGCGTTGGACAAGTATTTTTACAGAGCTACCTTAGAATATGAAGAAAAAGCTTCAGAAGAGCCACACCGCATTGAAAATTGCGACAAAGTAGGCAGCCAGACTGGTGATGTTATGCCAGATAGCCAAAGAGGCAGCTTATGTACAAGAAGCGAGGTAAGTCATTTCGAAAGGGTTGAGTCTAAAGAAGGGAGTTCGTCGGCTGCTGCATCTGATGAGTCTTACGAGCACGAAAATTCACAATTTGCCGGAGCCATTGGATGGACAAACAATCCTGCCACTTGGCCAAATGTCATGAATCGGAATGTTAGGGTTGTTTAACTCATATAGGGCCGCCCACAACCACAGCAGAATTTTCGCCAGAAACGAGAGTGATAAGACGGTTTTAGTTTCACTGCATGATTGTTGCCAAATGGTGAAACGGTATTTCATCCATGTTGCGGTGCTACCCTTCGGGCCTAGCTTTTTCGCATCACTGACTTCTATCATTATAACTTGATGTCCCCCTAAATAATTTTTGCACACACAACTCAGTGGGGCCCCGCAAAAGTACTGCCAATCGGGCCCTGCACTTGTTAAAGCCGGCCCTGACCACGTGTGAATATTTACAATTAAACTGTGTCGTGAGTCAGTGGCGTAGCAACCCACTGGCTACTCTGGCTATAGCCAGGGGCGGCACGTTCCTGGGGGCGGCAAAATCTAGTCACCTACTGTGAGCAGAGATAATTGAAAAGAGGTAAGGAAATTATTCAGACTGATTAAAATTTAAGCTTTCTTTCATCAGCTAAGTCCCACGCCCAACGAGAATCTTCTTTGGCTAATGAGGGCGACACAGCCGATATTACTAGCGCCATAGTTCCAGCCATCTTATGCTCACCACCGCTTTGTCGCTACCTGTCTCTCAATATTATTGTGTAACAATCAGAGGTGAGCATGGACAGGATCAGGATTGGATATCCTGCAGGATACTGACAATTTTTTCGGATCAGGATTGGATTTGGATATTTGTATTTGAAAAAAAGTAGATCAGGACAGGATCAGGATATTGGTTTGATTTCTATAACGAAATTTTTCTGAGTGAAAGTGAGTGATTCATGATGTCACAAATGATGGTGGCAGTGTTTTCTTTGCTATGGTTTTTATATTGCCAGTTTGTGCTGCACTCATCACAACCAGTGATAATTCGTGTTGCTTTATAGTTCATTTTTTCCGGCCAGGTGGAAGTAGTAAGCTGCTCTTATAGCCTATTGCTCTATGCTGCTTTGTTTGTTGTGCTGAATGGAATATGTGTGTGTTGTGTACTAGGCCATGGGCGCAATTTTGTTATAAAATGTGGGGGGGACAGCTTGATGTAAATCCAATATAGTCATCGGGCCTATTCGGAAGTGAAATTATGTAAATACAGATTCCCAATCTTGTTTTAGAGGTGTTTTCAAAGCAACACTAATCACACTTTGCTTTATCCCTACAAATGGTTTAGTAATTAATAGACTTAATTTTGTTGTTGGACATGGTACTGCAGTTCAGCTTGGTTGCACAACTATCAGACTATGACACAAAGAAGCACAGCAATATAGTAGAACACAATTAATTGGGTTATGTCAGAGCTGTCAGTTGGAGTGCACAAAACGGTGAATCGCATTGGTCGCACGTGCATATCACTCTTAAGTAGAACACATCCATTTTCATGCATTTTATAAGAAGTATTGGTTACCGCGCGATTTGATGTCTTGTTTAAGTTGCTTAACATTAAAAAGATAAATTGCAAGGTACGATATATATGTTGCAAGGTATGGTAGCTAAACATTTTTCTTGCACATTTCTGCTTCTCCCTTTCAGTCCCGCGTGCGCCACTTTTCTTGTAAAACTTTGCAATCCTATAACTCGCCAGGCGATTTAGCTAGAGAGCTGTTCAAACCCTCTACGGATTCAGCAAGTCTTGTAGTCAAAATCGAAAAAGACAATTTTCGGTTTCGGTGGGGGGTTTTCTGGAGGTGACGTCACAAAGAGAACATGTTTTGGAAAAACAGGCCACCTTTGGCCGGCCCTGGGCCCCAACCCATTGATCCATTTTTTTTGGCTCAAAGCTTTGTTGAAAACTAGGAGACAATCCGCGTCTATAGAGCCATTGATTGACTTGCTAGCACATCTGTGGCCAAAATTATGGGCCAAAAACCCAGTTTTGGGCCTAATTCCTAACTTTTCAGAAAAGGCATAATTTGCCCTTTCAGGCCAAACTTTAGCCAGCCATAACTCGGTAGCAGATAGAGCTAGAGAGCTGTTCAAACCCTGTAATGACTAGTGGTTTCGTGTAGTTTAGAATAAAAAAACATTTTTTAAATCTGGATGAGCGGTTTGGGGCCAGTGGGCTCATGATGGGGTACTGTTTTTTGGTTATTTATATGACGTCATCATCCGATCCCACGCGCCAATATTGTGGCTCGCAGTATTTTTAGATTCTAGGCAAAAATACGCGTTTTTAGAGCCCTTGATCAAGTTTCTAGCGTTTCTGGTTCAAAAGTTATGCCAAAAATATTCCAAACATGTCAGGAATTCCCCAGTGACGTTCAGGGGATTTCCCATATTCATATTCTACCATTTTTTCCATAACTCATTAACCAGCAATGCTAAAAAGTTCATCAAACCCTCTAAAACTTCGTACTATAGCCTAGAATGCATTTAAATCGCGCGCGGTTTCGCGCCGCTGATTCTGCTCGATTCACGCACTCCCACGGGCCATTGACGTCACGGATTATTTATAGAAACCTGTCAAAACATGTCAAAACAACCTGTGGTTTTGTAAACATAGCCAAAAAGGCCGAATTCGCACGGCGAAAAGTTTTTTTTCAGCCTAAACTACAAGTCTTTCCCATTCAGACCGGATTTGAACAGCTCTCTAGCTCGATCCGCTGGCGAGTGATGGCCATTTAGAAAACGGATGTTTTCCAGCCCAGACTGGGGTTTGGGGGTGCTGAAATTTTCACCAATTTTTGGTATTTTGTCCATAATTTCGGCTACAGATATGCTAGAAAGTCATTCAAGGGCTCTAAAGACGCGGATTTTGGCGTAGTTTCCGAACACATCTTGAGCCATAATAATGGCTCAATGGGTTGGGGCCCAAGGCCAGGTAAAGGTAGCCAAAAACACCTCCACTTGTGGCGTTCCCACCCGAAAACCTCCCACCGAAAACGAAAAAAATTTTTTTTTTCGATTCGACTACAAGACTTGCTGAATCCGTAGAGGGTTTGAACAGCTCTCTAGCTCAATCGCCTGGCGAGTTATAGGATTACAAAGCTCTGCATGAAACGTGGTTTTCGCGGGACTTAAAGGGTTCTTCAAAATGCTACAAATTTTTAACCATTGGGCATCGTTCATGCAGCCCACCCCTAGCCAAATCTCTATTGATATCCTCTAACAGTAGCAAAAAATGTTTGGCCAAAATTAGCGTAGGCTACTTCAAAAAATGATTTACAATTTATTTTTACTGCTGATGGGTGGAGGATCTGTCCTTTCAATCTCCCCTTGTCA
>JGI24021J15306_10006414_pt1 | contig 14150 bp, 13 predicted proteins | sample Ectturendosymbi1_FD_15306 | JGI IMG/M metagenome (IMG submission 15306) | reverse complement strand
TTTGGGGGGGCAGTGGCCCCCCTGGCACCCCCCTAGCTCCACCCCTGCTTCCTTTATTTTTGAGGTTAACATGCCAACCAGGCAATTTGGCCGCAACAACCAATCATCGTCGCATTCAGCTGAACGGACGCCGACGTCACGCCCATGGGTGTGACGTCATGGATGTGATGTCACGGTGCCGGTAAAAGCACAAGCAACAGGCTTTGAAAGGTTTGAACAACTACAGACAGAGGAGTTCACGCAATCCGGAAAAAACAGCTCTGGTACGAAACGTTCATGGGATGTTCAAAATGAGCCTAGTGGCGACAAATACACAAAAACTGTTATCTCACTGGTGGTGAGCAAGAGGCGAGCAGGGGGGTGGTCGCGATTAATGACACGTTCATTCGGTTGATCTTCTCATTAAGACTGTAAATGTGGCTTAGAAGGATCTGCAAATAAATTTTAGTAACGATGAAAGAACGAAACAGTAAATGCGGTGAGACAACTTTTGCAAAAATTTAAAACTTGAAGAAACTACATCTACTGGATAACTATTTAGCGATGAAAGTGTTTTATGACGTTAATCTCAGATGCGCTCTTAAGCATAATTCAACAATTCACAAAGAATATTTCCGATACTTCCTCCTCCAAATCTTTTTTACTCAAGTATGCAAAATAAAAAACACGAAAAGCCTATTACTGTCTTCGGGGGGTTTGAAGACGTTCTTATCTAGGAAGCCGTTGACCAACTTGGCCTCGTTACGAGCCATGTCCAACCTTGATCAAGGGAAGGTACTTCGCTTCGTTCTTCACAGCTAACGTGGGCTCCAGGAAGTTGCCCAGTTTGGCTCCAATGCTATCGATCGCCTCCAGCTGGCCGCGCATCTGCCTGCTTCTCTCCGTCCGCGACTCCTTCAGCCATTGGTCGCATTTGCATTCCTGCCAATCGGAGATCGTCCTCAGGTCGGTTTGCAACAATTCGATTTTCTGCAGGAAATCGCAGAGACACGAAACAATAGTTTATTTGTTACGACACAGCGCACGTAAATAGTGCTAGAACGTGTTCGTAACTAGGTTGCAGAAAATATCCTTAAGCCAGGGGCGTAACGAGGGGTGCACAATGCCCCGGGCGCCGAAAAGTCCCAACCATGTGCAAATACTTCCTCCAGTACGGTAAATTTACTCCTAAAAGACCTCAGGTTCGAACATGGGGGTGCCAAGCATGTTTCTTGGCCCGGGCGCCAATTAACCCCGTAGCGCCCAGACACAGAAGGAACATTGGAAAAAATACTGCATGGTTTATTTAAATTCAGAATACAGCACTTTGTCAAAATGTAGTGTTTTTTTTCAGGGGGCATTATGTACCCCTACACGGAATGTTGCTACGCCCCTGCTGAAGCTATCCAGTGGTGAAATGGCTTTGTGAACGCACAGGTGTTCCTTGCGCAAACTATTATTCCGAGATTTACGTGCAGAGCCAAGACAAACTTTGCGTAAACACATGACAAATGTTGCAACGTTAAAATATGATCAAAAAACAAGCAAACGAAAGCATTATGTTCTTTGCGATGACAGATGTAACTACAAAAAGGCATATAATGAAACAAGCTTAAATCAGGTTTTTAAAGGTGTTTTAGGGACGCGACGGGTCTCTAGAATCAGAAAAAAATTATCATCGGGTCCCTACAGGTCCATACCGGGTACCTAACATTTTCCTCAAAACAAACCTGCTTAAATATAAACGAGCTAATTCCTATTGTGAGAAGAGGCAATCTCTCTACTGAATTTGTAGAAACCCATTGTAAGAAATAATTTTGGTTGTTAGCAAATCTCGTTTGGGATGAATTAGCACATGAAATACTTTTAAATATTTGAAATTGTCATAGATTCTGGGCAACGCACCGTGATGTAAAGCAGTATGCAAACTGAGTCAACATGGGAGTCGCGAAAAGCATATTTGCTTCGGTTTAACCCCCACAAACAACACCACCCGAGACCAGGAACTGAACAACTTGAAAATTTGTAACGGGCCATTCATTTTTGCAACAAAGACAAGATGAAGCAACATGCACACGTATCTTTCAGATGAGAATTTCAGTATGATAAAGTTTTGATCAATTTACAATATGATCAATATTTCGGTTGTCCAGTGTCCACGAAGATGCCAGACCTGAGTTGACTCGTATTTACTCACGTGACGTAAAGCGTTCATGACGACACCGCGACATTGACGGAGCGCCCGATACCTGGCGCTGTTTGTCTTCAAGTCGTTGTCGACGCAAAGCGAGACTTCCCGGATCAGATCGGAAATCCGCTGTGAAAACACACGGCGTGAGCAGCGCACTGACAGTGTGCGGCATACCATCATTATTCCGTCACATTCGGCTATTGTGACGCGTTGAGTTTCGAAAAGCAACAAGGATTTCGTCGTGATGGAATCCAACACGCGCGGCAAGTCGATGTACTGCAGCACCAAACAGTACTTACATTTAATAAGCCCCGTTTTGCCGACAAAACTGACCGGTCCTCTGTTTGACGGCAAAATAACCAAGGGGGGAAACGGACACCAATAGTTTGGTAACAACCAGTTCGGGCAACGTTTCACAAATAAAGTTGTGTATTCTCTATTTTCAATAAGAGACAATTGATAAAAATGTTTAATCAAACAGATTTTACCTTCGATAACATCCAAAAGTGACATCACAGTGGCTTGCTTTCCCCATGGCGACTTAACAGTTATCTCCACACCCCCCGCAGTACCGGAACGAATTGCACCGGAATAACAAAGATTTGAACCTTTCACAGCTAAACGTACGCAAACATCTGATTGTGACGCAAATAGCGTAAGTTCCGAGAGAACTTTCTCGCAAACCTGACACTGAATGCGTTGGGTGTTGGCACCGAGCCGGGTAGCAGCTCACCTCTGCGCTGTACGAGTTATGAAGAGTAGAGACTTGGTCGACGACGAAAGGCAGGGCGCTCTCGAGGTAAAGGGCGTCTGCGCAAAAAGAAAAGTAGCCGTTTGTCAGAGAGGCTGAAATCATCCTGAACGGCTCAGGTTGGTCCCTTGCAAGACAAACCACATCGCCGCAGCTTTCTTTAACGAAGTCAGCAGTGGCGTACATCTAGGCTTGGCTGGACTGAGGTACACGGTGTGCTGACGTGACAGAGAGCCGGTCCAGAAAGTTAGCGATGACTATTTCGTTAGCTTTTTTTTTAAACTGCTTTTTTTGTCCGATTTCTTCTTCAAATGCATCCCGTTTGTTCGCCATTTCTCGGACTGTACGACCAAGAATACCTGTAGGTCTTCCCCCCTCCCCCCACAAAAACAAGCGATCACGCGGCTGTTTTGACGAAAACGTTCGGAACGCGGAGGCGCAGCTTTGCACAAGATGTTGTTCCGCACAGAACAAAAAGCATTTACTTTTATCAAGGCAAAACTCACCGACAGTTGTCGCTTTGCGAGGCTCGTCCTGAAACAGAAGCGACCAACGTGTTATTGACTGGAAACTCGGGTCGCGCAACAAAGTCGAACATGTTTATGAGTAGCAGAGGGGTTGCTGATAATGTAAATATACGTGGGTGCTTGCTCTTTAGCGTCCGCTGACTGCAAGTTATCTTTGTCGCCGGAAAATCAAATAACACTTCACTGAAGTAAGTTTTTCGGTCATTGATCGTTTTTTTGAAATGAACGAAAAAATTACGTCAATTCGGTCAAAAAATGTCCGATCACGAAAGATGGCAGAAAGCTTATCAGCTATTTCGGACAAATGATCGAAATGTTTCAGCGAAAAAAAACAGACATTGACGAAAATCTGCATTAAGCGTTTGTCGAAATCTTGCTGCTAAGTGAACGGAGAAGATTACAGAAACGTTAAAACGCTTTGAAACTCTTGCTCGCTCCCAGTGTTTGTGGAAAGCTTGCTTATTAGAGACAAAATCTATTTTCGTGTTTCGCTACATATCTAATAAAAATAAACAACACGACTTTGTTTCGTCACATAAGCACTGAAAGAAAGCTTTCCTACCTCCTTTGCATGTTGCGCATCACCAGCAAGCTTCTCCCAGACCTCCCCTTCATCACAAAAAACAACACATCGTTTACATACAATTCAACACTGATTTCACGACAAGCGATTTCACGATTGTTGGACAGGCCTGCAAATATGTAGGTTTACGTTTGTTGTGAGCACAGCAATGACTTAAACGCAAGGCTGCAAGACGGTGAAACACAAGTTTGTAGGACATCAGGTATAATCCACACAATTTCAACAAAATGCTTAAAATGCAGTGAAGTTCGGCAAACAATTAAAAAGTCTGCTCTGCATCGTAACGATGGCAACTCGAACAACACGTTAAAATATAAGGAAGATTATTTACTAAACTGATGATCTGGTTTCTCAAAAAGTATGGCGTCACGAATTAAACTTAAAGACAGTCGCAGTTTCAACGACATTTCGGGATCATCCGACAACATCACGAATATGCGCATGGAATCCGAACCCTCGCCAACGAACAACTGACCTTTCACCTCTTCCGGATGGTGTTCGTCGTACCTGCATTCAAACAAAAACAACACTTTACGTTGATCACTGCAGAAAGTGTAGGAATACGAAGGAAGACTGCGATCGGCAAGAATGCTGTGCAGGTATCGGGGGCTTCTTTTTTTGGCGGCCAGAGAACCAGGAGTGAGCGGACGACACACATCGCTGAGGTATTTCCTCAACAGGAGAACGACGTATTTGTTTTTAACGTGGTATTTTCTGTCGTCGAGATTAACCTGCCCAGGAATTCTGGGTAGTCCACCACCCAAGGGCTTCTTTTTTGTTGATTTCATATACTTAGAAAAATGTTAGAAACCTATATTTCCCTGACTTTTCCTGGTTTTCAGAGACAAATGGAATGGTTCCAGAATTTTTTTACGAAAATGCCCCTGAAACCGTATAAATACAAAATTAAGATACTACCCAGGGTTTCCTGATGTGTGGTTAATTTTGTCCACCCTACTACCTTTAACATTTCAATTTGATTTTAAAAGCAAACGTGTTTGGCCAAATATGACCTCGGAAATCTGCATACATGTGAAGAGTCTTCCTACAGGATGACTTGATATGAAAAAAGCGGATGATGGCGTTTTCCACTCACAAACAAAACGTCCCCTCTAAAAATCACCTTTTTGGGGGTACAGTGCATAAAATTTGTATGCTATGTATGTTTCGCTGTGCAGCTACGATTTTGTTGTGAAAGTGATTAAAAATGGACGTCGAGAAGTCAAAAATAGTTTGGTACGGAATTAACGGATGTCACGTGTCCCAGGAAAACGTGATCAAATTTGAGTTGCATTACACCCTTCATTTTCCGACTCGCATAGCGTTTTAATGTTTCCTGAGTAGGGTTTTGACCATGATGGTAGTGATGGGAAATGAAGGCACACAAATATGTTGAGCAAAACCCTGTCAGTTGAACAAAACAAGCTGCAAAAGTCCGATACAAAAACTAAAAATCTTCTGCATAGTTTGACACAAATGTGAAAAGAAAAAATGGCAGGCACTTTCTCATGGCTCTTATTTTTCGGTAAATTACACGGATTTTATCGATTTCTGTCAACAAAGAAGCAGGACTTCATTACTTCAGGTTTATGCGCCCTCTTAGGGGGTCATGAGTGGTCAGCGAGCGAATGTCGTCGCTAGCACTGCGTCATAGGCCACGCAGCTATTTTCGCAGTAAATGTTGTACAAGTGCCAAGTCAAATCAATGGCAGCAGTTTCCACAAAAAAAATTGCTCGCAAATTCGTTTTGCAAAAGATTCAAAAGTCCTTTTCCTCAAAACGATTGAAAATTGAACTCCAAGCAATGGAAAAATGCAAAGAAAGCAATTTCTTAAATGCTAACCAGCTGTCCAAACGTCCCGAACAGAGTTTACAAAAGAGTTCGGTCAGGTGAAGATTTTCCACGTTCTTTTTCTCGCACATCGACTCCAACTTGACATTTGCGTCTCGGCTGGCTTCGAGCTGAGAATAACAGGAATAGATGTTGTGACTCCCATACCTGTCTTTGTTCTCGGTAATGCCTGGTGGGATGAGTTTCACTGGTTAAGTTGCACAGTATAGCCATGACTGTTCATTTGAAAATCAACTGGGCAGTGACATAAGGGGACTTTTATTTGGCGATAAATAGGATTACAACAGCCACCGTGGGGTCATAAGCAGACAACGGGCGCAACTGAGAGGGACAATTCACTATGAAAGGGAGAATTCATTATGAAAGCTTACGTCTTGTAGAGGGGGTAACGGCAAAGCACTTCGCCGGTGGTCGCCGAGTAAACGCGGAAACTGCGACTATTTTGCGGTGATCGACTGTTCGGTTTGGGAGCAAAGGTTTGACGAGCAAGTTAAATATCTTTTCGCCTTTAAAATTCAATTTAAAGATCCACTGCTTCACCACTTCTGGAAACTTCGGACGAGCCTACCCAATCAATGAATCGCACGAGTTCGCTTTTGCGACCGGACACCTTGCGCGGGATATGGCGTTGACGTACGCGCGTCAACATAAGAGAGACAAAGTGAAAAAAGGAGCAAGCCTGGGAAAAAAAGAAAGAGCGAAACAGAAAAACGAGAAGCACACCTGTGCGATGAGGTGGCGACGGAACTTTTTTCCCTCGGCCAAGTCAGTGCGGAGCTCTTCCAGTTCACTGTTCCTCAACGCCAGGTCACCTGGAACAAGAGCGACCGATCCTGCAACCGATGACTCAAACCTGATCAAACCGGTGCAAGCCGACGACGTATCGAATGGATGACACTATTTTTAAACGATGACATTGCGGAATTATCTCACGTTCAAGATAATCCGCTCACATCTGTCCTCTTTGCGAATCAAGTAACCAGGATTGGCAACAACTTTTCTTCACTGCAAAAGTCTGTCGGACTTTTGAGCAGGTTTTTCTGGCGGAGCACTGCGCAAGACTGAACTTAAATAGTCTTTTGCCAATAATTTATTATGTGCACTTAACACGAGTTGCAATATCTTTTCAACGTTGGTTCTTAAATGGACACCAGTTATTGGTCTGATGAAAACTTTCCGTAAAAGTGAATTGGACGCAAGCATTGCTTTCAAACAACAGAAGGTATTCCCGGTTCCCATTCGCTACGAAAAAAAAAATTAAATGCCTTAAATGACGCATTCTGTGACCAGGCAAAGAATCTCTCGGCAGAAAGGCGCTTAATGTTCACAGAAAACTGAGTTGAAATTTCACTTTGAACATATCAGGTGAGGCGGTTGCACCAACGTCCGATTAAATATTTTAACGCCAAAGGTTTCCAGCAACTGCAAAAATAAAAATCAACGTCAAGCGCATCGTTGAAGCCGCTCGACATACTTTGCAGTGTGGTGCAGTGTTCCTGCACAGTGAGCAGCATTTCGAACTCCTGCTTCTCGATGAACTCGCCAGAGGTCTGGCAGGAGCAGGACAGAACAGGGGGCTGCGAAATAGCATGAATGTGAGTTTAGTCGGCGTCTCTGCATCGATGGATGTTTGTTTGGCAGCGGACGGGTAGTTTGAGAAACTAACCATGACATGTTCCGATTCCAGACCGAATATTTAAAACGCATTTCGCTGAATATATTTTAAGTTAGACAATCAACATCGGCCGCAGTCAACGTAATCACATTTAGAAGCGAGATTATATTTAAGCGCTGGGTTTTTCTTTTCGCTGCGCCATTTCGGTCATTTTTCTAAAATCGCTTAAAATTTTCTGTCACTATTTAATTTCCGGACATTTTTTACTGACTGAAAAAGCCATTATGACCGAATTGTCTTAACTTTTTCGGCCATAAAAAAAAGTTCAGTCAATGACCGGAAAACAAACCAAGTCCATCGTGATCTACGGCGTAACCATTACTTGCTTCATGAGCTGACAACTCTGCCTATATATCGCTAAAGACGTTAAACCACAAGCTCTAGTGACTTTACGCGTTATCAACGGTTGCGACAGCGTTCTAGACCAGCAGTCTTCAAACTTCTTTGTCAAAAGTGCCACATAAGCCAATACACAAAAGCTCGAGCGCCGCACATCTTCCGTAAAGTGATCGTGTCGGGATCTGCTACATTTTCATTATTGACAAGATGTCTTTGCGGCCGGGTAAAATGGCTTCGCGGGCCGGATTAGGCCCGAGGGCCGTAGTTTGGAGGGCCCCTGTTCTAGCTAGACCAGGCCTGCCCAACCTTTTCAGTGTTGCAGGCCACTTTCACATGAGGAAATTTATTGCGGGCCACAAACGTTTTGTGACGTAACATAAGCTATTGTGACGTAACAAATCCCTTGATTTTGATCAGTTTTAAGCGATAACACGAGGTGATAATGAGTCCCTATAGTTGCACGCAGTGTTGCCAGCTTGTATGGATGTAAACCAAATCTAGAAAATAGACATATTTTCGAAGCGTTTGTTATACAAGTTTTTGGGTGGTAGGTCCTTAACAGAAACAACAGGTATAATTCTGGTGTGTTTTGATGGCAAATATACTTGAGCCTATAAAAAAATTTACTAAAAATTTAATAAGTCCGCTTATGAACTTATTACATCGCGGGCCACTTAAAACAATTGGGCAGCCTTGAGCTAGACCATAGTTCCTTGCGGCAAACGCCAGTTCCGCTGTACGTTGCACGAAACAAACAGCAACTTACCGAGACGGTCTGGGAGGATGCATTGGCTGCTTTTGAAAGAGTCGGCACCGCAAGGTAGTTTACGGAAGAAGTTCGATTTGGCCGGACGCTTTGTACAGCCTGCGATGCATTGGAAGGAAATAAAGCCACGACGCCGCGAATGGCATAAAGAGCATCGCGGCAAAATTATTTCCAATAGCTACTACAGGTTATATTCGCTTGATCAGTGCTTCTTAACCTTTTTTCCTTATTACCCACTTCCAGTTGGGTCTGAATCTTCATTCCCCGCAACCTCAATTGAACTGAAGCATTTGCACTATAGGCTCTGACGCTCCCCGCCTTGTCGAATGCCTGTTGCGCGATTTGCTCACGCTACAAACATATGATGTAACAAACAACAATGCCACTCGGTTTGTGTGTGCGTACGCTAAGCTCATAGCTGCTCGACAGGTTTCAAATATTCAATCTGATGTTTGGACATACTTCGACAAATTTTGTTGAAAATTGCCCAGAAATGTTTGTTTTATCATGTTACACTTACCAAAATTTGGAACAGAATTCCAAGACAAAGTTGGGGCACCCGACTCATTCTAAACTTCAGGCTATGACTAATTACCCACCTGCGACCCCTATCGTTCCCCACTATTGGGTAATTTCCAAATTGTTAAAAATAACTGCGCAAGGTGGATGGCCTTTCCGTTAGCTGCACTATCGCTTCCTTTCTACTTCTCGAACATTCGCCAAAACATGCAGCGTGTTCGACGTTGCTGGTCTATCGCCATTGTAGGCGGCAAAACCAGTTCTTACCGGTTCATTCCGGCCTCAGGTTAACGGCCGAAACCGTCGCAGCGTAAACAATAGGTCACAGAAAGCGTACGTCATAACGGTGAGCGAAACATAGCATCATGGGCGAACGTCGTTACCTCGGAATTCGGCGATCTCAGTTCGTTCTTTCCGGCGAATATGTAAAATGTGCTGTCTGTGTTCTGCAACGAAATATCGGCGGTTTAACATTTTATAAACGACGAATAAATGGTCGGTTGCCGTCAAACATCACTGATAAAGGAAGCAACAAAATGGACGATGCCAGCAAACCTTGTTTACCTAACTTGTTAACTCCGTGTTCACAGGCAACCGCAGGCCTGTGTGCTGTTTTTTTTCGCTGAGACATTTCGGTCATTTTTCCCGTAATAGTATTAAATTTCACCGCAACAGTATTCAGTAGGTTACCTATTCGCACATTATGACCGAATTGACTTAATTTTTTTCGGTTATTTAAAACAAAATTCGGTCTATGGCCGAAGAAAACCCAGACTGTATATACAGGGCTCCTACGCAATTTTTAATATAACTTTCCAGACTTAACTTTTCCGAATGACATACCCAGATCAAATACAGGCCCTGTAGTGGATAATATAATGAAAGTTAAATTATTATCAATCTTATCAAAAGTATCAGAATAAAATATTATCAGAATGCATGTCAAAAAATCAAGTCTGGTGGCACTAAAGGTTGCAATACAGAAGTTTCGAGAAAGACTGAGTGACTTTGTCGGATCGTAGCGACCTTCGCAAAAGATCATCATCAATGATCAGCCACTGTAGCAGAAGACCAACCTGATCAGCGGCCGTCAACTCTGACAGCAGGTCCCCAGCGCGGCTGCTTGGAGACTGCTGGAGCTTAGGAGGGAAGCAATCTTCCGTCTGCCGGTTTTGGTAAGTCTGATAACTGCAAAACACCGCAATGCAAGCTTTCTTCAGTCTACCGTACGTTCCAACAGTGTTTTTTAAAGAGTTTTGGGAGACCCGAAACGGTCTCTCAAAATACAGTACAACCTCTCCGCAAAACCACAACCACCAAAATGCGCTAAACCTTCGCTTTACGACCATCTTGGTATTGAGATGAAATACTTGCGGTCTCTTAAAATGTCTTTGCGGTCAGCAAGGTCGGATCTTAAAAAACTGTGTTCCAATATGCACGCCGCACAAAAACAATTTGCAAGGGATCCGTTGAACAAATCTTCGCGCGTTATCGCAAACCATTGCCTTTTCGGCCTGACGCTGTTTCGTCGTTGCAGTCCAGAAAGGTCTGCCCGTGAAACTTAATTAATTTCGGTTTGATATGAGGATAAAGTGTGAAAGCCGGCAGCTGGTCACCCAGTGGTTAGTAACAGAGTTGTAAGACGAGCCGGGCTGGTTCGGACTTACGTTTGTCAAAATATTTCGGGCTGATTTCGGGCCTGCATAAAAAATGTTCATAACATTCAGAGAAACGATTTTTTCTTTCGTGATATACACTCGTTGTGCTGACCGCGGTGACTTCTGTGAGTAAAGTGATTGCGATTTTTCTTCAGCTAAATCTATTTTCAAACACAGCTGCGTTCTTTTGCTCTCTGCTCGGATTAGACTCACACTCAATTTCAGAAGTCGACAACGGTGAAGAAATTAGCACGCGATGGCAGTGCTTCAAAAAGATCAATCATTTACCCGATTCTTGGCTTGTTTTTAAAAAATGATGGCCTAGATTATTTTTTTTCTTGAGAAATTTTATATTCCATAGTACCATCGTTGCCTAACAAGCTAAATTTGCGTTTGTTAAAGCCAATGTTTTGGTTAAGTTGGTTGTTATTTTGGGTGTGATAAAACCGTATACCTGCAGCTATACCCGTACACTACGTTTCTTGCATAAAATGTTTTTTAACTTTGTTTGAACAGAACTTGTATTTGTTGCAACATAGCAAAGTGCCGAAAGACAATGCACAGGAATTTACCAGTGAACTGCAACGACATCAATATGAGCGTTGTCGCTCGGTGCTCTGACTCGTAAAATACTGATGCGACAGATGCACAGTCTAGAATTTTATCCGGTTGTAGCTTGCAAGGTTTGTAAATCAATGTTGAAATACGATTGTAAAGAGACAGGATCTTCCCACGTAAAACGTTACACTGAACATCGTAAGCCATCCCCGGATAGAAATACGAAGCAACGAGTGATATGTTCGCACTTTAATTATAAAACTTCAAAGATAAATGACTCGGAAAGGCTGGACATTAAAAATGCGGAATTAGAGTTTCGCGTGCATGGTCATCATGCTATCAACGCTCCGGAAAGTGATGGCCTCATCAATCTATTGAAACAACTTGTGACGCGTTTTCGCCAATTACTGCTGAAGCAATCGAGTTATTTGTTAATTATTTAGTAATATTTACTTTCCTACGCCACCAATACCCCGCAGTTGCGCATATCTTGACTCAATCGGGAAATATAGCTTTCTGGCCTAAATTGGGCTTCAAAAATAACTTCGGTCTCAGGCCGGGTTCGGGCTTAAAAATGAGACCCGTTTACAACTTGGTCAGTAAATCTTGGAGCCAAAGGAGAAACGTCTTTGTCGTGGTACCGTACCTTTGCCATCAAAACGACAGACGACGCTCACGTTGAGGTTGGCGGGGAAAGACCACGAGATGGTGCTGTGCAAACGGATGCGAGCTTCGTGAGCCTGACCTGTTGCTTTACTGAAGTTGTTCGGCTAGTTTCACGACGTGCGAGGGTTACTGAAGGTCAAACTACCCAAAATTAAAATTCAATTAAATTCTCGCGCGTCGAAAACCTCTTCTTTTCGATGTAAGTTGCTTTCCGTTGTGAAAATGCGCCAAGAATATTGTGATGTCACAATAATTGAGGGGTAGCGGAGCAGATCAATCGTATCACATCATCACTCACATGGAGACTTCAAGCTGCACCTCACGGATTTGATTGAGTAAAGCTTCTTTCTCCTCTTGAAGATCCTGCTCGAAAGAACAAAGACTCCCTTTGGAGCTCGTTGCAGTAAAAGAAATACACAAGGCAGTTGAATGCGGGGGGTCCAAAGTGTAAGAACTTTCTCTAAATCTGCTTTTAATGACTTAGTTTTGTGACGAAACAATCCCAACATCATAATTCCGGAGAGCAGCTATAACGATGGTTTGCATCGATTTCCAATTGACGCTAATCACTGCGATAGACCTTGTTTCACAGAAATTCCTGCAGGATTTTTGCGAACGCCACCCTAGCCATGGGTTCCAAGACACAAGCAGTTGGTAGCCTGCACGAGAAGTAATGACCGTATTAGCAAATAAGAAATAGGACGGAAGATGCAACAAGATTACATGATCTAGGCCAGGAGTCTCCAAACTACGGCCCGCGAAGCCTTTTCGAAATATTAAAGAAAACATCATTTTATTTACCAAAAATTTCTTGATTTGGTAGAACCGTAGAATGTAACAATCACATTACGTAGGATGCCCGGCCCTCGAACTGTTGTGTAATAGCTTATGTGGCTCTCGGCTAAAAAAGTTTGGAGACCATTGATCTAGGCTGCAGGACTGACGATGCGTAGTGTTGCCTGAAATCGATTTTCCATTAAAAATTTACGGATTGATTCAAAGTCATCACCTGCGCGGAGACTAGATACTGCTGTGCGATTACGTACTTTTGATGGCAATGGTTTTAAAAGCAGTTCTAGTTCGATTCACATTATAGACAGTTTCGAGGTGAAGCATTGGCTGATGGCATGTTAACTGTCTCCACCTCCCAACCTCAATTGCCCCCTGCAGTCTGTTATTATCGATTGTCACCACGTCACAACATTTGCCTCCACGTCACATGACAATCCTCAGGCTGTTACTACTTTTGTTGGAAACCTGGCAAAGGAGCAGTGTTTCAAACTTACTTTTTAAAACTATTTTCAGGCGTTGCCCAAGACAAAAAAAGATCAAAAACTCTTTTGGTTCCGTTTGTATCACGCGACCGAGAATTAAGACTCGACAATGTGTCGTCATCGCGAATTGTACAAAAAACATCATCACAGCAGCTACAGACGCGCGCTCGCTTGGATTTCGCATCGCGCGCACTTTGTTCGTCAAAATCCCACCTGCAACGAACGTAAGTATTCTTCTGCTCTGATGTTCGCTTCCTGGCAGAGATTCTCTTTCTGCAATAAAGCAACTTGAATCATAACAAAACATCTTGAAATGCAAGGAAGGGTTGGCTGTTGCTTTTGCCTTTTCTCAAAGCACGTTGTACTTGTTTTAATTTTCGTCATTACTTCAAAGTTTTTACCGGCTTTTATTATTATCTTTCATTTCTCTTTCGAAACGTACCGGTTAAAATTTCAATGCATTTGCCACACTTGTGTGCATGGCACAACACAAGCTCACTGCAGTGGACAAAATCAAATCGAACTAATTGCAGTTATCCAGCCCTGAAAAGTTTGAAAACTTAAATTCTCAGGTTTTTGGGAGTCACGGCGCCTTGAATGTGTGTTTGTTGTCGTAACAAACGAAATAAATAACGTCGAGAACCGCAACTCGTTAAATTTGTAAAGAAGCGCAGAGGAGAAAAAATAGAAACGATATGGACTCAAACCGGACGCTGGAAACGGGGACACAGTTCAGCAACACATTAACAGTGTTTCAAGAACACATTGACACTGCGTTAACAACATATTGACAGAGTTTTACCAACATACTG
>JGI24021J15306_10006411_pt1 | contig 14152 bp, 5 predicted proteins | sample Ectturendosymbi1_FD_15306 | JGI IMG/M metagenome (IMG submission 15306) | reverse complement strand
CACCCGACGAGATCACTCTATTATTGCTTGTTCGCGCCACACACATATATTTTTGTTCTTCGCGCACATCCCGTTCGTGGTGGATCACACAATCAAGGCAACACCACCGGAGTGGTTGCAACACCACACAGTTACGATGTGATTTTCTGTCATGATTGACCGCGGCCCACCACTGCGACCTCCGTGTACCTAAATTTGTCCTGGAGGCTCTTTAATGTGAGTCTGATTGGAACTTGTCTGCCTGGAAAATTCCTCCCGAGCTTGTCGTTGGCGTTTTGGATAACTGTCATCGTCGCGAAATATGCCTCTTGAATCTTGATCCTGTCCAGCACGGAATATCTTGCAGCTTGATGCATTAAAGCATGACAAAAGGACTTTTTAGATCTAACTACGATTGTCTTGGAAAAAAGAAGACAGGGTTATTTTGATATGAAATGATAGCGAAAACAAAATTGATGCAACTTTTGGAGCACCCTATACAACGTCTGTTGAAAACATTTCAAAGAATGGGCTTTGGTCCAAAATTTTCTTCCTTCCATTGACGGGCCTTTGAAATTTTTGTAAAATTTCACCAATCGTTGACAGTGATCTGGGCAAAACGCTTACGACGTGATGAAACAAAATGACATATGACAACGTCTAACTTTGTACCTCTTTGGCTAAACGAACTTTGACTTACGCCCTGAAAAAGTAGTAATTTCAGGCAAAACTGAAGACGTTTCAGTGCAGGAAACAAAAGCTAACTGGTTCGGCAAAAAACTCGAGTAACCGCTGTCAGTTAACAGTGTGTGAATTAATGCGTTTGCTTTGATCAAAATGCTTGGTCCCAGAAAAATATTTTAAGAAACTTAGAAAACTAGAATTTAGATAAGGTATGCTATCAGGCACTTGTGCATATTTACTTTCATTGGTAATATTTCGTGGTAAATTGCTTGAATCCGCGTTCTTATCTTTTGTTTCTCTGCATATAGGGCCGTAACGAGCTTGGGATACCAGGGGGGCAAAGTTTTTTCTGAGAAGGGCCCAAAATCTTAAAATATGTCCATTAGTTCTAAACTATGTCCAAAACATTTTTCCAGGAAGGGCGAAAAATTTTGCAGGGGGTCTTCGCACATCCTGCGTCCCCCTACTTACCGGCCTGTCTGTATGTCTCTATCCTCTCTCACATCCACCCTTCACTTTTATTTGTTTTTTCGCATTCGTACGTTTGGATTCAAAGATTTTTTGCATTAAAAACTTCCAGGTTCTCGTGTCACGAACATCAGTGTGGGAAGAGTGGAAGGCAACGCCAACATTGCTGGAAAACTTGTGTGTCTTCAATCGGATCTCACGACCAAGGTAAAAACGCAACAGGTACAAAGCTTAGCCATTATTGTTTAAATGAAAGTGCTGCAGGTTTCGTGTGGACAAATGTACATTTTTACCACATATAAAGCAGTGTAACAGAATTGAACCAACAAAGCATTTTTCCCTTCATACAAATTTCAAATATCACACATTTGGATATACAAATTTCACAAAAACACATGCCATACAATTAAAATTCCCATGTTTACAATTGCAACACACATTTAAAATAAAATTTGACATTCAAATATACACATGCAAATTTCACATACCAATAGCTAATTTCACAAATTTCAGGTACATGCAAAATTCGGCTGCATGAATATCTCGTGCGAATTGTTGACGAAAACGTACATACCGTTGTCGAAAAGCATGACTGTCTTGGCAAGTGGTAGTCAAACAAAGTGCGTTTGAGTTGGCAACTGTCAGTAAGAAAAAGCTGTCGTCTCTGTAAGTAATCTTTTAGGATGGAAAGTTTAACATGTCTTGTTCAAGTTTTTGTTTCATCTAGTTGACTTTGGTTATGTGGTATTTTGCGTTAGTTGCATGCAGACATCTCTGACTAAATTTGGGTAATCATGAAAAAACTGGACAGACTGATTTTATCGAAAGAACTTGCATAGTCACAGGAGAAAATTTCGCTTAAACCTCATTGCACAAATTTCGTTAAGAGGTGATATTGAACTTGAAGTTTGTCAATTAAGAATGCAGCTCCTATAGTGAAAAAGATAGCAGATATCCGAGATGTGTGTCCCCGCATTTACAACGAAAGTTTAACTTTCTGACAACAGAAATACGGTCAACGTTGCGAGTCGGCGGCAGTATCATGAATCGATGCACTCCGTTTTTTTTGTTTTTTTTTCTGGATACATTCCCCACATGCATCAATTGATGAATTCGGTATCCAAAGTTGTAATATAACTTTTTGTGGCATCCTGGCATCTCCCAGCCCGTGTAAATAAAGGCATTAACCATATTTGCAGCTGTGGGTGTGGGTGTTGTACTAAGTCATCCGTACGTGCATGTGTGATTAATCTTCAGTGTTTGGAATATTGTATGCCTTGGAAAACCCCATTATTTCTCAATGGTGTTTGATGAAATATACCTTGTGTTTATCACATTCTCTGTAAGATCCAATATGGAATGTTTCTTTATAAAGTCTCGTAGAATTTCCAAAGCACGAGGATGATTTGAGTGTCTCTTAAATAAACAAAACTGCTTGCTCCTAATGAATTGGTTGGTTGGTGGTTTATTGTAAATCTAAATAACAGTGTCATAACATTCTTGCTGATTACTCTAAAGAATAAAAATGACAACAGCTTTTTGCTAATATTGCAAATTTGGTGCTCGTTTGGTTACTGTTTTCCAACCTTGCTTGAAATAACAAAAACAGATATGGAACATGGCGTGCGACGTTTTCCAGATATATGCCAACTGTTTGATAACTCATTGTCAAATTTAGTTTGCTAACTCATTGTCAAATTTAGATGACATCGCTAACATTGCATAAACGTTGTCCTCAATAGAAACCATGTATTTACTTTCTTGACGTCGCTGTGTCAATGGCAAATATATGCAGACCATTGTGGTCTGCGGCAAAGAGCCCACTGCTTTCATTTTCTCCGCTTCACAATGTTTCAATAGATCTTCTGACAGAAAGCATCGAATGGTGCACCTTTAGATTGCTTTGAGTTTGTGATTTAGCAGTGGTGTTTGCCCTTATCGTGATGAAACGGTGTTTGCTATTTTCAAAAGCATTTGCTATGTAAACATGAAGAAAGGTGGACGTGGGGAAAGCAAAAGCAAACCAGCGTAAGTGGTAAGGATCAAAAGTTTGAAGGAAACTTACTATGAAATTTTTTTCTTGAACAGGTACGGAAAGAATTTAAATAATACCAACAAAGCATGAGAAATTTGATGAAAATGTGCGGATTGAATTACTGTATAAAAGCAAGTGAACGTTGGTGTTTGGAGTCAGCTGTATCTTGCACGTCATTTTATTTTATATCTTGCACGTCATTTTATAGACAAAAGACGACAACACTAAAATGTGTTTGCATTTGAGGTACGAAAACATGAGAAATGTTAAAGCCTTGTTACTTAAAATCAGACCAGTATATAGTAAAGTGATATCATTTCGACCAACTCACCAGTAAATTTCTTTGCAAAAATATGTGCCGGTCATTGATAGCAATGACAGTTTTTTAGGAAAAAGGTGCAAAGTTTGTATTCTGTTTTTAACAGAATTTTTACGCAAACGTCTTGACGAATTATCCATAGATTGAAAAGCACCTTCAAACCAAAATACAACGAAATAATATTGTAAATGTAGCACAACAGCTAACTGAGGATTAATAAAACGCTGTAGGCAGATTGTTCAACAACTTACCAATTATTCTCAAGCTCGGCTGACCGGACTAAACAAACTTGTTGAACTTCGAAAAAGAAATTAATTTATCAAAACAAACAGAATTTCCTCAAAAAATTGTGGAGAAGCATCTACGCCAAAACCCCCAAATGGCAGGAAAAATGAAGGAAATTCCGCCAATAGCCCTTAATGGAAGTCGGTCGAAGATGAAAACTGTTTCCTTCTCGAAACTTGCGGATCTACATGCAACAGAAGTAAATTAGGTTGGGACATGAAACTAAGTTATATTCAAGAATATTTCACTTTTGAGTCACAAATCTGCATCGCCAAAATTCCCAAATGATATCCCTCACAAATGTGTTAACATGTTGCGCAACACTTGTCCTACTAAACGTGCAATTGTCACACGTCATTTAACACATGCCCGAACTGGGCATATATCCATTTGATACTCGGCAGCTTACCATGACTAGGATTAGCACTTATTCCTTTTGTTACACGACAGTTACCCAAGGCCAATTTGGGCAAATATTTTTTTTACATGTAAAGAAAGCAAGCCCGTATGGCCTTCCTTCTAGAAAAATACAAAACGTATGCAGATTTTGATAGGAATGCTCGATAGAACGCACGAAATGCAGCCCCTGAAGGAATCAACTTTAAGCGTTTATTCAAAGTATTTCTAAAATTTTGTTGAAAACTGCTTTTTGCAAAATTTGGCCGCGCGTTATTGGGCAGGGATCAGCTGCAGTCACCAGAAAACGATTTTTGCAGCCAAACAAACAACTGAACTGACATCCCGACTCATGCATGTTCAATTTTTTTCAACAGCTGTAAAAACTCAAGTTGCGTCGTTTTTTCAGAAACTGCCATTTATGCAGTATTATATGCGCCACTATTACTTTTGCATATGTATTTAAGACGCAGGCAAACAATCCGAATATTTACCATATTTATTGGACCAATACAAAAGAAACCTCAATGTTGGGAACTTGGAGAAAGCAGAAAATTTGCAATCAAACATAACATCGATAATTAAAACAAATTCTCACCTGACTCCTGAAGGGATCAAACAACACGCTTGCAACTTACAAAAAGCTGGTCGCAATGTGCAAGCTATTCCCCTTTGGTACACTGCGGCTATTTGTTTACCGGGTACGGAAACGACTAGTGTCGCCAAGCTTGGATTGATGAAAACCTGCGTAAGCGGCATTTATGAAGTCGCTAACAAGTTTGCTGGGAATGATGAGAACATTAAACNTGCAGTGAAACTACACTTCATACATCTGATGCTTGACNTAAGAAACAAGATGGAAAGGGTTTCGCCTGTTGATAAGGAGGTGAAATGCTCGGAGATCGTGANCGCTTTGCAAATGATAGCTTTGATCCAGGCCAATATTTCCGAAAACAGAACCGCAATGGAAACATTAAAGCAAGGCTTACAACATTTAAGATGCACGTACGTCAATATGGCACAAAAGCGCAAAGTGTTCGGTGCGTTACACGAGCAACTTGGAGACGTGTACAGCAAAATGTTGCAACATGAAGATGCTAATTTTTGTTATACACAAGCGATGGATGTTTATAAAAACGCTATTGACATGGACAAAGATGACATTTTGGAAAGCACTCAACACTGTTCAAAGAAAATGCGAAGATGTCCTAGCACACCGAAGTGCAAAGCATAACTTATTATTTGTTTATTACTTGCTGTAGTGGTGTTCTGAAAACTCACAGCAAATTGTTTTCAACAGTGTTTTATCGTAGGTTACGCAAATGTTTAAAAAAATCTCCGATAACGTCACTTGCATGACGACACGATAACAATAAAATTAAAAAATTCCACTTTGTTAGAAATGTCATGCAACTATTTCATTAATACTAAAAAAGCCTTCAAAAAACTTTTTATGCAACTGCATACGAAAATGTTGGATCTGTGTCACGATCAGTTATGAATTTGACTTTCCACAGCTTCTGGCACATTTTAAGGGGCAAAAAGCATGTATAAGTTAGACAAAAAGCCACAGCAACTAGTTTGATTTCGTACAGGAAATGTGGCCTTATTAAATTAGGTGCACGTTTTGGATAGTGCACTAGTACAACTGTAGTTTCACTTTCTTCCTTTTAGCCACATGCTCCGAAAGTATGATGACCATTATAACTATTATTGCGATTGTTGACATGTTTGCTGATTATCTGTTTGTTATAGTTTGAAACTTGATGCGTCAGCATGAAAATATGAAAAATTGCGCTGAACAAAGTCAGAGGAACAGTATTCGATTTAATTGCAATTCGATAATTGGTGCCGACTTTGTAATTAGTATTAAAGTTGAGTGATTGATTCCTGGATAATTTATTGCATTCATGCGTTTGATATCCTATAAATAGTGTGCATAACATATTCACGTTTGCATAGTTTTGTCACGCTTGCACAATTTCGTCATGCATATAGCTTCGTCACGCTTGGAGCATTTGTTAGTTTCGTCTCCGTTATGCTTCAGAAAGCGTAGCTGAAGATTTATTGCCTTTGGCCCACATTTATGTGATTCTGACAGAAAGTTTTTACGCTGCCTTCCTATGTGTGTCCGTGTATCCTCTGTGTGTCCGTGTGTCCTCTGCGTGTCCGTGTGTTCTATGTGTGTCCGTGTGTCCTCTGCGTGTCCGTGTGTCCTCTGTGTGTCCGCTTTGCGTGTCCGTGTGCAATGTCTTTACCAGATACGCCAAGCTACAGTATTGCATATGATTTTTGCAATGGTGCAAAATAGGCAAAGGACTGTCAAGTTTGTCTTAAAAACATAGTCAATGGTTAACTCCCACAGCTTGCGGAAAGCGCTATAGCGGTGCAACGTTTCATGCCAAGCCTGCGCAAGGCTGTGTCTTGCTATTTGTCTTGGCATGGTGCGGAACTGCTTTCACTGGTAAATTCTTGGAAGTGTTTGCCATGCATGTCTTACTGTCACGAGCGTAAGAGGAAGCCTCAGCGCTTCGACGTCTTTCTGCTCTCAGACAATGCACGCATTTGAGACTTCCACGGTCTGTCGCATCGCATGTGCGTTGGAAGGGGTGGTGGTGGGAGGTTTGCGCCCTTTGGATTTTGAAGTGAAATTGTCTTATTACATCTTTATCAAAAAAAGTTTTTTCTCTTAGTTTCGAGTGGGAAAGATGAATTATCATCATTTTTGACCCTCCTTCGAAAATTTTTTGGCTATCCCTAGAAGGAAAAATCTACTATTGGTACCCACCGCAAGAAAAACGTATTTTTGTAATAAAAACCACGAATTTTTGACAACGTGAAAACCGAGTTTCTTCCCAAAAAACGTCACAATGACGAAACGAAAGTGACAAGTACGTGCAACATACCTCAAAAATGCGTTGAAGTCTTCCGAATCCCTAAATGTCTTCACTGACTCTCTAGCGCACTCCGTTCGCCAGTCATGGCCGATCATAACTCCAAGAGGTACGATCGTGGCTCCTGCCGGCCTTAAGGAAAAATAACGATGCAAGAAATATTTTCTTAGTCGTCAAGATGCAAATATCACTATGTGTAAAGAGACAGCTGCTTAAAATTACGTCGACCGCAAAACAGTGGAAAACAATCGAACCATTCATCAAATAGCTTTTTTTCTCATTTAAACGTTCAGACTCTGCCGCCAGGGTTCGGTAACATCTCCACGCCTGAAGTGCAACTGTAGACAGAGCTACTGCATGTTGTGGTGGATGCTGGAGCCTGTTTGTTTCGGCTATTTGTCTGCCATAGACCGAAACATTTGTGAAATGACCGACACAAATTTATTCATTTCAGTCTGAACGTCTGAAAATATATTGCGGGCCTGACTCCCTGAATTGATAACAAATATATGTGGTGAGCATATTAACGCAAAACGTCGTGCAATGAAACCGATTGCGAATTAAAAAATTAGTGAATAAAAACCAACCAGACAAAAATATCAGTGATTCTGATTGGAGGAGTTGATATGGGGGCTTCGGCCCTACAGCCAGTTTGATTGCATCTTTCACTGCAATTGGCCCAAGTTTGTCTGGTTAACACAATCACCGTTTGAGATGGCGTCCTCGTGTCCGCAAGCAATTTCTTTACGGACTAAAGAGTGGTAGCACTAAAGATACACGCAACTAACCAAAGCTGTAGCATAGGCGAAAGACTGTCAAGCTTGCGTTAAACCTTGTCAGTGATCATTCCCAACAGCTTGCAGAGATGACTAGCTTTTCTGTGGCCCGCGGAAGCATTCAGGAATAATCTTCAAATCTAAAATTTGTTGCAAGACGTGTGAGGTTATATTTGTCTCACTGAATTGCTTGCGCTGGACAAAGTGCATTTACACAAGAACAATGAATAATACTTTTTCTGTGTACCATTGTTCATTATTTATTTTGCGATCAAATTAGAAGGTACGGACCGCAGCTATCCCTCCGATGGGTCACCTGTCTGGATACTCTCTGTTTTTTTGGTGCCCCGGTGTTCGTCGTCTTGAGGGGTACATTACATCTAGCGCAGTGATAACTCAGTACCGTCAAATACATTTGCCTATCTATCCGGTGAACGCGGCCTTCTCAGAGTAGTCGTCGAGCCAAATTAATTGCCATCCTTGCGATCCACAACATCTTTTAACAAAAATGTACAAGACTAACGGTATTAGAGATTACACAGTGCTTCTCGAAATTAGTCAGCAAAGTTTGATTTCCTAAATTGAATGATTTCTCATTAAAAATGCCCTCGATGTTTCGAAGCACATACATGTGTGAAAGTACATTTTCTACTATCAGTGGCGCACCTATGTAAAGTGGCGCTCATGGCTTAAATAAGCGCCCTTTCTTACAATTTAAATATAAGGTTGTAGGCGCAATTTTCACGAAAGGTAAACCATGAAGGAAACGATTTTTTAAAAAAGGAAAATATTTGTGTTTATTTTTGCTTCAAACCTTTCAGCAAATGAAATATAAATTAATTACCCATAACGACTCCAACATACTTTTATACTCATTTATTTTTATTACGATGAATATCAAAACACTCAAACGAAACGTTATCGTAGTTTATGCGTCTACATAATGTTGCCTGACAAAACTGTATCTCTTACAAAAAAATTGAACAACATATTGAAACTACACATGACAATTTGTTTTAAAATGGAACATATTTAATTTGAATTGCACAATAAATTATTTAATGCAAGGCCTGTGTCCCATGTGTTCGAAACACGCAATTCCATTGAAACATAAATATATCCAGCTATTTCCGGTTAATTACACAAAAATGCTAATTAAAATAACACTTTCCGTACCTTGATCGAAGCAAAGTTTTCTATGATTTCATCAAAGTATGCAGTCGCTGATTCGTCCCTTTCTATTCTCATCAAAGCAAGATCACACAACTTCCCCTGGTTTGTTGTTAATCAATGAGGACCGGAAGTATGAAAGGACCAGTTTCTGTTTAGATTGGTTGCAGCTTGCAATGCATACTGCCATCTTCAACATTATTTGCAAAGCAATTCGAAGAACGCCAGGAGGTCTTAAGGACGCGATAAGTTGCTCGACTTGAAATCAGCATGCTGCAACCTAGAATCTTCTTGGCATCATTGCTTGCCACCTACATCAGAACTGTACACAGCTCCTAAATTGTCACACGTAGATTTTAGTTTTTCGCACTCAGAACCTTTCAAAAGGCCTTGGACAGCGAACAGAAAAAACTAGCTCCAAACAAAACCAACAGATATTTTTCATGAGTTAACATTTTTGCTAAACTAGTACGGTAACGGTACTAACTGATAATTTTTCTAGTTCTACCCAATGTTCTCTACCTTAGGTTGGGTTCGAAATATCTCCCCAACATCATCAACCTCCAGACTCCGGAATTGACTTGTTATGTGCTACTCAAGACAAGAATGCGTCTTCAAGAAAATGACCCAAAAGTTTATCTCTACTCTCTCTAGAACAGTAGCGATTGGGATCTTTACCGGGAAATGAAGAATTCACAATTATGGAAAAGAAGACTGCCCAACAAAAAAATTAAGCTTGAACAAACTAATAATCAAGGTGTCAGTCCAAACCAGAGTGGCTATTATAATGTGTATCCAACTGTATCAATTCACGAAATCGTTACTACGTTGAGTGTACTATTTACTTTTTATTGTTGAATTGTAACATTAACTAGAGTCAAATGACTACGAATTTAAATTAATTCTTATAACTAGAGTCAAAAGGGAAATAACTAGAGTCAAATGACTAAGACTTTAAATTAATTCTTATCCAACTTAACACCCACTATGAGAATATGTCAATGTTAACATAAGGCGAGTGAAAACTTCTTAAGGGAATTTGTCTGAACATTATTAAACTACCTTAGGGGATTCTACCTGCACAAATTGTGCTATGGATCCGGTGTGCTGGAGTTGACTCCGGCAGGATTCTGCGTTTTTATTTTGGACCAGGATCCGGACCCGGAGTCAAAAATGTGTGAAACACTGGACATGGAGTCCCTTTATCAATTTCGAGAGTAGCAGGAATCTGCGTGGTCGTCTCTGAAGTAAAAACATCGGTAAATTTCGGTTAGATCTATGGTAGCCGGAGTCTGAACAAGAGTCGGATTCTCAAATTTGAATAATTTCCGGACCTAGATCCGGATTTAACAATATGGTTTAGGAGAAACTGCAAGAGCTTCTGGAGTGACCACGCTGCATTTCATCCCATTCGTCAGAAAAAATGCTGCAAAAAATCTGGAACGTTTACTCCATTTGTTGCTCGTAGAGGTTCAAGCTAAATCTAGCACAGGGGTCATCAAACCCCATACACACAAACACTGCAACATGTTTTTAAACGTTATAATACGTGCATTTTTTTCATGGAAAAAAGAATGACTTTGCAACAAAAACGACAGGGGGGAGAAAGCGGCTCAAACAAAGGCGCTTGTGCCTTTACTGTCACAGAAATAACAGCACGGCCCCACATTCCGACACTGGGTTTTCATGAAAGATCGACAATGCGAAAACAGAGGGTATTACAAACCAACTAGAAATGCAGAACGTTTCACATAAAAAATATCCTATCACAGAATACTTTGAGTTGTCTGAAACAAGGATCGTCAATGAACACGTTGCGTTTGCCTGAAAGAAATATCGTACTATTTTCCGTGCTGATTTTACTCTGTTTAGCGCCGATGTTGCTGACGCGATGGAAAAGTGAGGAAGATCTGTGAACAATTTTTTGCTTCAACAAACTTTGTTTGTGCAGTTTGATGTGATGCAACAACACACCAATGAGAAGAACGTCAACGGAATCTCCTGTTCCTAATTTGATTTGGCTTATAATTTTGNATATATTGATTTGTNTCCCTCTGTCAATTATTACAAACAATTGTTTTAACTTAAAATGGAACGTTCAAAGTTTAGNTTTGGAAATTTTAATCTGCAACCAATGTTATCCTAAGTTTCTTCATTCACCCTTATTGGAGGGATTGTTTTTAATGAAAAATTGTTGACACGAGCTCTGGATTGTNAGCANTAGCTNAGCAATTACTGACAATATTTTCAAAAACTCTTCTTTCTCCGTAATGTCTTACAAACGCAAAGAAATGTCCAATAGTTAATCTCCATCTCCCGCTATCTCNCCACAGACGTATGTTTTAAGAGTAAAAGCAAAAACTATCAAATAGTGTTATTTTTCTTGAAAATCGCATGGAATTACATTCGTCTTTNTTCAAATCGTTGCGCCAGGTTGAGCGGATTTAGGTTAGGCATTTTTACTGTACAGTGCAACAAGTCTTAACGTTTGTTCTTTTTCATAAAAAAATGCCCATTTTTGCTACCTTTCATTATCATTTTCCTACCATTTCCTGATCATCAATGAGATGGCAACATTACTTCAAGAATTTGCAAACTTTAGAGAAAAATTTGCCATTCAAAACAGATTCCAGTGACGTAATTAATTGTTCGATTTCTGCAATTATCACCTTATAACTTATGTTGCCCTGATTAGGTTCACATTACACTTTCGAACATGCTTTCAGTGTTACTCGTAAGTTATAGTTTTGTGTTGTCAGTGATACGGTTAATAGGACAAACGTTGCTCTTCAGCACACAAGAAAACGCTTCAACAAAAACATTATCAAACCGGTCTGAACATGCCAGATGCATACCATGTGAACATTGTGCATGTTCCCGCTCGTTCTGCAGCTGGAAAAAAACTTGCGCTGTGCCGGATGAGCTTAGCCGCTAAATCTTCTGGTTGGGAAAACTTGTTTCTTGAACTGCTGATTCAGCACGTAGTTGCCTTGACCACCAACAAATTGACCATCGAAGATGTGATTTGCACACCACGTATCAGTTTACAGTTACTCGTTTACTACACGGTTTTTACAACTAAAAATGGTGCATTCATCCGCATTACGTACGGTTTTCTTCATCGAAATGTCAGAGCGAGTAGTCATAACAACTAAACTTAAAAATGTGCCTAATAAACTGAAAAACATGGTATAAACTCAAAGTCGTTTTTCCAAAGTTAAGGCGAATTTCAATTTATTAGAAATCCTCACAAGATTTGTTGAAATATGAAAACTGAAACTTTTTTGCTGATTTCCGAATAAGACAACTTTTTACGAAAATGCGTTTCACAACCAGCAATGATGAGTTTTAGTTAAAAGAACAGTAATGTCAACTTTTAGAACGTGAAACAAGTTGCAGTTGTTTTCCTAAGTGCTTCTACAGCCTTCCAAGCAGTGCAAAGCAGGGCTACGAAAATTCTGATGAACCTGCGTCCACGAAAGAATTTTCACAAAACAGAACAGCCGATTTTAAGACACACGATGATGAACAAATATTGAACCTCTGTTTAGAGTAAACTGACGACACTTGGTTGAGATAGAGTAACTTGATGGCGTAAATTTATGACAATCGAAGTTTGTGCAGCTTTTCATAAAACGCAGCGTAGCGAGCATATGTCAATGCTCAAACGAGCAAGTTCCAAGTTGGGTTCATACTTTCTCTGCCACGCGCAGATCCATGCGGATCTAAGCAACCCATCCACCCAGAGCGACCGGTTGCGACCCAGCACCCCCTGCGCAACTGCGTTGATCATCTAGCAGCTCCTTCCCGTACGTATGCAACACCACGAGTTGAAACTGGACAGTAACAAAGCTGATTTAACTGTTGAGGGGCAATCGACTCGATAACCTTCCGGTTCCTTCAATGCCTTTGCGTCCTTGTACTAATTTGTGCTTTTTATTGCTGAATATTAGTTATCGCTAAATAAAATCAACTTAACTCAACTCAAGTCGACTAATTGACCGCCGGTCTACGATATATTCATGGCTGCTGTATGATGCTAGAACTCCAGTATGGTTTTCGCGCTGGCACTTGAGTGGGCAAGGCGATGCTTTGAAAAGGCTCTGGGTGGAAATCCTTGCACGATACAAACGAAAATTATGCACAAAAACGTCAGCCATATTGTGTAGTTTATGAAAATCGATATCCAATAATTTTTCCACTTCTTTTGGAGATAAAAAACATCCTAAAACAAGGGTGGATTGCCTGTTTTTTGTCTTTGAAAGTTTATTGCGCCTATTCCAACAATGGAAAAATGGGAAAAACACAGAAACGGTTGCCATAGCTGTTACAAAGCGTCCTGCCAAGTTTTGAATTAAGAAATTTTATAGAAAAAAAAGTCCTGAACGCTTCTGTTTGTTGTTGTTGTTGTTGTTACAGAAAAAAATGTGAATATCACAGAACATGTTGTGATTACCTTGTAGCAGCCGCATGTCAAGATAGTAGTGCATGAAACGAGTGGAGAAAACTACAACGTTTTTATCAGCTGGTCGTAAATATGGTGTTTCTGTCTTCTCAAAGAATATACGAAAGCAGGCAACTCATATTCGTTTACGGTAACTTATAATTAAACTGATGCGTAACGTAATGATAACATGAAGGCAAACTGAAGTAAACGCAAAGACGTCGTGAACACGCTGTACCGGCTGTCATCTCTCATCCCGCCGGCCGTCAAACCATCAGAACTTATTTACACCGGTACGCAATTAACAAGCGCGACGCTCACAACAATAATGGACAAAGCTTAAAGGTACACGCCCATCAACATCCCCTTTCAACAAAAGTTACATCACATAATCACGAAAACGCTGTGGGGTTTTAATAACTCTCGTTATGAGTTCGGCGTAACCCAGCCTGATTATTTTCTACACTCGAGGTCGCACTAGGTGCATAAGGCGCTGGCACGTTCGGTACAATTCTTCTCTTGCACGTGTGAACAAGTTAAAAGTTCTTATCGTGATCAACGATGGTTTCTGCTTCTGTATCGCCACATCCATAAACCAAAATATCGTCACCAAGACGTAGACTCCCTGCAAGCCTTCCGTGATCTCGTGTTGCCGTCGCTGAAATTCTTCCGGGGCGGAGGATATTCCAAACGGCATACGGA
>JGI24021J15306_10006409_pt1 | contig 14154 bp, 11 predicted proteins | sample Ectturendosymbi1_FD_15306 | JGI IMG/M metagenome (IMG submission 15306) | reverse complement strand
CCGCCACTGCCACTGACTATAGCTATGTGAAATAAAAAATGCAAGGAGGACATTTTAACATTTTTGAATGTCCTCAGAGTATATTTCATTTCTCATGAAAAAAGTGGACATGTACTTCAAAAAGAGGGCGTATGGTAGCCATACCTATCAATGCTACTCATGTGCGACCTGTGCAAATCTGAGTAAAGCAGACGCAAAATTTACCAGAAAAGAGTAGATATGTATAAGCTAACATGTTCCAAGTGGCTTGGCCTTGCATTCACTCGATCAGTGCTGCCACACGCTTCTCGGCAAAAATCACTAGATTCAGAAAAAAATTCACTAGATCTGAAAAAAATCACGAGATTCAAATATTTTGCGTCGAAATTAGCAGTTTTACTTGAAATTATGTATTTATTTACTTTAATGCCCACAAACCTTTACATAATTTGCAGGTTTGTTAAAATAGATCATGTTGAAGCCTGGAAAATTTCATGCTAACAATAATCTTCAAGCTTTTCTCTAGAGCTGAAAATGACATCACTCGCAAGTATTTAGAGCAGTCAACCTAACAGGTAATTAATTATTTCCACTGCAGTGTTCTTGCTAAGAAATGCAAATACTGCCATGGCCAATATTGCAGCAATTAACGCTAACAGCACGAAGGTGCAAACAGTGAGAAACTCAAATTACAAACACTTGTTCGTTCTCTTGGTGCAAAACTGCAAATTCTCAAGCAATAATTCACATTTAATCAATTGTTGGATTAAAAAAGGCTGAAAATCTGTGAAAAAGGCCTGAAAAGTTAGAAACACGACAACCGATTTTCTTCAAATACATTTTTTTTAAATCACTAGATCTAGTGAAAAATCACTAGGCGTGGCACCAGTGCACTCGATTCAGATACCTGTCCGACTCAGGAAAGCAATAAGTGTAATAGTTGTTTCGTCACATAGTATGACTAAAAAGTTGTGCGGACCACTTGCTCAGCGGTAACTGACAAAGTGGCCCGCGATAGCAAATAGGTTCGTCACCCCTGTCCTGCACCACCGACCTGATAGAACTAAGCAAAGTTTTTCAGGCGGGGTGTTTCAACATTGCACAGATAAAAGCTTCCGTAGAACTGTACATCAATAAGCTCTCTGATGCCGCTGCTAAATCCGAGCTCAAAGCTACTTGCAAAAAGTTTGATAGCGTATTAGGGGTACTTAGAACGCCGGATGGTTTGGCTGACTTGTGTGTGTCAAGTGGCATGGCGTTTTGGAAGGCCACCAAAAGATTGGCAAATTGATCATCCTCATACACAAAAAGGGAGACAGGAGTGAATGAACCAACTACCAGGGCATCTCTTTGTTTAGCCTCCCAGGAAGAGTGTATGACAAGATGCCGCGAAAATAATTGAATCAAAGCGGGATGATTCCCAATACGGTTTTCGTCGCGGCCGTAGCACCACAGAACAAACTTGCACTCTCCAGCAAATTTTCGAGAAATCCTGGGATCATGCCAAAGACGTATACACATGTTTTGTCGACCTCGAGAAAGTATTTGGCTGGGTTCCTCATGAAAAGCTTGGGGGAGGGTTTGTGGGACTGGGAGTACGGTGTTGACGGGTGCCTCTTCCTGGCCGTCAAGTACCTGTATTCCTGCTCAGAAGTTTGTGTCCGTGTCGACGGAGTTAAATTGCAACCGTTCAGCGTTGCTGTTTGACTCCGATAATGTTCCTCTTCATAGTCTATATCAGGGTTCTCTAAACTACGGCCCGCGGGCCAAATCCGACCTGCGAAGCCATTTCATCCGGCCGCAAATACATTTTGCCAATTAATGAAAAAATAATATATTTACGAAAAATGTGTTGATTTGGTAGAATGTAACATATCCCGAAAAAAGCACATTACACAAGATGTCAGGTCCTCGAACTGTTGTGCAATAGCTTATGTGGTCCTCTCCCAAAACATTTTGGAGAGACCTGGTCTATATGAACTGGATAGACAGTCACAGACGCGTCGACGAGGGTGTCATTGTTGGGAACTGCAAGATGAATCGTTTGCTTTTTGCGAACGAATTGGTACTGCATGCGTGGATCTTCTCAACAGGGTCTTCAGCACGCATTTGATCGGTTTTGTGTTGCGTTCGACCAAGCAGGAACGAAAATCAAAACGAAAAAGATGGAGGTATTATGTCTCTCTAAGACGCCCATGGCAGTGTATTCTGCAAGTGAGCGGAAATGCACTGCAGCAGGTGGAGACGTTCAAGTACGTTGGGGTGGTATTCACGAGTGACGGAAGTCGGAACAGAGAGATTGATGCACGGATTGGTAAACCAAACGCAGTTCTACGTTAGCTTTATTCCTCCATGGTGAGGAAACCGGAGTTTTCGAAGATCGCAAAGCTTTCAATTTTTAAATCGGTCCTTGTTCCCATCTTTACCTGTGGTCATGAATCTTAGGTGACGACTGAAAAATTACTGTCTAAAGAACAAACGGCAGAGATGGGATTTTTGTGAAGAGATCTCGGTGTGACAATTCGTGACAAAGAGCACAAATTTGATATCAGTAAAGCCCGGGAGTTTCAAGCCACTTCTCCAAATCGAAAGAATACAGCTATGTTAGTTCGGCCAGATGTCCAAATGTCCCAGGGAAGAATGGCGAACTAAGTACTTCGGGCTACAGTCTACACCCACTGGAAAGAGGCCCAGAGTTCATCCAAGGACCAGGTGGAGTGACTACATTTCCGACCTTGCTTGGCCCCGTCTTGGTGTGGAACCAGCAGAACTACATCTGAGATTGCTGTTGATCGTGAGGTATTTCGGGTCCTCCCAGGACTGCTACTTCGCGACTCTCCCCAAACGAAAAGCTGGCACGAAAATGAGTGAGTGAATGAATGAGCATGCAGGCCTACATTGAACCTTTCTATTTATAAAATTGTCTTTAGTTTGTTTGCCAAAAGTGAATGTCGTATTCAAATAATTAAGCATATCTGGACGGAAATTTGCGTTTTTGTGAAAATGAGTTACAAGTATCAGGCTATTAGGGGAAATGGTGTTGACACCCTAAAGCTCCACCACGACACCCTTTTAAAACTAAAAAAGTTTCAAAAAACTTAAAAAAATACTGTTGTTCACCATGCACTTCCCCCTCTGTTTTATATAGTTGTTGTTTTGTTTACTTATTTTATCTGTCGTTGATTCGATGCATTTTGTTATTTTTCTTTTATTACATATGAAACGTCTTCAATCATAAATTTATTTATGCTAGCAACAGGGCTGACTGAGCATTGACCCAGATGGTCTTTCACCAACCCTTTATGATTCAAATCTGCTAGAACATATCAATTTGCTAAACCAGAAATTTTGATGTCTTTGTATTCTCATCAGCATGCAATTAACTCCTGCTCTTTGATGTTGCTCTTTCTCTTCTTGTTGCATTTGCGTTATTTCGTGATGTGAGAAAAATGCATGAATGAACCATTACCGTTCACGCGTGAGACCTTCGCTGAACTTCAGATTTAAATCTTGGTTCAATTAGTCCAGTGTAGAGCTAATGCCTTCACTGCCAATGGAATGATGTAACGGCAAGAACCACTCATTCCCCAGTCCCACCGACCTGCCTATTATAAGCGGATTTTTAAAACATAAACACATCTTTAGTGCGGTGTACGGCATTGTAACTGATTTTACGTCCCGACTCGCTAACCGATAACAAAACATCTCTCCTGAAACATTTAGAAAGTAGGGTGAAACAAACTACCAAAATTTGAAAATCAGAAAGTATCTTTGGTGTTTTCTTGCCGCACGTCTGTGGAAGCCTGAAGCCATGAAAATAATTAATCGTAGAAGCCAGAACCGTCGCCAGAAAGTTTTCCATAGGGAGGCTTTGCGTTTGTTCGGGGGGAATTGACATTCTAAAAGTTGACAAAAACTTCGCTGATGTATGGAGTTCATGTTTCAATTTTTGGGTCTTGGAGTGTGGTTTCGGGGGGCTAAGCCAACCAAAGCCCCCCCCCATGGCGACGGGCTGGTAGAAGCATGTTTGCGCGCAATAAGAAAACTTTCCAATATTTTGTTCATTGATAAACACCCACTTGGCAACAGTTGAACTTGCGTCGCAGCTTAATTCGAGCAAAAACCCTGCACAATTTACCTTGAAACGCATCTTGTTCCTTGTAAGATCACATGATCCAAATTCTTCATGCTCAACGTCCAGTGCACAAACATACTATAGAGTACAAACAAAGTGCATACACCTGCCCTTGGCCGCATTGTGATGAATTCTAATCAAAAGCATAAAGTAAACCAAGTGCAAAGTACAGTAAGAAAATGCAAGTATTACATGTATTTCTTCATTTTCGCAAATTGTCTTTGAATAATGGAGGTGACTACACATTAGGGGAACTTAACACAGCTAGATTTATTTGCTCACAGAAAAGTAACTTCAAACCTTTAGTTAGCCCAAACTTATAGGAGTCAAAACACAAAAAACGCAGTGCTGGTAGCTCCTGCTCAACTGCTTGCTGAGGCCAACGTTACGACGTCTGTGCATAACTGCTACAGCGACAGGTCGAATTCCCGACCACTGTTGGTTCATCTCAAAAACATCAATGAAAGCCAAGGTGCATGTTTAGTATAACATTTGCTTAGATCTCTCGAAAGGAAGCCTTTTTCATTCTGCATAAAATGCCAATTGCAGCAATCGTAGACAGATGAAAGGATCAACAACATTAAACTGCGGATGTTTCAAAATTCTTGATAATCCTCTAAACAGTTAACGGTTTAGATACCTACAATAACACTTGCATGAAAAAAACTGGATCTAGAAAGATTTTCAGTAAAAAAACGGCTAAAAGCACAAAGTCAATCGATTACCTAAAGAGACACACAAGGACATCAGCTTCCTCAACTGGCCCACGCAGTTATCTCGGCCCCCCTTAATGCGATTGACTGCATATCATCCTCACAACGCGTCTTTGCCGAATCGATTTTTACCGGTAATAAGCAGACTTAATTAATTAATTGTTATCGATTGGTTCGCAAAATGCAGAATGAGATTTGTTTGGAAGTTCCAAAACCTGGCTGTGGCTGAATGTTGCTCCTTTGCACAGTAAAGTGATCAACTTGAAAGAGCTACCGGAAGGCAATCAATGATCAAAGCAAAACTTCAGGTACCTTGAAATCCATCTCTTGTACTGATTTTCTCTAATATTGATGATTATCACGCCGTTGTTAAAGATCACATTGACAAACAATAAGTCCAGGTGTTTCGGAAAACTTTTTGTTGAAATTTGATTTATCACGATTTCAAAGTGAAAAGTTACGGCGCTCATGTCAGGTTGCTCTTTCAGTAATCAATATTTCCACCATAATGGCTTAACTTTTTTCGCGAAAAGAGACGTTTCCCAAAACGTTGAGGATTTTTTCAAAATGCTTGGTTAAAAACCCGAACGCTTCTCACAAGGATTACTAGACATGTTGGAGTGCAGTGGGAGGACACAGGAGGAGGATGTTAAGTCTGTTGCAAACAAGCGAGCTTCTCACACATTACAAGAATGAAATAATGCTTCCGGTTTCTGCTGCGTTCTTCCTGTTTTTTTCCTATTTCAGTGGCGTCAGTCTGACTGGACGAAAACTGCAACACTCACTTCAATTGAAACCTCCTTCCAACGATAGAAAGTACGATGTCAGTTGTCATGTAAACTTTATTTTAATGTCATATAATGCTGAACAATGCTTTCTGTTACGACGTCCATTACAAGGGAAAGTAGCATTCCAGGTCGCGAATATCTTGCGCCAAGACCAGCACCCATACAATACATCGCCAACCAGGCCTTTCTGGCAGTTCTACCAATGTATCGGCCAGCGTTTATTTGGCAGAGAAACAGCATTGTTTAAACTATACACTGAAAACAAGCTTTTCGCGAGAACTCAACCCACGCAAAGCTAATACTGCATGAAACTGTAATGATGACATAACGCACCAAGGCGCATCGTGTTGTTAGTAAGAACCTGGCTTGTTAGCTCCGATCCACAACTGTGTGGCGAATCCAACCAACCTTCATCCGTCGACTGACTGGAAGAGACGGTTCTGGCAACAAATAAGTTCGAAGGAACAAACTTAATCTTGACGCCGAGGGTAGATTGAAGGGTCAGATGTGGGGCTGTTTCTCAGCACCATTGCAATTAAGCCAATAACGGAGTTAACTACGGGCATGTGAAAGGTTGGTTGTGGTGTAAGTTTAAAAAAAGATGCGTACGAAAGATTGTCGATACAGGTTGAACGCGCGGAAAACTTCAGTTCACTCCTCTTCAAAGGAGCGCAAAAACTTGTGTAACGATAAGCAACGGTACGCGGCAATCATCAACACTTAGGTGAAATTGCAAACGTCTGCGAGACAAGATCAGCAAACCTGGACAATTACGGGCGTTAACGAAACCCGTTCAACAAGATATTCCGTTCTTTGCTGTGTCGAAATGTTTGGCTTTTTTACCTCAAGATTTGAAAAAGGCTTACTAACACCTCAATACAACGAAACATTTTGGTCGAGTCGCACATGTTTGCAATTGCCGAAGGGGACAACTTTTAGGGGGTAATATGCTGATGCGCGAAACGAAAGGCTTGGAGCGCGGGCGCGAAAAATAACAAAAAACGTTCAAGGTATTTTATTAAAAGCAAAAAGCATTAACGCGACAAGAAAATGCAGAGAGAAGCAAGCGAAAAGAAGGCAACACTAGCTAAGGAGGAGCAGAGTTCGTCAAAGCTCTCTGTGACCCTGCGTCGGCCCTTGGAACGTTTTGTCCATGGCTCTCATTGGAATACGAAAAAGTTTGCTGCAAATAGATCGAGTGGATAATGGTAACGTTTATAACACAACGGTTTTCGGGTCGGCGCCAGACCTGAATGACCAAACATAGATTTGTGCGGATTCTTCAGTAGATTTTAGCTTTCCTGTCTAACTGCCGTGTAGTGGAGATGACTGCGTTCATGATGGTGGCGCCGAGCGCCGGACGACCTCCTCCGGTTCAAACCGGCGTTTCCGGATGTGACGACAGTTGTGCGATCATCCGTATCGCTCCTCATGCAAACTTGACAACGACTGATGCGCTGACGCAGGTTTCCAGCCTTCAGTGTTTCGGAAACAGGTTTACTGAAACGAGAAAAACAAATCAGCTTAAAACGGCAACACATAACATTGAAGGTGAGAACTCAGGCAGAGCAAAACGATGAGTTACGCGAAAAACTGAAAGTTTTAAACTTTCACGTCCCATACATTTGTTAGATTGCAATGCAGCAGAAAACACTGGCAGTAACTAAAAAATATTCGATGTTCAAATGTGAGAGGACTATAGCGGTGGATTCGCCACTAGATTACTTCTCGTTGCAGACATCTTTGTTCAGTAGTGTTTTTATTCGGAAGGATAAAATAAAGCAAAACGCAAGATAACGTCACGTCACGAACTTGCAAGAGTTAAGTAATTCCTTTATCAACATAATCTAGTTTAACTGATTTAATGCACGATCACAGCCATTTCACCCCCGAAGATACCTTCATGCTTTTATTGTTTGTTTTTTTTGTACTCAGCACAGCTGGTATTTGCAAATGAACAAACTACTTACGCGAATTGGCCACTGCGTTCTATAGTGGCAAGCCAGAAACTGTAGCCGTTCGCAAACTGGTTACATGTTCCTCTGCCGTGGCATTCAAGGAACGGACCAGCCCTGAAGTCCTCCAAGCATGAACCAGGTGACTGCAGCGACTGACCACTGCCTTCCGCACCGGCGCCAGTGTGCTGGAAGAACAAAACGCATATTGATTTAGAGGCCAACCGCGTGCGACACTGTATAGTTTATGCGCCATTTAATTGCTGCAGAAAACTGAAAATCAAGTTGTAACCGCTCAGTATCTAAGAGCAAACCAGTGGTGCATGAAAACGTTTGCATGCATGTTCTTGTGACAGATTGTTCGCATGCTATTGCCTCGTACTGCTGCGTAAAAAACATGTTATTTTAACGATATGGCGGAATAGACAATGATAGTTGTGTGAAGCTCATTTGCCAGAATGTTCGACATGTGTTCATTCATGGAGAAGCGGTGTGCCCGGCTAAACTTGTATATCTTCCAAATGTTTTTTCATTTCTTCATTGCATCGTTGTAATAACCTAATAAAAATTACTTCGAGCGCAACTCCCGAGTTTCCTCAGGTCGCATTTAAATTGATGAAAAGGATTCGGTGCTTTTATAAAACTTTACCATGACTAAGTCATACAAAAAGTTGATGCGCTGCACTTCAGTAAGACAAAACCAGGTAGCCATGATTTTCATCAACTGCTGTTTCTTAACGGAACTCTAGTTTTATTGATCGACACCAGGGTCTCCTAACTACCTCAAAGACATTTTGTTAATAATGAAAAAATAATATATTCACGAAAAATGTTTTGATGTCGTAGAATGCCACATAGCCCTAAACAATCACATTACGTAAGATGTCCGGTCTTCGAACTGTTGTTTAATAGCTTATGTGACCCTCTGACAAAAATGTTTGGAGACCCTGCTCTACACAAAAGAATTCGATCAATATCTGCACAGCATCTCATCTCCACCAACCATAACGAAGCTGTATCCGATCCACAAACTCATCCAACCATCAGGACAGTCGGGGATGACGTCAGACTGACTGTGGACAGCGATTGTCAGTGACGGGGTTTCGCAAACAGAGCATCGGCTGATGTATGGCTCAATGTCAGCGCCTTAAATAACATAAGCTTTCGTCACTTCATCTGGAATACCAACTGCCAGGGGGGAAATGCACATGTACTATATTCACAACACGTCATAAACACGTTGAGGAACCTCAACACCAAGTCGTCAAGTTTGACCAATCTGTTTCAATCCTTTCCCTCGTACAGTGTGTGCCAAATACGTCGATGACAATTTAATCTGGAAACGTGTACGTCACTCTACAGTATCTCAGCCTCCTCGTGCTTTCATTTTTTACATTGCAGTCACATTGTTCATTTCACATTGGTGTACATAACGTTTGAAATTACTTTTGAAAGTCACTGATCACAAACTTCACCCAGACATTTTAGAAAAAGTACACAGCAAATTGCATCCTAAAAATATTATTCGTGTCAAAACAGCCATCTACAAATACAGAAGCGTCACTTGCATTGTATCGATCGTTGCAGAAACATTTCTTGTGACAACGCACTGCAAAAATGTTCTCATTCTACGACAACATCTTGCTATCCAGGTTTGCAAATATTTCAAGCAATTTTACCAGTCACGGACTCCATCGACATGGGGAAAGGTTGTGGCGTAGCTAGCCAGTAGGAATAATCATTCCTAGATGCGACCCTGCAGTTGTTATTCACATTGCAATAAAGGAAAGGCATTGGGTTGAACCGACGCAGACAGGAACCGGCAGTGCCTGTGGAAAAGAATACGTCACTTCAGTTGCGTCACTGCGTTGAAAAGGTCGTCACTCTGAAAGTAGCAACACTGCAATGTTGTGCCATTATGTAACACAGCAAACGTTTCTGCTCCACTAAATCCCAACTCCCTTCACATACGCTTTGAATTTTCACACTTTAACTGAGCTTGTTACTTCTTCGTAGCGACATCGAAAAGTCAAACGAAGAGATCAAATAAAGACAGTGAAGTAATTTTTGTGCTGGAGCAAAAAAAACGTTCAAACAAACTTTATCTAAACGTACTTCACAGAAGACAACCTCGCTCTGTCATGGCGGTTGCCACCCTGGTTACCATAAACATGCACCCAGTTCAATAAATTACCAAGATCTTGTCCGTGTCCTCTTTCATTGCCCTGCATGAACAGAAGGGAGTATCCGCTCCACATCCTGCGGGTACCCAGGGGGCACTCGGGAACGTACGCAGTTTGGCTATGACGGGTCAGGAAGTAGCCGTGGAATAAGGCTGAAAGTCCATCCTGTCCAGCTTGGCCATCGCGCCCAGGCCGACCATCTTCACCAGCTGGACCAGGGGTACCTGTAAAATAATGGGAGCAGGGTATGAAGACCTATTCATTGAACAACAAATACAGACAAAACAACACACGCGCTCATTCATTACACACGTGCCATGTAACATACCTATTGGACCTTGGAGCCCTGGCTGGCCAACATCTCCAGATAGACCTGGTAAGCCAGGCATGCCATCTTGCCCACGTTCCCCCTTTTCACCGGGCAGGCCAAACGCCCCCGGTCGTCCTTGAGGCCCAACCGGTCCCCGTGGGCCAGGTGGACCTTGTTCACCAGCTTCACCAGCACGTCCCTCTCGAACTATAGGTTGAGCGTCATTTCCAGGAAGACCAATCATACCTAGGATGAAAAACAAATCGAACTTGGCTCTTATTACCTTCGAAACATTCTGAGATAAGTCCCACGCTTTGTTGCAAGAGATGCCAAATACTGTTCCGTTACAAGAAACACTGTTAGATTCAGATCATCCATGTTAAATAACGAGCTCCAATCAAAAGGCGCCTGGGATGCAGAACGCGGCAAGGTTTATGTACACGGTCGTAGAACTTGCCTTTTTCGCCTTTCTGTCCAGGAGGTCCTTCTGGTCCCAGTTCGCCTGATTCGCCTGGTGGTCCTTCCAGTCCTGGAAGGCCAGTGAAACCAGTTTCACCGGAGTCGCCTTTATCGCCGTTGAAACCGTTAAATCCATCACGTCCCTTAAAAGCAATAAACACACGTTTCAATTCAAAGCACCGTTATTTTTATCTAATATTACCAAGGATTGGTACAACTCGTAACGCTTGCTTCCTGAAAACTTTGTTCACGCACATGATTTGTTGAACTGAGAACACCTAAAGTGTTCAAGCTGAAAACAGTCTGCTCCAAGTGGCTTCACGCCAAAGTCTGAGCAGTGTTTTTAGCCGGCAAGGAGGTAAAGTTAACTTTATTTCAAGGATCGCCACAACTATTCATTCATTAACCACCGAAACCCCAACCTGCCATTCAAAAAGTGGGCACTGTGCTATTAAGCTGTGCAAGCTTCCAACCGCACCCACATTGTCTTAAACTTTTAAGCATACATAGACACCGGTTATAAGCAATGAAATGCGGGCGAAGAAAAAGCTGGAAACATGTTGTTGACGTAACAAACCTTTCAACATTAAAGACTGCGCCAATTGGTGAAATGCTTGAGGCCATAAGGTTTTTATACCAGTTTTGTATTTCACACCAACAAAAACATCTCGAACACACACCCAAGAGGTTGTAAATACTTGCACACCCAGTCGCCTGGCGGCAAACAAAACTCTTATGCGAACTAATCCCTCTGCGATCGTGCACCAAATTGTCTGAGAGACTAATTTCTACTGCAAACATACACCTTAGAGGAAAAGTACTGAACTGGAACACAACAATACCACCGGTGTTTACTCGATTCGTCAAAAAACGTTCGCAACAATAGCAAGGTGGATGCTTCGCTAACAGGGCATATGGGCTGGTCCAAATTTAACTTCACGCGGACGCAACTTGGATTGTCGTCAATGACTTCTAAGTCAATCAGTAAACAGCTTATGCCAAATGCCATGGACAAGAGGCGAAAAGGAATCTGTTGTTGTTCCTTTCCTTATGCAACTTTTACCAGTTTAGTGACAAACCAACTATCTTTGTTTCAACTTGCCGACAACTTTGCAAGGACTTTCCGACCGAACAATGGTACATAACATCCTTTTGTTAAATATGCACCAAAACGAACACTCTTTCCTAAGGAAAAACATTTACCGGTAAACCTTGCTCTCCCTTCTCCCCGTTAAGGCCTGGGTGTCCAGAAGGGCCACGGTCCCCTTTCTCGCCGGTTTCGCCTTGTTCACCGTTAAGTCCAGGTGGACCAGCAGGGCCAGGAATACCAGGGGGTCCTTGGCAAAAATAAAATTTACGCCGTTACAGAAATCGGCGCAAAGATATGTTTATTCACGACTTTCCACACTATGTCAAACAAAATGCAATAAAAATGGGATGAGATATTTTAGTAACTTAACAAAAATAACACTTTCTATATTTTACAAAATGTCAATCGGAGAAAATAATGTCGCTTTCTTTCAGACTGTGTCCTGCGAACAAAATAATGACATATTTATGTGGCGCCAAAACCACACACGAACAAACTTAAAGGTGTAAGCCCCAATAACATGTCATTATCGGTTACACATCACAACAGGTTGTTTTCAAGCACTGTTGTGGCCGTAACTGCTTCAGTGAGTCATGCCGTGTATATCGATCGTCAAGTGTCAAAACACATTTTAAATCTCTTTGGATTGAAAGGTGAAAAAACCACCAGCACATGTATTTGCGATCACCACTGCCGAGGTATACAGTATATTTTGGTCGGCGCAATTTTGCTGATTATTATTATTTTTCTGCCTAGCGCAACGCAGAGCCTGGATATACGTTAATACGTGTGTCTTCACGAGAATCCAACAAGAAATCAGTTGACACGTTCTTGAAAATGGCCAGAAAAAAACAAAAATACAGGTGTATTTTTGACTTACCGTCTTCTCCATGAACACCAGGTAATCCAACCTCTCCTTTAGCGCCAACACGACTGAAGCCTCGAGGTCCAGGAATACCTGGTGGTCCCTGTTCACCCTCTTCTCCTGTGGGACCAACTTCACCAGTGGGACCAGGCAACCCAGGCCAACCCTGGAAGAGTTACATAAAATCTGCATCAGAATGGAAAAATAAAAGTTGGGCACGCAAACAGAAGAGAGACCTAAGCTGACTGGAGCACGTTGTGTTTGCTGCACACACTGCCGAGCACGTTGTGTTTGCTTCACACACTGCCGAGCACGTTGTGTTTGCTGCACACACTGCCGAGCACGTTGTGTTTGCTGCACACACTGCCGAGCACGTTGTGTTTGCTGCACACACTGCCGAGCTGACTAGTTTCAGTTAAGTTTTGACGACGCGTCTGTCGCTGAGTCCACACAGCAGCAGAAGCTTAACGTACGGAGAAACGTTTCTGGGAGAGACAAACAGGGACAGGAAACGTCACACATGGCGTAAGCGATAACTTAAAAGTTTAAGGACAGCCAGAAAGAATAGAAAATGATCACGTGGTCCACAACTACTGCACAGTATTTCAAGCCGCTTACAACTTCACCAGATTCTCCTTCCTCCCCTTTTTCGCCAGGTCCGCCCACCATGCCAGGTCGTCCAGGTGGGCCCGCGACTGATTCTCCAGGCGGTCCTCTCTGGCCGTCGTTGCCCGCAAGACCGTCAAGTCCGGTGATTCCAGGAGGGCCTGTCATGCCTTTTTCCCCAGGCAGACCATCAGCACCTGCACAACACCAGGGGTTGACAGGGTGCTTTGTTTTTTCCTCATTATACAAACGTTATGTTCTGAGACTGGTGGATTGAAAAATAATACCTCCAAACAGCACCGCTAATGAAAACAAAAAGAAAAAGATTCAATGATCCCCACTAAAATCTGTTTAAAACGTGAATCGAAACCAATTGTGGCGAAGATGAATATCGCTACTGCTTCGACCAAGCCTATATATGTCAATAACCAACTCAAAATGTACAAAATCTCAGCAACCTGGAATAGTTTTTTGATCAAATAATCAGTTGATTTGGCTTTGATTTCTGTGTCCCACAGGCTTAAACTTGACCAGTCCCACAAGGCGTGGCAAAACAGTAGCCCTTCACTCTATACCAGGAATTCCAGTAAGTGAATTCAATGAGGACAAATTCCATCGAAACCGAAGTTTACTGGAGGGTGACCGTGTGTAACTTTCGATCTCGGACAAGGGTGCACGTTGTGACACGCCACAACTTCGAAAACTGCACGCCAGCGATCACGTCTAAGCAAGGGGTTATTTTTTTCCTTTGAATGGCAATTCTTCGGTTCCACAAAAACGTCTTCAAAGCAGCAATATTTCTGGGCAGATAATTTTAATGCATATTTTAGTAAATAATTGTCTTTTGCTGTGCTCTAGGAGGATTTATTTACTCTAAATGCGAAGGCCAGGCCCTGAAACACATCGCGATATGAAAAGATAGCTGTGCTAGGTCTTCGGAAATACAGAAAACGCCATTGATGATCAAACGTTGTTTTGTGGGGAGGGATCCCGCACCAGCGCTTACACAAAGCTTTGCAACCGTGTTCAGCAACAAAACCGCGCGAACGAAGCAACCCTTACCAGCTGCCC
>JGI24021J15306_10006407_pt1 | contig 14156 bp, 15 predicted proteins | sample Ectturendosymbi1_FD_15306 | JGI IMG/M metagenome (IMG submission 15306) | reverse complement strand
CGTCTAATTCGTCACCTCTTTCCATCCCTGATAAGTGTGCTGTGCGGCTAATACGTCGATTACAGTTTCGGTTGTGATGTCCAAGCAGCTAGTACGTGTGGGGGTTCAAACAAATTAAGGATCTTTACCTGAGAATTGTTGTACCTCGCAATTTGTTTATTGAATTTATACACGAGGTGCGAAGCTGACCTGACTCCCCATTGAGAGAACGCGAGAGGTCTTTGCAGTTCGTGAAATATTTTAAAAGGTGCTTGATTAAATGGAGGAGTACAGATAGAGCAGAGGAATTAGTTGCTGTATTCAACCATAACGTCATTAATTTGTATTTTACTGCAAATAAAAGCACTATGTATACGAGTTACTATGATAAAGTATACGGGCTTCTATGATAGAGTTTTCACCTGTTTGCCTAATTCGTTACTTTTTTCTAATCCCCTTTGAAGTGACCAATTGGGCAAATTCTACTGTACCGAGTTTTTGCTCAAACCAGGTTCTATCGACAGTTCCAACACACTGAGCTTATAAATGTTTAACTGTCTAACCAAGACAGTAGATTTCAACCAAACGCGGGTGAACACAAAGTCGCTTCGAAGAATCGCATCTTGCTGAATACAACAACGTTAAATTTCGCATACAGAAAATGATAATGCAAGAAAATACAACACCTCGATCGATGCATTGTTTCTTGGCCGGTAGAGGGCGACCTTCTCAGTGACGCAAACGCATTTATAAAACCTTTTATCAGCGCCAGGGATGCACCAAACAACGAACAAAACGAATGCACGCAAACACGTAATCACGCGCGAGAACTTGATTAAGAGCAGCGGCGAGCAGTGGAGCGAAACGGAGCCGGTCCGAAGCAGAAGTGGCACGCGACAAGACTATGGCACGCGGTGTGTCGCAGGCAAGCTTCAAGTGCATCGCAGACAACCCGCCAGCAAGTGTGGCGCTTCTTCCAAGTCCGAAACTTCTTCAGGTACGCCAGCCAATCAAACATCGTTCCTGTAGTCATGGTCCAGTGAAGATGACCTGGAATGCAGTGATCGGTGAAAAGGGACTTTCCCTCGATTGGGCCGGGCCAGCCACATGAAACGTGGCCAGGACATTCTCGGCCGATGCGCAACTCAGAGATAACTACGAGAGTTTCTGCTGCAGCGCCAAAGCATGTTCAGTGGCTGGGAAGCGTTGTTCAGGTTCACGCAGGGTTGCCAGATGGTGCCAGACATTGCCAGAAATCACTGTTTTCCACAAAAATTTGCCAACTGTTATTGGCAATATTTTCGGCGCCAACATTTTGCCATTTTTTGAAATACCAATTGTCATTTATGAAATGAACACCGAAACTTCAGATAGAAAATACAGCTCAACATTGATCGTTGTGCATCTTCTACGAATGCACCAGATTCCTTCACCACCATCATTCACCTTCACCATTACCTTCACCATCATTCACAACCAGGGCCGCCCCAGGCAGGCTTCAATATTTACGCCCCCGTTACACGTCACAATAAAACTTGGACCAGAAGTTGTAGTAACATTTCTTGTGGAAACTATAACTTAACGCTTTGTGCCGATACAAGCAGTAGTGCTGAAGACCAATATAACTGCACATGGAAACCAGAAAAAAGCGGGTTCTGCTCCCCCCTGAAGGCCGCGCTCTAGGCGGCCGCCTAATTGGTCTAGTGGGAGGGCCGGCCCTGTTCACAACCGACCAACTTGCTGTTACTGTGTTTCAAGTCTTGTTACGTTTAGGCTTGTGTGCATTTAAACCAGGCCTGCACAACATACGGCCTGCGTCGCCCCTTGAAGCTTTTCTTCCGACCCGCGAGAGCTTTCTCGATCGCAGAAAATGTTGCAAAAGCCTGTTCTTCAGATATATAATTAATTGTCGGTGCAGAATTTCTTCCAAACTATAATGAAATAAAATTGGGTCGACTTTTGCGGCCCGCGGCAAATATATGTTGATCAATTTGTTACTCCGAGCTTTCACAGTTGCACAGACCTTATGTGAAGCAATGATTCTGTAAATGATTAAATCGAAATATTACTTCCAGTGTTTAACTATGAATCAAAAGGAATCATTTCGCAGCCAAGAACCCGAGATTATTATCTAAACGTAGGATATACTTCGCTAACTGAGTAGGCATCTTGATTTCTATTGCAACATGTCTTTTTGTAATTGTCAAACTTAAAAAATTGAAAGTATGGATACAACATGAATTACAAAAATTTTGAACATCGAAAAATCAAGATTGCCAATAACATTGTCATTTTCAAAAATGTTTTGCCAAAAATTTGCCATACACTGAACAACACGTGTCATATTATTTGTCAAGCACCTGGCAACCCTGGGTTCACGAGCGAACACACAAATGTAGGGGGGTGTACCTCCGGGCAAGTCGCGAACAGCGGCAGAGATTCCTTCCTATGTTGGAACTGAGTTGTGCAACTCAGCGCTTGAAAATAATGCCCGCCAAAAAACAAGCAAATAATATTCGACTATTTATTACTTCGTGTCGACTAACTGCTTTGTGAAGCAATAATGGTTGATATTGTTACATTAGAAAGGTTATATTCGATGGTAGCCATAAACGCCAGATTGTGAAAGGGAGTCAGTGGAATAAAGTGAAAGAAGAACAAGGTAAAAGTACATAAAGAATCCACCTGCATGCAACTCTTCTTTGCATGGACGTCACTTCCTGAACAAGTACTTGTTAATGAGCGCGTCCAAGCTCACTTCCGGTTCCTTGTCGTCATCCGGTCGAAGGTCGTAGTTGCTCCGTGTCACGTGATCACTTGATCGGCTCAGTGACCTCGGGCGGCTGGCACCCCCATCCTGCCCCAGGGCGTCCCTGCAGTAACTCTGGGACCTTAACACCCTGCAGTCCCCAGTTGCGGGGCCACCTGCTCGCCCTCGTTTGGCCTGGGACTCTGGCCTGGACCGGAGGGGCCTGGGAGGGAATCTAGGACGAATAGGGAGACGTTTATCAGGAAAGCCCCAATCATCTTCACTGAGGTTGCCATCTTCCACGCTGCCCCCCTGCATGTCATTAGATATACCCCCCGGCTCGTATCTGGGGAAATCCCTTTGCAAGTTTGTACCCGCGTAATAATCACTGCTCGATGACGTTGACTGACGTTCATACAACGATGACCTTTCACCTATGACCCCGTCCAGGTCACCACTGTTGTAAAATTCAAGTTCTCCGTCGCTCCAACTCAAATCTGGCGTTTCATGCATGCGAGGCTTTATTGCGTCATAATGACGTCGCTCACTGATAACAGATGACGCACGTGGTGCGCGGCTGCGAGCGCAGTCGCGTTTGTTGCGTATGTTTTGTAGAAACCTAGACTGAAACTGCCGCCTAGGTGGGGAGGACTTGAGGGGTATCTTTCCTGGCGGTCCTCCCTTCGCGGAGGAGGATGACGTCACCTGAAATGGCAGTTGGTGGAAAGCATCATCCCGCACCAGTCTTCGGGTGGAGCTTGAATGGATGCTGCTTGAAGATGAAGATTGGGGGGGTGAATCGAGTGACATCACCGAGCGACGGCCATCGAAGTCAGACATCGAGCGCTCGTATGCTGCGTCATAATCGCCATCGCTTTCCCAAGCGCCATCGCCGTAATCGTCGCCGATCTCGGCGGCACTGGCACTTCTACCAAAGCGGTGCCTCATCTTGTTGATCTCCTCCTCAACTTTCCTGTCCACCCTCCTCCGCAGACGTTGAGATCGCGGCATGTTCTGGTGACCTTTGACCGCGCGCAAGCTCTCGTTCAAGCTCTGCATCGACCTGACCCTGCTTAACCCCAGGTTCGACGCTATCCTGCCCGCCTGGCCATACAGAAGAAGCGAAGGGTCTTCGTCCGCCAATGACTTGCTCACGTGATCGAGGTCGTTGACCTTTCCGTTGTTTTCACACGTACTAATGCTGCTGACTGTTGAGGGCGATGCAGCAGACAATGGACGTGCTGCGCTTTCCAAACTGTTTCTGCCGATTTCTGACAAAGAATCGTAGATCGACACGTCATTTTTGGCCAAACTTTGGTTTTTCGTCTTCTTCTTAACTTTATCTTTTGCCCAGCCCGCCTCACTTGGTGACGGGGGGTGGAGGCTGTGCACAGTCGACGCGCTACTGATGTCTGAAAACTTGCTTCCGCTAAGTCTGAACAGAAAGAAGAGGAAAAACGAGAAGATAATGACAGTTTTCAGGAAATATATGAAAGATAGAAAAGAAAAGGGCAGAAAAGCAAAGCCACAATCACTCATTTTATCAAACAAGGAAACGAAACGCACGTTGAGGAGAAGCTCAATGAGCTTCGAGCTCTTCCGCTGTATCCGGATGTTGTGCTGAGGTGCGTTCTACGGGGTCGGGGGGACAGTATGTCGTCATCATCGGATGACGTCTCATCAGCATCAAAATCGGACTCTTCCATGTCTTCCAACGACGTCTGCAAAGACGGTAAGCGGCAGTTACCAACAAGATACCTCCCTGCAACGTCACAAAGCAGCTGGAGCGCTATGTGGAGTGCACTACAGGTCAGGGGTCGTCAAAGACACGTGACAACCACCCGCACAACGCTGACAAACGATGGTATGGAGTCAATAAATACTTCCTGGTATTTTGTATGAAAAAGGAACAGCCCAAAATGATCCTACAGTAGTCCCCGCTTATTAAGTCCACCTCGGAATCGGACGATTTTGGACTTATTAAGTGGGCGTCAAATATTCGCCACTCTCATGTGCATAAATAGTAGCGTGACTCCATTATCGTTGAAAGTTGCTAAATCTATTAACACTGTACACAACAGTTACAGGTAACGAGCAGTTTTCTTTGATCACCGGCAAAACAGTATTCATTTCGTCTGCACGTCTCTTCGCCATTTTGAAAATAAATTGTACAGAGTACCAGAGGTCTTGCTTATCGGTTATGTCACAGATAAACGATCTGTGACGAAACAGTTGAATTATGAACTAGGTCAGCAGCGTAACGAAGTATCAAGCCGTCGAAAGCAAGACCAAATTGAAGCAAATGTGTTCGAAAATTGGTCTTATTAAGCGGGGTTTGGGTTTATAAAGCGGGCCTATTACAGGAATAAATGGAGTAATTCCAGACTAGAAAATTTTGGGGTTTTTAAGCGGGTGGTCTTATTAACCATGGGCTTAATAAGTGAGGACTACTGTATTTATCTTCTGTAGCTCAAAACTTACCACGTGACGAACGCAGTTTTGACGAAAATTGGTCGTTTGTTTTCAACAAAAGCTTTAAAAGCAAATCAAGCAATTAAGTACCTGCAAGTCGCTGATCCGTTTGAAGGCCAACTTGAGATCAGCTTGCAGACAAGCCACCTGACTCTGGTAATCGTCCACTTCCGATGCCTGTCAAGCGAATAATCGTTAATGCCCACTCGTCATCAGTAGGGCAACCAATTTTTTGACCTAAAAACTTAAAATTTTGACTTTATAATTTATAAATTTTGACTTTATTTTGACCTACAAATTTTCTACGTTTGCAACTTCAAAATAATTCAGCCTTAGATGTTGAAGTTAACCTAGAAGCATATTCATGCACTCTATGCTTCGAAATGAAAAAAAATTTGGTTGTTTAACTTTGGGGATGATATATTGATAAGTACATTAATAACTACAGTAGAGTCAAACCTGATAACATCATAAAGCTCAAACACTATATGCATAATGGATTGAGCATTTAGCAAATCAAGTACTGTAAGACCACATTTCTCACCTACCATGACTATTCAATCGTCCAGTAGTGGGCAAAACAACATTATTACGTCAGAAATCGCAACAAGCCCATTATTATTACAGAATTGCAACTAAACTTGCAAAAGCATATCAATATCTGTTGTAGTTTCAATAAAATATCGATAAAGAGAAAAAAACTGTTCTGCAAGAAAAATTTGACCTAATGATAGGCTGACTTTTTTTTGACCCGATAACTTGGGATTCCCTCATGGTATGAGCGTGAAATATGGTTTGTGGACGTTTCGTAAACTTTAGAAACGGCAGAAAAAATTTTACTTTATTGACTTTTGGTTGCCCTAGTCATCAGCAATGACGTAATACGTTTGGACACCAGGAACAAGTTGTCTCACCAACTCATGCTTCTGCTTCAACGCCTCCTGCTCCCTCTTCAGGAGCTCACTCTGCTCGTCTTTACTTTCTCTTAATTGTCGCTGGACACGCCTCAGTGCTTCCTTCTCGCGGTTCTCAGCAGCGATGCGTGAATCGCGCTCTGACGTCACCTTTTCGTTTGCCTCCTTCAAGCGAGTCAGTTGAACCTGGGGGGGGAGGAATGTAGTTTTGATGAAAGAAAGAAACAACAATGGAAGTGATTTTTCGCGCCAGGGTTTGGGGGTGAGGTTGAACAACACAAAGCGTGAAGTGGTTTTCATCCCTGGTTGCGGGGGAGGAGGCACGTCATGCGGTTTGTGTGGGAGGCGACGTACGAACAAGGTCTTCGACAAGACTCGCTACTGTACATCACGTGGGCTGCTTTTACAAGCTTGTTAGTTAAATAGCATTGAGTGTAAGAGTTGTGGGAGGCCCTCCTCCTCATCTTCAGTGCAGGTGAAACCAGGAAGTTGCGAAACGTCTTCTGAAGCTGTTGTTACCCCCCAAGCACTGATTTAAGTTGCAACAAGTTCGTCGCCAACTTTGATGTGCATAAACAACAACAGTGCACGAAATCTGTTTTGTTCTGCACTAAGGTTGTATGCAACGTTTAGACAGAGTGTGATATTATTAACTTCTTTACTGGCAGAGGGCTAATGGAAACCTCCACAAGCAGGAACGCGTCACCTCCAGCATCCAGCGGCATCACAGATTTGGATAAAAAACATTTCTGGCACGTAACGTCAGGAACCTGAGGTGATTATTGAACGATCTATCACAACAGTACGAGAGTTTTAACTTTTCAAAGTGGCAGCAACAAAAACCTGACTGGTGCCGGACGAGAAGATCCAGCTTTGAGTTAATCTTAATCGTAAGCAAAGTTCCCTCCAAGTTTTCATAATGCTGCGCGGAAAAACAAGCGGGTGCGTTGGATCACAATTTTTGTTGCAACTGCGCATTGTTTGCAAGCATTGTTACAACTGCGCAGAGGAACCTTAGCAGCTGCACAGCTTAGAGGGAACATTGTTCGCAAGTCACTCGATAGCTTCGAGTTATCGGCGGGTCTGACTTTAATATTTCAAATGTGAAAGATTTGAATTAATTTTTCGAGTTTGTTTCAAAATTACGCAACCCCTCTGTCATGACGACCTCGTCGTACCACGAATAGCTTTGGCAAAAAGCAAGCTGAGTCTTTCCAATCATTCCCTCGCATCATTAACATCTTACTCCTTACAGTTTGAACAGAAAATCTTAGCAAATCAAAGCAATCCACACCTCCAGTCTTCGAGTCGTGATTTTGTGGAATTCCAGCTTCGTTTCCAGATCTTTAGCCTATATAGAAAAAATCTAAAACTTAAAAGCATTGAAACATTTGTGTTGTTATGACCATGTTTGATGCATGCCACTGCCAGTAGAGGTCTTGGTGAGTGTGCAAAATGGGTGCCCCATTTTAATTTTACGCGGTTTGAAGGGGGAGGGGGGGGTTTGCTTTACGGTCTTTCAAAGATTTATGAGGTTATGTTTATTATTCTATTTTTATTATAAGTGTGATGATTACTATGCTCTTAACACATTTGGATTTTCAACCTGAAGATAAGAAGTCACACTAAAATAATAAAACAAATTTCCTGCTGTATCATCAACGGACAAGGGGCCCCAGCAAAATGTAAGGGGACCCCCGACCATGATGTTAAAAGCCCCTAATCAAAGTATAAGCAGCCCTTTATTCTTTGGTCATGGATAAGGGACCCAGTATTATTCAATATGAAGATATGGAGTCGCGGTCAAAATTTTAGAGGCTCAGTTTATTAATATTGATCCCTTTCTTTTTGAATCGTTTTGCTAATAATTGCAAGATTTAGCTGATAGTTATCATTTTTGCTTACAAATCTACTAGTTATCCAGTTTTCATATCCTTAAGCAACATACGATGCAGAGAAAGGCACTGGTATAATCCTATTTATTCAGCACATACCAAAGCTTTGTAGTTTTGTGATATTAACTAGTTTAAGCTTTTTTGCCATAAGTGGTTGTAGCCTATTAAAATTAAGCGAACACCAGGATTCCTACGCAATTTTGAATGTTAAATTTCCAGACTTTTTCCGGCCTTTTTCCAGACTCGAACTTTTCCGAATGACATACCCAGATCGAATTCAAGCACTGTAATAGCTAACACGATGAAAGAAAAATTGATCATCTCATCAAATATATCAGAATACATTTTATCAGAATGCATATCAAAATGTCAAGTCTGGAAAGTTAATTTCTTTTCCCATAGTAACAAACCAAAAAAATTTTTTCCCAGACTTTTTCACCCTGGAGAGTGCGTAAGAACCCTGCAACATTGATTTGATTAATATCAGTGAGTCAATACCGCATATGTCATTCATTCCAGTCTCATCATTAATAATTATGTTTGATTAGTTCTTTCTAAACTGATTTACTGCAGAAAAAGGGTATGTTAATTCTGTGTTTCTGGACAGTGAAAGTCCAAGAACACGTTCTTTGTACAAGATGTTTTTTTCGTAGCAGTGTTTCCAGCAATATTTTAGATAGTTGTCGACTGCAGTCATTTGTAGACGTATGTATGGGTTGGCTCCTTGCTTTTGTGCAAAGCGAACGAATGAAGCTGGAGATGTTTAGGTATTTTCTGTCCGTTTATGTTAAGGTGCAGTGGGGTGTTATATTTTGCTGCACGGTGTGCAACTGTGTTATTTAATTAGTGGATGGTTGTGCATATAAAGGAAGTATAGTGTGTTACGAGAAGGTACAGCAAACAGCTGGCGCAAAAGTCAGCATCAAACATCAATGTTTATATCAACACAAACCCGGCGTTTCAAACCGATGACCTTTATTTTGATCTTTCATTTACGCGAGCGCAGGGGGTCAAAATATTCTGTATAAGGGGCCCAAAATATTATGTACAGCCCCCCTAAGCTATCACTAGTAGGGGTGTTTTACGGGGGCGTCCAACCCACCTTGCTTTCCAGTCTCAGTGCTATTGATTTTTCCACCATGTTTTCTTCCAGGTATTTCATCTGACTTTGCAAAGCGATTATCTGAAAAAATAACTTTCTATCAACACAGAGTGCAGTTTACCGGACCTCAGGTAGAGGGGTCACCAAGACCAATGGAAATGAAACAGCCATAGATAAACATGACGGCAAGTGTTGATCTAATATCTATTTACGATGTGGGAGACCAGTAGATAAACCGCCGCTCCAATCGTTAGACAGAAGTACGCATTTATTCTTTTGACACGAATTTTTCCTGTGGCTTATTAATTTGAAATGCAGATTTTAAACGATACGAACAATTAACTCGTCTGCGGAACTCCCGGAACTGAGTGCCTTGCAACGCAATCGAAGTCGGTGTTCAGGAGATTTCGAGAAGTAAGCACAAAACTAATCCCAGGCATTTTAAGCCGAAATGCCACTCCCATCACTCACCTTATCATCCAGGGCAGCTTTTTCCTGTTTCAGTTGCTCAGCACTTCCCTGGGCTTCCACCAACATGCTTTTCTCATCACTCTGTTGGCTGATGAGTGTCTTGTATTTCCGCATGGTTTCCTGCATGTCCTCCCCATCCTCCTCAAGCTTGGAGCGGAGTTCGTGCACTTCACGCTTCAGTTCACTTAACTGTTCGTCGCTCTGTCACGCAATAGATATGCCTACGTCACAATCGACTTCGACGTCAGCGCACCATCGATCGCAGATCAAAGAACAAGTTGTTGAATTGCAGGAAAGCTGATCGAAAGTAGAGATTCACGCTTTCCTGGCTTATCTATACTTTCCTCGCTTACCGATACTGCACTAACTGTTCAGAAACAGACACAGCGTTTGAGGTTCCTTTGCCGCTAAAACTATCATCTGGCATTGAAAAGAAAAAGGCTACGATTTTATTTTCTAATTTAGTCCACACCGAACAGATACATTTCAGAAAACATGTAAGCAGAAACTTCGCTTCAAGAACTACTCGCATTTTTTTAAAGTTAAACTCGTTGAGTACCAGTCATCGCATCGGTCATGCAAAGAAACAGTCTCTTACGTCTTGTTTCGACTTTGATACTTCCTCGAGCTGAGCTTGCAAATCCTCCATCTCAAGCTCCATGGCTTTGCGAGACTTGACAGCGGAAGAACAAGTGTACTCGCTCTCTTCCAACTACACACAAACACAGTAAAAACTATGAGTAAAAAGCATTACGACCTAATGAACGTTTGCATGTAACGTCATGCTGTAGAGGCTGGAAAGATAAAACATGCGACAGGCATAGATTAACTATCACGTGAAGCGCCGGCATTCTTCAGTTGGCGGTTCTATTGCCGCACTGTTGACGGGTTACAAACTTGTCATGTGATGGAGGCAGCGCCTTTCCGGGTGAAGTTTTGAAAATTCTTTAAATGTTTGGTTACAGTAGTTCGTGAGACTGGTAATGCTGTCTGGAGGAGGTCTGGTGTTCGGCGCCCAGCAGTGCCAGCCTCAACACTGTTTCAAATGGGGTCGGTGGCGATGAAAAAACTTTAGCAGTTGTGCGTCAAACATTATCGTTTAATATTCAGAAAAACGTTGTGATACTCACCCAGTAAAAACAATTATTCATAAAAAAGTAATCAAGCACAACTTGATAATATGACCCATCATACCCCGTTTATCAACCCCAACAAATGTACAAGGTTGCCCAGATACAACAATGTTCAGGCAAGAAAGGCATTCAAACTACGGCAATCCGGTTCAGCAGGAATTGTTTGAGATAAAAGCCGTGATTTCAACCAACACCGTTAAGCCACTACACAGAAACGTAAATAATCGCATATCCCGCGTGAAGCTTTTTCACACAGAGCAACATAAAGTAAGCTCACCTGTGACTTGAGCTGCCTCATCTGTTGTTTGTTGACGACATCGGATTTGAGGTGGTCGATCATTGTCTGGGCGTCGGCGAGCAACGCTTTGTATCGCCGCAAGTCTCGGCGCAGCCTCCGCTCCACCTCGGGATCGCGATTGTCGATCCCATTCTCTCGNAACTCGGATAGCTCCTCCTCAAGAGCACGCCTCTGTTTTATCATTGAGGAGCGACTTTCCTCCTCCTCTTCAAGCTGCAGCTCCAGCTGCTTTATCTGAAGTAGCAGAGTTTAGTTTTTATCGCTCTGCACGAATCAGCATCCAGCGCTGACCAATCACTATGCTCAGAAAATAAACACGTGAGATTACGTCACAGAGCATTCAAGCCAATGACAAAGATGCGTCGCGGAAACCACGTGGTTCAATCAAAGTGATTGGCATGCTTGTAGACATCTACATCAGATGGCGAGTGTTGAAAAGCTTGACGAAACACGTTCAACAATTCGAACACATGTAAACAATTTGCTGAGAGATGAAAAAAGCGCCGAACCCACTGCATTATTCTACAATTTGTTACCGAACTCTGCGGCTTAGGAAGTTACTTTTTTATTATAAGAGCTTTTCATTTCCTCCATCTCCTCTTCCTTTGCATCGACATCTCTTTGCCGCTGCTGTCTGTTCTGTTCGACCGACATCTCCAGTCTCTGTCTCGCTTGTTCCAGCGTGTGGATGGTGCTGGCTTGGTCCTCCAGCTCGTCCTCCTGATCCTTGTTCTTTGCTTCGAGTTCACGGACTTGCTTCTTCAACACATTGAGCTGCAAATCACCAAACAAGTTTTCACCAACTTATCTTTTCCCGCAGTCTTCTGAAGAGAATGTGATGGACAAGATACAGTAAAACCACTTTCCACTTTAATACCAGTAACATTCTCTATTGTTTGAGTTGACTCACACACTTTGCACATCTTATCGCAACTATGAAGTCACAGAAGAACCGATTGAATGCAATTAAACCTTTTGCCGATCGTCCAAGTCCTTGCTGTCATTGTCTTCCAACTCATCTTCCAATCTTTTCACTTTTTGTTTCAGAATATCGATTTCTTCATCTTTTTCCTGTCAGACGGTGAAGTGATCACAACTTTAATTCATCAAATTGACATTAAACGAATTGTCGTCAACTTACCTCAACATCACGTTCGAATTGGTTCTTTTCAATCCCCAACTTATCTTTCTCACGCTGCAACTTTTCCTTTCCCATTTTCAAATCAGTGACATCAGCTTGCAAGGCATATAGCTCACTGTCAAACCTACACGTAACAATGCAACTATAACGTAACAATATCATGAATGAAGAAAACATCACGTAATTCGCAGCAAAGAGCGGCACAAGAATACGCAGTCACGTGATCGCACTTTCGCTGCTTCTTCTCCAGTTCAAAGTTCTTAGCTGTTGTTTCCTCGAGGTGGATCTTCGCGTCGCTCAACTCCGCGTATAAGCGATGCAGCTTCTTCTTACTCTGTTGCTCCTGTCTTTGCTGCTCCTCGAGTTCCTCTTGGAACTGCAAAACCTGACAACATTTTTTAAAATTTTTATTTTCAAACAGTTCGAAACCATTTTCTTACTATCAAAACGAACGGTTATTGACGCTACACACTTTCCGCTCCAACAACTTCTTCTCTGCTTGAGCCTCATCCATGGCGTCATCAAGTTGTTGACTCTTTTTCTTCATTTCAAAGTTAAACTCCCGCACAGCCCGATCATACTTTGCTTTGTACTCGCCATCTGCAACAGAGCGCCTTTTATGACTCGCACACCCAGAAGCTTGTGACGACATAATCAAGAAAATCGTCGCATAAACTTAATCCGCACCACGCCAGCGCGACCCACCCTCCAACTCGTCGTCCGAGTCCAGCAACTCGTGGTGTTCGGTGAGAAGCAATTTCTTCTCAGCGAGTTCAACCTCCATCGCCTCCACCTGATTCTGCAGAACTTTTTCATTTGTTTGAATATCTACAAAAAAGCACGTGGTGAGACACCCCCGGAAAAGTACCCCCAGGTAAGCAACATCCACACCACCCACCTTTGACTAGCAACCTCCATCGCCTCCACCTGATTCTGCAGAACTTTTTCATTTGTTTGAATATCTACAAAAAAGCACGTGGTGAGACACCCCCGGAAAAGTGCCCCCAGGTAAGCAACATCCACACCACCCACCTTTGACTAGTTTCTCAAGCCGCGCCCTTTCTTTACACCCTTGCTCCAGTGCCTCAGTCGCATGACCGGATGTCGTCCGCTCTTCTTCAAGACATATCATCAAATCTCGCACCTGACATTGATAATCCACAAAACATACTGCTTGTCATCACACTGCGTGACGGAATATCGTGACTGGGGAGTTTGCGCCCTCCAGTTTCATGTTTCGGAACGTGAAATAGAAACAATTAAAGTAAAAAATAATAACTAAAACTTGAACAGTCAACAGAGTAAAGATATTTTTGGCTAAAATTAAAATTTTTTCTGCAGTAATTTACTTAGTTACGGGCTACGGCAGATAATAACAAACTTGTGATTCATCGGAAGTACAGTCCAGCGCTGTATTGGCAAAGGTTCCGCTTGACTCGGTTCGGCGTCACGCACGGATGCGTCAGCTTATGCCGTTCCAGGTCAGCGCTTTTCCGGTTTGCTCTGCTCGTCATACACCAGTGGTTTTCAACGTAGGGTCACGACCCCCAGAGGGGTCGTGTACCATTTTGGAGGGTCGCGAGTAGGTATTGTATGTACACAGCTGTGTTACATTTACTTTATCGATTTTAAGATGGGGGTCGTTGGGTTTGTGGTGGGTTGCTATAATGGGTCGACGATATGGAAATCCCTTTTTGAATGTTAAGGGTAACAAGTTAGCAACGACGCAGCATTCCTCACTTTGGACCACTAAGCAACTGCCGACGGTTGGGTCATGTCATGTTGCAAGGTTTGTTTAAATGATGTTTTCACAGTTTGAGCAATGCAGCACATGCAAACTTGGTGCTGATTGACAAACTTGTGTTACGAATACCAGGAACCGCATGTGACCTGTACTTCGGCAACACGACCCACGAGCAATCTCTACTTAGCATGATCTGATTGGCCCGTTCAGTCACGTGACGAAGGTCGCTGACCTGTAGTGACCAGGTAACGTGAACGG
>JGI24021J15306_10006406_pt1 | contig 14157 bp, 8 predicted proteins | sample Ectturendosymbi1_FD_15306 | JGI IMG/M metagenome (IMG submission 15306) | reverse complement strand
TTTTACTGCAATTCATAATAATAGGCCAATAGCGTATGGGGGGCCCCACGTGAAATTTCGGGGGGGGCCTCACTTACCCTTGCCACGGCACTGTATAGAACATTGGATTTGAAGTCCAATCTAGTGGAGAGTTCCCATTTCGAGAATAATTTCAAACGAACGATAAATTGTCCAGCAACTCGGGATAATATGAATGAGCCTGAGAAGCAGAGGACTTACTGGCGTTATCATTGCCCTGTGACGTGCGTAACTCTGCAATGGAGAAGTTATCATGCGAGCTTCTCATTTATTGTTACATAACGAACGTCACAGAACAACGGTAATGCCAGTTAGAATGAAAGCAAACGGAAATTTCCGAGACGCAGGCGTCGAACAGTTTTATTCAGTCAAAATAAATTGCATGATGAGCCCGAGTGACGCTTTTGTCCTGGGTTACCACTGTAACAGCGAATTTGAATTTCAGGTGTTTACCGATACGTCTTCATAGTGGTTTCATTTTGTCTAAATCAGTGTAATTTAGACCTTCAGATGGTGCATAGGTAATGACGTCACAGTTGCCAATTCAAACCACAAAATTTTTCTGGAATTGTCTTGACGTGCACTTTGCCCCCCACTTTGAAAAAGGTTCCGCCACCCATGAGCTTAGACCTAGCGAAAAAGTAGTTTCACGTGATATGTAGAGATTGTTTTATTAGTTTTCTTATTGAATTAGTTTGAAAATATGACTTCATGACCTCATATGGAAAATGTAACTTTATAACCTTGTTATAGACTTCGTAGGGATGCTAGTTTTGTTTTAAAATTCATGTCACAGCTTCCTGAAGCACAGAAAAATATGACTTTAAATGGGCCTAGCAATGAGTCGTCATAGGAATTGCGCGGGGACGCAAAATCGCGTAGCCCTACGGCATGACCTCTGTGTAAATCCGTCACTGGTTACACCAACCCACTGTTCCGTGATATAGTGGACAGCAGCACTTTGTTTAGTCTAAAACTGATACCCTCACGATCACAAGCACTTCGCAGCTGCATTTGTTAGGTCAGCGCATTATACGGTGATTGCAAAGGCGTTAGATTGGGAAGAATGCTTAGTAACGAACTTACTGAAGTGACCCTGGTCTCTGTCAATGTGCGGCTTTTTGAAAAAAAGTCAGCTACGAAAAGTTACATATCACCGTATTTTTTGCACACGCTGTCGATGATGATTGTCTCCAGGTCCATACTTCCAAGAATTGCATGCTCCATGCTCATTAGAGACAGCATGCTTAGTTTTTGCCCAATTGAGCTTCGAAGATAATTCTTAATTCTACGCAGCTTAGGAAAGGACCGCTCTTCCGTACAGTTGGAAACCATGAGGAACAAGTACATGCCGAAGACAATTTGTGCCCTCTATGTTGACAAGGCCTGTCATATAGTTCTACTTCTCATTGCTTGAAACAGTTTTGCGAGAGTGTCTAAGTTTCATGTTTTTTCACCGCTCATGTTGTTCCGACCGTTGACGTCGATTTATTCTTAAATTAAGACTTTTTTGTAGAAAGTGCTCGAAAAAATGGATCTTAGGCAGTTTGTGAAAAGAAAAAGCATTTCTGATAGCCGAAGTGTACAAAACATTTCAGACAAACGATTGAGAATTGAGGTTCAACCAGCACCGACTAATGGGGTGGAAAGGATAAAGCGTTTTGTGAACGTCCATTTGCATTGCCTCGTTAGGAGACTGAACAGGATAAACAAAACTTCGACGTTGCTCCCCTCTGGAAAGATTTCTGCGGACGCCCATGCGGATGCACTGGTTTCGATCTAATTCTTGGGTCATAAAGCGTGGTGCTGCTTGGTTCACTTTTAGTGACTCGAAAACAATAATGCCAAAGTTTTTAGTTTTCTTAACCTATATACTAAACGCAGTAATAAAAAAGCTCTAAAATTTTGACGCGTGGTGAACAGCCTGAAAACGTATTTCGATATTCAATATTCAAGCGCGAGGCCCCGGACATTTGCCCGGTTTGCCCAATGGTTAATTCGGCCCTGGGTGTACAAAATTAAAGATTTTGGAATGACAATACTCAAACCACCAGTTCATCAACTTATTAACACTTATGGCATGTGAAGAAGCTTGCCAGCGCTTTTGTGCGAAGTCTATTGTTAAAATTGATTATTGTAACGCAGCTTTCGCTAGTTCAGCTTCCGCAAAAGTATAACTTACATGCATGAAATGGTAAAAACCTCTAATATGTGTTATTATGAATAAAAAATATGTTCTAAAACTATATTTCTACAGTCAACAGACTACATATTTGCTGGAATTTAGATGTAACTTTTACTTCATCCCAGATCCGCAGCCATGGGGCTTTCAGGGCAGTGTCCCTAAGATTTTTTGTGCCCAGAAAAGTTGTTTTAAACATATGCCATAATAAAAACAAAAATATTGCTCCCCTAACACTTTATTTTGCCCTCCAAACCTCAAGACCTGGCTACAGGCCAGCTTTCTGCCAGCCTATACTTTCAGACTTGTGGCATTCCGACAGTTCTGACTTCTGAGTCTGCAAATGTTAGTGATTCGGTCCACACATCATTTTTGCGGTTAGTTGACACAGAATCTGTTACTTCACAGTTGCTATGATTGATAAAATTAACTTCTGTCATGGTCAGAACTCTTTTGCCTTTTACACTAGTACTGTATAAGCCTATTAGAATGCTAATTAAATATGTCATAGACATCACACAAAGCTCTAAAACGACATGATTATTTGCTTTATGTTTTTTATTGCTTGATTTAAATCAAATGATTTATTTAAATCAATCAACCCTGGTTTTTGACACGACACAAATGGTTGCATTGCAGTTCCTTGGGCAAATTAAGCCTTTGCACAAATTTTTAAATCAATGCTTTTCTACTCAGGCTACGCTACAATCTAATGTGTTGATCGCAGAAAAAAAGAGCAACTATTGTCAGTGTCAACGCAGACTGTCACGGTCGGTACCATCACAACTTCTCGCCGAATTGTTGGAAGCAAGTACCATGAAAGTTACAGATGACTTGTTTTCAAAACAAGTGGGTAAAAGCCTCAGAGTTGGGTTGGTGTCGGGTGAGATTCGTCGGTGATGAGTCGCAGTGTGGTGAAATGAAGAGGAAGTCTTCGCATTTTCCACGATGGATACTCAAAAAGACGGGATCAGCAGATATTGTTCGACATCTTGGTCACTTCCGTGGTCTCTGGCTCCTTCAAACAGAAACAGGTGCGTGGGATATTTCTATGAGCAAAGAAATGACTAAAAAGATGTGGAAACAGGTTGTTGGCACGGTATACATTTCTAGGTGTGCCAGACTAACATGAAATTCGGTATAAGGTTTACTTTAAATAACCATTCGAATCGGTTGCAGTTGTTCTCAAAGTGGTCGATATCGACCCCCAGGGGTCAGTTGGACCATCCAAGGGGTCAATAAATAGTCACGGGGTCGAATGGGGGTCACTCAATGGCCAGCGGGTCATTGAAAAACTGCCGGGGTCTACTGGAGCAATGAAGCCTCCGATTCAAGAGTATTGTTAATCGGGCAAGGAATGCAAGGCGTTTTTCAACAAATCAAACAAAATTAAGAGGGCTGATCAAACGTCAGCTACAGTAGTTCAAGAGTACATTCGATTCGAATATTTTTTTATTAAATCATCCATCGCAATGACATTATAAAAACTGCTCTGTTTGTTACGTCACAAACAATGTTGTAGTGCATGTGTCGCAGTACAGCAGTTGTTAGACTGGTGGTACAGCAACAGCAGCAGGCTGCGCAGTAGGACGGAGAACAATTGTTGTAAGCCCGAGTGATAGCCACAGTAAATACTTTTCAGGGTTCCCACGCATTTTCAAAAGTTACTTCCCATACTTTTTCAATACCTTTTCAAGTCTAAATTACAGAAGTTCAATACCATGCTTTATTTTTGAAATTCTTCATCATGAAACTTAATTTTACGCATTGCACAGCACTGCACAAATATAATGAATTGCTTTGCCTTCAGCAAAACTGTGATAACCTGCTTGGAACAAGATATGAAGAATCAGTGGCTGAAGACTTACTGCATCAATCTAAACGAGACCTAATGCAGTTAAATTCGTTTGCTTTGTCTACAGACCAACACGAGATACCAAAAACTTGAATGAAACTCAGCAGAAGGGCAACAGATCACTGTAGCAAACTACATCTACACCAGGGGTCTCAAACACACGGCCCGCGGGCATTTTGTGCGGCCGGCACTGCTTTTCGGGAGTTTTTAAATAATTAACAATTAAGCCATTTAGTTTATTTATCGGTGTTTAAAAGCGCTCGGCCAGTGAGTGAACAAGTTCCTTTTAAACGAAGGTAGAGACGGCTAGAAATGATTTCTCTACAACCCATGACACCTTTCGCAGTAAATAAGATGTAAAAGCTGTTTCTAGCAAAATTCAGATACCGCCATTGTTGCGTCAGCGTCATAATGCGGCTGTTTGATTACCTGATAGGTTCCCATTTAGCTCTCAGAGCAATTTGAGTAAACAACTGTCTGATTGGATGCGAAAGAGTTATGGAAGCCAGGGCAAAGTTTCATTTTAGCTGGGTGTAGACTTTCTCTGTCATGTTTACCTCCTAGCGGAACTGGGCAAACCACGACAGATACCGGTTGCAACTCAGAACTGCGGAATTGCGTTGACAATAATCTAGCGGACAATAGCCCCTTTAAAAATGTAATCTGATTAACTACCCACTAATGCTGCCTTCAACTTTAAACCATGACAAAAAATTATGAAACTGTCGATGGGTGCCCGACGAGACAACCTGCAGGTGTTTGTTGGTGTCCCAGCGCTTCAACTTTATTGCATGCAATTGTTTGCACCAGTAAACTCAAATACTAACTTCTTGAAAAAAACATAAAACGTTGCGGCCAAGATCAAAAAATTATCAAACTGGTTAAGATGACATCACAGTCATGATCTTGAGGAAATACAACTTGGGGTAGCTGGCAAGGGCGTACGTAAGGGGGGTTGGGTTACCACCCCCGTCGAGCTTGATATTTTACAAAAACTTTATTACCTGCGCAAACGGGATTGACTGCTTTCGCATACTTTTTGCTTGTTTATTTGTCGACTTATTGCAACTACCACGGAATGGATTTGCATGCAAATTTCAAGGAACAGTGTACATGGGCCAAAAAGTAATAAATAGGTTATGGTGGGAAGGTGGGTTATCGCCTACATCCAGAAACCATACCACCAGGTTTTCAGACCTTTCGTCCACTACGCATGTTTAAGATTGTGTTCTGCGATAGTTCACTTTATCCAAAACAGTTGTCTTAATTTTGTCCTCTATGGCTGATCAGCGCATGCGCTGACTGCATTGGTCACATTACCATGTTCTGTAGCATGATAGAACTGTTGCACGAGCTCGAAAACAGCAGTTGTTAACACATAAGCATTCAGGCACTTGATGTCTCAGAAGGGAAAAAGGAAAAACAAAAGTTTGCTGTACTTCTATGCATAACAAAAAATCGAAAGTTTTCTTGCGTACTTTACGCGCATTCTCAATTCTTGTGCAGTTTCACAAGATTCGATCTTGCAAACCACGGTGTGCCAGTCCAGCCGCACACCTGTGCTCGACTGCTCGTATTCGACAAAACATTAGCGCAGCCTGATTCCGCAATTGTAAATTTACTCTGACGCAATGATGAGTGTGTTTTACTTCCCTGTTTTAATGCGCAGCCTGATATTTTCGCAGTTATGAACTGTTGTGTGGTAGAGTTGAGTTTATTTTCCTCCAATATCCTAACTTGGAGCGCTGATAGTTTATATCCAGTGCAATAACACATAAAATAAGAGGAGTGCGTGTAGACGAATCCGCATATTATGTCAACAAACTTCGCCAAAACGTTGGTTTGAATGCGTGAATATGACGTCAAATTGTGACGTCACAAACAACGCACACCAAATACAGATGACCACCATGTGCCTCTGAATGAACCCCCCTATGAAAACTTTCTGCGTACACCAGCTACTAGTTGGTGAAGTAATACTTTCATTTTTTTCAAGTTGACGTTCTCTGAAGAATTACACGTATTTTACATAGAGGAATGCTGCTGTTTGCAGCGTCCCTTACAATCCAATCTTTGTACAATGGAGCATGAAGCCGCAAGCTATTAAATTTGAAAAGATTGCAAAATTGAGTGAATTTTGCTGCTACACAGCAGATTAAACCTGAAAAACGCACTAAATGATTATTTGGAGCACTGAAGATCTGTTTGTTACGCATGTTTGCTTGTAAGTTCACTCAATAAAAATTTATCAGTGTAATCAGAGAATTTTCTACTCAGACACTTCTAGTATGTTTTCCATTCGGAATTTCCATACTTTTTCAATACCTCAAATTCAACATTTTTTCAAGGTCTTGAAAACCGATTTTGAAATTCAATACTTCTTCAATACTTCAAATACCGCGTGGGAACCCTGACTTTTGCAAAGGAAAGCTAGCGACTTTCCTTGTATTTAGTATCTGTTCGGCTAGGCCACGGGGTCTACAGAAAATTGTGTACCTTAATTGGGGGTCAACGTGCAGAAAAGTTTGAGAACCACTGGGTTAGAGGGTGTGATTAGAACACATGTAGAAATGTTGACGGTTAGAGCGTACGCATTTGAGTCCGCTGGATGTTTACATGGTGAAAATTACCAGGAAGTTTTTGTTTAATTTGACAATTTTTTAGAAAAAAATGTCTGTAGTCCAAGGGTAGGTGAACTTCAGATAGCTGCAAAAAATAACGTAACCGTACACGGAACGGGTAATAATTTGTGGAGACTTTTTAAAGTAACCCTATATACTTGACCGTGAAAGTTCGCAATTGCCAGCAACAGAAAAGCTTTCTGCACAACCCGATCTCAGTCCCTTTTCTAAAGATGACGTAAACATTGAATCCGTGTGTGAACAAACAATACAAACAATTGCAAAAGCTCAAGATAAATTTTTTTGAATTCCACGATTCGGTAAAGCCATGGGTGACCCGGGGAACAAACTCCCCAATTACCAACTTTACTGCTCACTCTTTGGGCACGTTCGCGACGGGTGTTGGACAGTGACACCATTACTACGTTTACATGTCAACCGACGGTCCGCAAAAATGAGACAATCGGTTTTGACGTCATTGCACTGTTCCGTTTACATGTGCAAGTCTTTCACATGTGACAGGCGTTTCGGTAGGCTGCAGTTAGATACGCTGTGTAGGCTATAGGCTTGTTTGGAGTTGGAAAGCTTGCATATTGATGAACAGATTTCGCGAATGTTGCTACTTTTGCTGTGCATGCTCCTCATGAAGTTGTCCATGCTGCGTGGAAAAATCGATCACGCTGCACAAGTGAAATCCATCCATAGCAGACGTGCACTGACGTTTACAGCATGGATTGTCACATGTGCCAAGTTACTGGCATGCAAAATTTCACACAGGTTTTCTAAGCGCACGGCTGAAAAACATTTGAGAATAAAAATTAATTTTACATTGATAGATTTTAGTGCCTAGATGAATTTTTTGGTGACACACCAGTCAAAACTTATTTTACTTACACCGACATTCAAACATATAGCCTTTATGTCACATTATGAATACAGAACATTCTATATTTGTTATGTTTGTATCTCCCATGACATTTTTTCAAGGAACTATTTTAATTAGTTAGTCACCACTGATGCCAGGCAGTTTACCTATTCTACCTGATGACATGTAAAATGATGAAAAAAGTTTTGCAAGCTTGGTTTATGAAGATTCGTGGAACATACGAGGGGATAATGGTTATCTTCAAAAAACTAGTCCCAACCATGCCAACCCACTTCCAGCTGATCAGTATTTGAAACATATTTGTATTTAAACAGAGCCTCCTATCTAATTCTGTGCACAATTTGCAGCATTTGTTATGAACAAGCATCTGCTATGTTTCATTTGTAGATATCAGGGAAATCTGAAACTGGCAGATATATTTAAAAAAAGTACTGTATTTCGTGTATGACATATTCTATTTCTATCACCACTGACGACAGAAAATGATTGTACTCAACTTTCTTCAATGACATGCAAAATGCAGAAGCAAACAGTTGGGCGATTTCTGAACATTTGGTCAGATTCTTACCTTAAAAAACGAAATCCTAACAATGCCAACCCGACGCCAGAACTCCTTTCTACTGTAAAACTACTTATCCTCACTGATGTGCCATGTCGACTGCATGCTAATTATGTTGGTATTATGTTTCTAACTGTGAACTCAAAGGCACTAACAGTTAACATATTGGTACACTCATATCTTATGGTGACTGGCACTTACTGCTAGCCTAGCAGTAGCACCGCGTGAACGAGACCATCAGTGTTGTCAGATGGTTGTCACATAAAACTGCTAGATTCTGCTAAAAATATTGTCACAAGTTTTCAGCCAAAATCTGGTAAAAGTAGTGAAATTTTGCCAAAATATATGCTATTTTTGTGTTGATTAAAATCAACCTATAACGTTACAAATCAATTTTTCGTCTTGCACCTTCGCTGTCACTGGACAAGGGCAGTCTTGGCCACCACACTTTTCAGCCCACAATTTCTTTTCCGTCGACGTTTTGAGCAACGTAACTGCAGCTTACCACCTTTCTGTATGACACACAGTTTTCAAGAATTTTTTTCAAATGGTCGCATGTGTTTGTACAGTAGAAAATGCTCAGCGATGAACAGAGTGAGCATAGCTTTAGCCCCTACAACTTTCTGAGCTATGGAATGTAGTTTTATAACCTAACGCGCTTACTAAGCACAGAAGCAAAATCATTTAAGCCTGTTTTTTTTGCTGAAACATTTTGCTGGAAAAAAAAGCAAGAAATTCACTTTTGCTGCTCGGGCATGTGGCGGAAACGACTCGGTGTGGCGAATAATGGCAAAAAAGTGAACTCTAGGTGGAACCAAGAGGTGAAAGATGCTATCTAAGCAAAGAGAGCAGCTCACCAGGCATGGCTTCCGAAAAAAGCCGAATCTTCTTGGCATGCAGGCTGAGGCGTGAAAGTTCGCTGACTTTACGGCGAAAAAAACGGGTTCTAATTACGCCAAGCCAACAAAGCGTTTTGGCAAACCATCTGGCGACTTCGTGGCAAAAGATCTTATACTGCTAGATCCAACAAAGGCCTAAATGTTCTCTTACTCAGCAATGAGGACATCCTTGGCAGATGGAGAGAGTATTTTAGATCTTCTGCACCCAGTAACTATCACACGACCAGATACACAGGAAGAAAATTTTGGGAAGGAAAAAACGATCACTGCAGCCGAAAATTTTCCAGCTGTCAAAACACTGAAAGTCGCAGTTTGTAATGAAATCCGACCTGAACTTCTTAAAGCCTGGAATCGAAGAGTTCTTTGGCTGACTCGTGTGTGTCAAGTGCCCTAGTGTTCTGGAAGGGCATCGAAAGATTGGCAAGCTGGGGTGATCATCCCCATATGGGAAAAGGGAGATAGGAGAGAATACACAAACTACCGAGGCATCTCTCTCCTTAGCCTCCTGGAAAGGTGTAAGTGCGTTGAAAAAAAACACCATGATATCATTGAACCAAAACTGGAGGATGCTCAGTTCGGTTTTCGTCCTGGCCGTAGCACAACAGACCAAATTTTCACTCTCCTCTCCACCAAATAAATTTTTCACACGCAGCACCGCCAATGATTGCCACCACGGGGCATTCACTGCAAAAGTAGCAGCTTCTCTGGCGCAAACAGAGATGGGCGTGGCTAACCACTCGTGACACTTCAGAGGGAGTGGTACGGGAGCCTGATGACACTGAACCCGATTTTTAAGAAAAATGCCATCAACACCAGCAGCACGTAGGTATTTTGGGCTTGAATTTTCATTCGGGCTTCGATTCGATATCAGTGATAGTGTGACTCGAGTCACGATTTTTAGTGAATCGATTCGACTTGCGTTGAAAAACGATGTTGTGTTACTCGACCCGCGTCACGTTTTCTACCAAATGACGCGACCCGACACGGTCACAATGAACTCGAAAGTTGAGTCATAGTCATTTTTACAAAATCTCCAAACGTCTTATTGACGAGTCTGCACACAAAGAAATTAGTTTTTTTGCTTCAACCTCTTGAGTAACGCCCGCGCCGGCCCCTACAGTGGTCGGTAAACCTATGAGTGACCATCACCTCTGAACGGAATGAGCTAGGAAGACACCGAAGGTATTAATGGATCCGTAAGACATGCCTGCACATTTTGAGATAGGTCGCTACCATGTGATGTCATTTCCGGGGAAAAACCGTTTTCCGTGTAGGCTAGAAAACCGAGCCGCGTCCATTCAGTAGTCTACAGAGCCCAAACCAAACACATTGGAAACAAACTTTCTACATAAAAAATGTTTGTGAAGACCTTACCTTTGTAATGATGATAAAACAAGTTGACACTTCCTTTCTTGGGGGTTCCTAGGGGGCAAAACACTCGGATTTCGAGGTTCAAGCCACTTTTCTGCCAGCCAGCACCCACCACCCCCATCAAACTTGCCAAGAAGGTGTATTTCGATGTTTTACAACATCCCAGCGAATTTCAAACCAAAATATTGACAGGAAAATTTTGTTTGGGAATAAAATCAAAATATCCACTAGGTGGCTGAGCAATTTTTAGGCTCCATTTTTGGCCATTAACTTCCCAAGCAGTTAGGCTATCAGCCTTCCCAAGGTCTCTATGGCTTCAGAATAGCTTCCTAAACATTTTAAGCCATTCAGCAAGTCGCAATCACCTGTATTTTATTCTATGGACCCTAAACAGTGATCTAGAATTCAACTTTTCCAACTTCCACTTTTGGACCCCTTAATTTCCCCCCCCCGAAATGGCCCAAATCGAATTTTTTCGAACGAATCCTGTTTTTGACTATTCCGGTGGTCGGCGAAGCGCAAAAACCGGATCGGGCGGCTAAACTGGATGCGGTGTGCGTTTTTTCGCATTTACTCCGGATTTTGCTAAAAATTTCAGTACGGCAAAAGCACAAAAATGGATTTTTCTCAAAAATTTCGAATGTAATGGTATGTTTTTGTCATTCTCAATCGATTCTACCTTGTTTTCTGGATCCAGGGATGTTTTCACTGGCTTTCTAGCCCGATCCGTTCAGGAGTTACGGTTGATCAAAGTTTACCGGCCACACGGGAGTTAAAGGGGATTTGGCGCAGGTTTCCCTTGCCACTGAGGTAGATCTGAGACTTTGCAGCCAGCAGTGCATAACACCTTGGGCACATTATTGTGGGTAGTATGGTATTTGCATATCGTGATCGTGGCAGTTGGCCTTATACCTTCGAATTGGGTCTTTTTTGGCGGTCTGGAAATAACGCCACGTGCAAGTGCCCAAAAGTGACAAGTCACTGGGATAGTCACCACAAGAGAAAGATCGAAATTTGCTCATCTCTATATAAAAGTAGTGCAACCTAACATCAGTAGAGTGAACTTAGTAGTTCAGGAATCCCTATTGCTTCCTTTCCTGTTAGTTAATTGCCACAAATTAACATCTTATGCTTGCCTTAGTGGTTCAAGGCGATGCAGATGCCAGCGCACGGGAAGATCGTCTTGAACCAAACGACACGGGCCACACTTGTAAAAATTACATATCAATAGCAGGAAAATGAAAAAGTGATATAACTTCAACTCAACATAGAAGAAAATGATGTGGTAGCGTTAAGATGTAATGAAGTTCGGGTCATTGGTGGAGGTAACAGTAATAGTCACCACAAAGATCGAAATTCACTTCAAATAGTGCAACCTAGTAGCAAAGTGAATTCAGTGAGGAAATCTCTATTGTTGCTGGTTACTTTCCTGTTATTAGTTGATTGCCCCGAATCGACATCTTGTCTCAGTCGTTCAAGGCGATGCAGATGCCTACAACACTTTGTTGGGGCAATTGAAGGACATAGATGCTTGTTTGTTGCAGCAGGGTTAGGCTAGAGTTGTGGAATTGACTGAAAGTGAATGGAGAAGTGAAATGAAAACTAAAAAGATGCTTTCACTAAATTTAAGATCTACATAGCCTGGTAACAAAACTGCTGAAACAGCATTGGGTACCACTTTGTAGTTCATTGGACACTAGCTTGCAGCTATTTGGGCAACACTTTGTAGCCAAAAAAAAAGTTCAACACTTTCGGTACCCGGCCAACATATATATACGTGAGGGGAAAACCAGCCACGGTTACTGGGCGACATATAGATACTTTCTTAACAAAAATCCTGGTTTTATGGCCCTGGGAGCCAAACCAACGAGCCATTATCTTGGCTAAAGTTTTTTTTAAAACTAGGCTATCATCCAAGTCTTTAAAGCCCGTGATCGGCTTTCTAGTCAATCTGGATCCGAAATTATGGCTCAGAAACCAAAAACTGGATGAACATTAAAATCCCACAAAAGGTAACCTTGGTCATTTTGGCTAAAGGTTATAACTCACCGGCTGATTGAGCTAGAGAGCTGTTCAAACCCTCTAAAAACTCGGAAAGTCTTGCAGTTTAGACCTAAGAAATACTTAAGTTTTGGGTTTGGGGTTTTTAGTTGTTGACGTCGTGATTGGGGTAAGTTTTGCGTTTTTCGATGACGTCATCAGTCGATCCAACTAGCCGATTTTAGGGCTCAAAACTTTATTGGATACTAGGCTATAATACAAGTCTTTAGAGCCCTGGTTCGACTTCCTAGCGTTTCTAGGTGCAAAGTTATGGTCAAAAAATCCGAATGTTTCCAGAATCCCCTTGGGGATTAGCGGGGATTTCCCAATCATTTGTGGCATTCTGGCCATAATTTTAGAACCAGAAATGCTAGAAAGTCCATTAAACCTTCTAAAGAATTGCATTAGAGCCTAGTTAAAAAAACTCGAGTCAAAAAATGGCTCATGGCGTTCAGGGTCCGATGGCGTCATCATAATGTAAACAAAATATGCATAAACATACTCCCATCATGTAAACATCAACAAAAAACACGACATCCAAAACCTAAAAACTCTTTTTTTTATCCAAAGTACAAGGCTTTCCGAGTCTTTATTTAGAGGGTTTGAACAGCTCCCTTAGCTCAAGCAGCTGGCAAGTTATGGCTTTTAGCCAAAATGGCCAAGGTTACCTTTTGTGGGATTTGAATTTTTACCCAATTTTTCGTTTTTGAGCCATAACCTTACTTATGACGTCACTCACAAAAACCTCAAAACATCAAAATTTTTTGTTCATTGCAGACTAGAAGACTTGCCAAATCTTTTGAGGGATTGAACAGCTCTCTAGCGCAATCAGCGAAGGAGCTATGCAGTTGATATGCAACCGAAAACTGCTGGTTTTTGGCCGATTTCAAAGTTTGAATATATCGTACCTTGGCAGCTAATGTGTTAAACTGAATTTTTCAAACTTCCATTTACACTTTTTTTTTGAAAACCCACCTTCAAAACGAGTCTTGCTGGCCTTTGCTCAATTGAATCCAAGGGCAAAAACCATCTTAGTGACCCTTGAGTTCGAGTTTGTTGTGAAAAACTTTGAGCAGTCTGTAAATAAAGACCACTCTGGGCATGAACTACCATTCATACATCGACTGCTTGATGGATGTTCTGTAAAAAAGTGACGACTGGAATTATTATGATCTTCAAAAACTGCAAAATGTTCATAACACATCATCAGACATATGACCAGTTGAGACTTCTCCCTACTAAACACTCAACCTTTTTCTAGCGTGGTTTGCAATACATATTTACCGTTTTTATAGAATAAAGAGAAAATGTAAGGCAGAGTAATATACTTCACCTTAACAAATATTACTTGGTCTAGTGCAATTTGTACAAGGGAAATGAAAGCACTGCAAAGACTATGAAAAAATGATTGACTTTGATAACAGAAATTGGGCAAGTTACCACCTGTGAAGGATTTGTCCGTGAATTCCATATTTTCGGACCACTTTGCAACTCTGTGACTTGCCAGTCGATTGTGCTACAAAGCTGTTCAAACCCTTAAAAGACTCGTTTTCTAGTTTGCAATGATAGCTTTAAGCCTTTTTGGTCTAAGTGGGATAGGCTTAAGCATTTTTGGTCTAGGCCAGGGGTCACCAAACTACGGCCCGCGGGCCAAATCTGGCCCGCGAAGCCATTTCATCCGGCCCGCGTAGACATTTTGCCAATGAGGAAAAACAATATAACAAAG